>Ga0114938_1002205_pt1 | contig 12482 bp, 13 predicted proteins | sample AshMeaBigSpring_FD_88675 | JGI IMG/M metagenome (GOLD analysis project Ga0114938, IMG submission 88675) | Groundwater microbial communities from Big Spring, Nevada to study Microbial Dark Matter (Phase II) - Ash Meadows Big Spring | ecosystem: Environmental > Aquatic > Deep subsurface >...
GCCGCGTCCAGGTCCGAATCCGAGCCCGCACGCTGCCGCTGCAGCCGCTGCGCCCGCTCGACCCCATCGCTCGCGATCTCGACCAGCTTCTGCTCCTGCTCCAGCGCCTTGCGGTCGGTCTCGAAGCGAATGGTCTCGCTTTGGATCTGCGCCTCGAGCTCGGCCACCAGAGCCTGCGCCTGGCGCAGGCGGGGGAGCAGATCGCGCTCGTCGAGGCGCACCAGAACCGCGCCGGCGGGGACGCGATCCCCCTCCCGCACCGGCACCTCGGCGACCCGCGCCGGGGCGGAGGCGGCCGCCCGCAGCAGCTCCGGGGTCTGGACCCGCCCATAGAGCGCGAGCTCCGGGGCGAGTAGGCCAGGTTGCACCGACTCGACCTCCACGCGCCACACGCGCTCTTGCATGCTCGCCGGCCGCTGCTCGGGGCGCGTGGCCTCGAGCACCTTAAAGACGGAAAAGCCAACCGCGAGGACGAGCAGCGGAAGAAGCAGCTTGACGGATCGTCGCACCGAGAGGGCTCTGATCGAATTCAATTGGTGAAAAGTTGGGTCTCCCGCCATCATAAGCAATCCGGGGCCGCCGTTCCCGTGCCCCGCCAGGAGCGCTGACAGGCACCGCGGGTGTTCGATAAGATTGGCCGCGCGTTCTTTCCGCGCGGCCGACGAAAGGGCCAGCCATAGAGCCGGGATCTCATGTTGCCTCTGATCGTCTGCGTGCCTTTTTTGGGCGCCTTGATCCTCTCCTTCGCCTCCAGGATGCCGGGCGCCAAGCCGGCGCTGACCGCTGGCCTCTTCACGGCCTTGGCGCTGGCCCTGCTGGTCCCCCGGATGCCGGCGGTTTATGAGGGAGCGGTCCTGATCGACCGCCATGAGTGGATCCCTGCCATCGGGTTGAGCCTCGCCTTCCGACTCGACGGGCTCGGGCTGCTGTTTGCTCAGCTCATATTGGTCATCGGGCTGCTGGTCGACTTCTACGCCCGCTATTATCTCTCCGCGGCCGAGGGCGGTCCGCGCTTCTACGCCTATCTGCTGCTCTTCATGGGCGCCATGCTCGGACTGGTGCTCTCGGAGAACCTGCTCCAGATGCTCCTGTTCTGGGAGCTCACCAGCCTGTCTTCCTTCCTCTTGATCGGATTCCGCCAGCGGGAGGCTGAGGCCCGCCAGGGCGCCCGGTTGGCGCTCTTCGTAACGGGCGGCGGCGGGCTGGCCTTGCTGGCGGCGATCATCCTGATCGGGGACTTGGCGGGCAGCTACGAGCTGACCATGGTGCTGGCGGCGGGCGAGACCCTCAAGGCGAGCTCTCGCTACCCCCTGATCCTACTCCTTTTTCTGATCGGAGCGGCGACCAAGTCCGCCCAGTTCCCCTTCCATTTCTGGTTGCCCCACGCCATGGCCGCGCCCACTCCCGTCAGCGCCTATCTGCACTCGGCGACTATGGTCAAGGCCGGGATCTTCCTGCTCGGCCGCTTCTTTCCCGTCCTCGCCGGCACCGAGCTCTGGTTCTACGCCGTGAGCTCCATTGGCCTGATCACCTTGCTGCTGGGCGCCTATTTCGCCCTGTTGCAGAACGATCTCAAGGGCTTGCTGGCCTACTCGACCATCAGCCATCTCGGCCTGATCACATCCTTGTTCGGTCTCGGCACCCCGCTCGGGGAGATCGCGGCCGTCTTCCACCTCATCAATCACGCCGTGTTCAAGGCGTCGCTCTTCATGGCTGCCGGCATCATCGATCACGAGAGCGGCAGTCGCGACATGCGCAAGCTCAACGGCCTCTACCCGTACATGCCCCATACGGCCGTGCTGGCGATGGTCGCGGCGGGCGCCATGGCCGGCGTGCCCCTGCTCAACGGTTTTCTGTCCAAGGAGATGTTCTTCGGCGAGACCTTGCAGATCCAGTGGCTCCGCGAGGCCTCCTGGCACTGGGTCTTTCCCTGGTCCGCCACCCTGGCGGGGGTCTTCGCGGTGGCCTACTCGCTGCGCTTTATCCACGACGTCTTCTTCAACGGGGAGCCCAAGGGCCTACCCAAGACTCCGCACGAGCCGCCGCGCTGGATGAAGGTGCCGGTCGAGCTCCTGGTGGTGCTCTGCGTGGCCATCGGCACCTTTCCAGCCTGGACGGTCCAGCGACCGCTCGAGGCGGCCGCGGGCGCGGTGCTTCAGGCCCCCCTGCCGGAGTTCAGCCTGGCCGTCTGGCACGGCTTCAATCTCGCGCTGGCCATGAGTCTCGCCGCCTTGTTGGGGGGGGCCATTCTCTACCTGACGCGCAATCGACTGTTCGCCCTCCACGCCCGGATACCCTTCAGGATCAGCGGTAAGGCGGTCACGGAGCGGCTGATCGCAATGACACTCGACCTCGGGGGCCGGCTCGACCGGCGATTGGACAACCGCAGTCTGGTCCGCTACAGCTTCCTGCTGCTCGCAGTTGCCCTTGCGCTCGGCGTGGCGGGCTATTGGGGGCAGCCGCTCGCCGGCGCGGTCGCGCCGACCGCGTTGGACACGGGCACCCTGCTAGGCGGACTGCTGCTTGCCGCCGGGGCCATCGCCACCGCCATTCTGCACCGCCAGCGCTTCGTCGCCGTGCTGATGCTGGGTCTGGTCGGGCTTGCGACATCTCTGCTGTTTGCCCGCTTCTCCGCGCCCGACCTCGCACTGACCCAGCTGCTGGTGGAGATCGTCACCGTGATTCTGGTCTTGCTCGCGATGTACTTCCTGCCCGCCGCGACTCCCGCGGAATCCAGCCGGACGCGACGCCTGCGGGATGCGGCCCTGGGCCTCGCCGTCGGAGTCGGGGTCGCGACCCTTACCTATGCCATGCTCACCCGGTCCAGGGACAGCGTATCCGCTTTTCACCTCGCGGAGAGCAAGCCCGGCGGGGGCGGGACCAATGTGGTCAATGTCATCCTGGTGGACTTCCGCGGATTCGACACCCTCGGGGAGCTCACCGTGCTCGGCATCGCCGCCGTCGGGATCCTGGCCATGCTCGCGGGACTGGGGTTGCGCGGTCCGAGGCTCGACTGGCTCGGGCGCCCCTGGTCCGGCGACCGCTACCCGAGGGTCCTGGTCGTGGTGTCCAGGCCGCTGCTGCCGATCGCGCTGCTCGTCTCCGCCTTCCTCTTTCTGCGCGGACACAACGAGCCCGGAGGCGGATTCATCGCGGCGCTGGTCGCCGGCGTCGCCCTGATCCTGCAAACCATCGCGCAGGGCGGCGCGCGGGCCGAGGCCCAGTTTCGCGGCAGCGCCCTGGTCTTGATCCCCGCCGGCATCCTGGTCGCGACCCTGACGGGCCTCGGGAGCTGGCTGCTCGGCTATCCCTTCCTCACCAGCAGCTACGCCTATGTGACGCTCCCGCTGGTGGGCAAATTCGAGGTCGCGACCGCCATGCTCTTCGATCTCGGGATCTACCTGGGCGTGGTTGGCACCCTGTTGCTCATCCTGACCGGCCTCGGCCGACTCAGTCCACGCGAGGAGAATGCCTGATGGAGGCGCTGGTCTCGTTTCTGGTTGGGGCCATGTCGGCGAGCGCCGTGTATCTGCTGCTCCGCGCCCGCACCTTTCCGGTCGTGCTCGGGCTTTCCCTGCTCGGCTATGCGGTCAACGTCTTCCTGTTCGCCAGCGGCGGACTCACCCCGGACCAGGCCCCCCTGGTCGGGCATGGAATGGATCGCCTGCCGGACCCCCTGCCACAGGCCCTGGTGCTGACCGCGATCGTGATCGGGTTCGGCATGACCGCCTTCCTCGTCGTGCTGGCCCTGCGCGCGCTCGGTGACCTGGGGGACGACGGGGTGGATTCCGAAGAGCCGCCATGAGTCATCTCGCGGACCACCTCGCCGTCCTCCCGATTCTTATACCGCTCGCCGCGGGGGCCATCCTGCTCCTGACGGGTGGGCGCGGCAGCCGGTCGGAGCGCGGGATCTCGCTCGCCGCGGCCGCGGCGCTGTTGCCCGTTGCCCTGCTATTGCTCGCCCGCACGGCCAGCGGCGAGACCCTGGTGTACTACCTTGGCGACTGGCCCGCCCCCTATGGCATCAGCCTGTTCGTCGACCGGCTGAGCGCCCTGATGCTGATGCTCGGCACCGTGCTCGGGCTGGGGAGTCTGGTCTACGCGCTGGCGGGCGACGACCGGCGCGGCGGTTTCTTCCACGCCCTGTTCCAGTTCCAGCTCCTGGGGATCAACGGCGCCTTCTTGACCGGAGACCTTTTCAATCTCTTCGTTTTCTTCGAGATCCTCCTGATCGCCTCCTATGCCCTGCAGCTCCACGGCGGCGGCAAGGCCCGGGTTCGCGCCGCCCTGCATCTGGTGGTGCTCAACCTCATCGGGTCCTCGATCTTTCTGATCGGCATCGGGGCGCTCTATGCCGCCACCGGTACCCTGAACCTGGCCGACCTGGCGGTTCGGGTATCGCAGACGGGATCGGATCAGGCGGGCCTGCTGCGTACCGGCGGCCTGCTGCTGCTGGCGGTCTTCGCGCTCAAGGCCGCGCTGGCGCCGCTCGGATTCTGGCTGCCTCCAGCCTACGGCAGCGCCGCCGCCCCGGTGGCCGCGCTCTTCGCCATCCTGACCAAGGTCGGCGTCTACGCCATTCTGCGCGTGCACGGACTCCTGTTCGGACCGGAGGCGGGGCCGGCCGCTTCACTGGCCGTTCCCTGGCTGCTCCCCGTCGGGCTGGGGACCATCGCGGTCGCCACCCTGGGCCTGATGGCCAGCCGGGACCTGCAGCGGCTGCTCTCCTGCCTGGTGGTCCTGTCGGCGGGCACCCTCACCCTCGCCCTGGGGCTGGACTCCAGGGCGGCGACATCCGCGGCCCTCTACTATCTGCTCAACAGCACGCTGGTCGGGGGCGGCCTCTTTTTGCTCGCCGGCCTCATCGCCGGCGAGCGCGGCGCCGCCGCCGGCCGCTTGGACGAGCGGCGCGCCGTCGCGCGGCCGGGATTGCTCGGCTCGCTCTTCTTCCTCGGCGCGGTGGGCGTGGCCGGTCTTCCTCCCTTGGCGGGCTTTGCGGCCAAGGTCTATCTGCTGCAAAGCTCCTTGGAGAGTCCGGCGGCGGGCTGGGTGTTCGGGTTCCTGCTCGGGAGCGGCCTGCTGGTGATTGTCGCCCTCAGCCGGGCCGGGACCGCCATCTTCTGGCGCACCGGCGACGCACCTTCGGATACGGCAGGGACGAGCCCGCTGCCGGTCCTGTCCGCTTCTTTCCTGCTGCTCGGCACCCTGGCGCTGATGATCTTCGCCCGACCCGCCACCGAGCTCACCCAGGCCGCAGCGACCCAGCTCGCGGACCGCTCCGCCTATATCGATGCCGTCCTGGCGAACCGGGGAGTCAGCACGCCGGCGAGCACCGGACAGGTTCCGAACGACTGGTGAACTACGAAAAAATGGTTTGAACCTAGAAAATCCCTTCCGTGATCCCGATGCGCCGCAACCTTCTGCCCCATCCCGTCCTCAGCCTGACGCTCTTGCTGATCTGGCTCCTGCTCAATAACAGCGTCTCGGCGGGCCACCTGGTGCTCGGGACCCTGCTCGCCCTGGTCATCCCGCTCCTCACTCGGCGCTTCTGGCCGGAGCCCGCGTGCATGCGGCGCCCGGGGCTCGCGCTGCGATTCGCCGGTCTGGTCCTTTGGGACATCCTGCTGGCCAACTTCAAGGTGGCTCGACTCGTGCTTGGACCGCGCGCCGCCATCCGACCGAGATTTGTCCAAGTCCCCCTCGATATCGAGGGCGAGGTGGCGACGACCCTGCTGGCGAGCGTGGTCTCCCTCACCCCGGGCACCCTCTCCGCCGAGCTCGACGCCGAGCGCCGACGCCTGCTGGTCCACGCCCTCAGCGAAGACGACCCGGCGGGTCTCGTTCGCCAGATCAAAAGCCGATACGAGGCGCCCATCCAGGAGATCTTCGCATGCTAGACGCGATGATCCTCTCCGCCCTGGCCATGCTCGGGGTAGCACTTCTCTTGAACGGGTGGCGGCTGCTGCGCGGACCGGACGCGACCGACCGCATCCTGGCCCTCGACACCCTCTACATCAATGCCGCGGCGGTCATCGTCCTCTATGGCGTCCACATCGGGCGTCCGGATTTTTTCGAGGCCGCCCTGCTCATCGCCCTGCTCGGCTTCGTAAGCACCATGGCCCTCGCCAAGTTCCTGTTGCGCGGAGACATCATCGAATGAGCAGCGACCTGCTCGATCTGCTGACCGGCGCCCTTCTCCTCTTGGGCGCCGGGTTCGCGCTGATCGGCTCCATCGGCCTGGCGCGCCTACCGGATGTCTTCACGCGCCTGCACGGCCCCACCAAGGCAACGACCCTGGGCGTTGGCGGCATTCTGCTCGGATCCATCCTGTTCTTCTCGACCCGCGACGGCTTGAGCCTGCACGAGCTGCTGGTCAGCCTCTTCCTCTTCATCACGGCGCCGGTAAGCGCCCACCTCCTCGCCCGCGCGGCCCTGCACCGGCGCTGCCGGAGCGAGGCCCCAGCGCCGATTGGCGACTCGGATGGCATTCGGCAAGCTCAGAGTAATTCAGGGGCTGAGGAAAAAAGAATGGCCGAGCCGAAAAAAGACCACCACTACGTCACGCACGAGCCCAAGTTCTGCCGCTGCCGGGTCTGTCATGAGCACTTCTACAACGAGACCATCGCGGAAGCGCGCGAGGCCTGCCTGGAGCACGGCAAGGAGGCTCACCCCGCCTGGGGCACGGGCGCCTGCTTCTGTCTGGACTAAAGGTGCAGCTCCAGGAGATCGCATGTTCCGGGGAGATCGGCGGCAGATCCAAGAGTTGAAACAGTACATCCTCGAAGGGCAGCATCCCCGGCTGAGGGAGCTGGGTGGTAAAGGGATAGGGAGCGACCTTTGCGTGCGAGCCGGTAAGTCTAGCGTGCAGCGCGGACTTTCCGGCATTGGGCGGACCGAGCAAGGCGACCTGCGCCGCGCCTTCGCGCCGGATGGAGGTCAGGGGTCCGGTATGGGCCGCGCCCCCGCCTTGGGACCCGCGAGCTCCTCGGTGAGCTGCTTGATGCGCGTCTTGATGTCCGTTTGTAGGTGGTCCGTTCCCTTGTGCTTGGGGATGGTGCGCAGCATCTCGCGCAACCAGCGTAGCCGCTCCGCCGGATCGCGCGCCTTGCGCAGCTCCGCCTCGGCCGACTTGTACTCGGGACTGAGATTCGCTGGCAGATCTCGCGAGACCCGATCAGGCGAAGTCGCCTTCGGGGGCTATAATGGAATTTGTTTCCAAGGGAGCTTCAAGCATGCGCCCGTTACGTTGGAAAAGCCGCTATCAGACCGGAGACGAGGAGGCCGACCGGCGCAACCGCGCATTCGTCGATTGCCTCAACTCCCTGATTCATTTCGCCGGAGAGCGCGAGCATTGCCGGGAAATGGAGGACTTCATCGGCCGATTCGGCGCCGAGGCCGAGCAGCGCCTGAACGAACGTCCCGCTGAGCGCGATCTTCGGGCGGAATTCGGCGCGCGCCTACAGGCATCGCTACCGCTTGGCACCTACGGGAGCGAGGCTTGCCGCGCTTGCGGCTTGTGCGACCTGGCGCAGAAAAAGATTGCGGAGCACCTCGAGGCACCCGCCCGGTGTCTCTTCAAGGCCTCATAACACTGCGCGGGCGTATCCGGCCCTTATAGGCCGCGATTTGTTGGATGATGGGCTGGAAGGGCAGATCCTCAAGGGCGCCGAAGCGAGCGACGGCGGTATCGATCAGCCGGCTGATATCCTGGATCTTGTCCGGTACCGGCTCATCGGGCGAGAGCACGGCGAAGAGGCCCCGCAGACCCCCCACTTGAACGCGCATGACCTTGGCGTGCGGCAGGGCAGCGCTCTCGTCCGTCGACTTGAGGGCGAATCTGGCCTGTCGGCGCAGGAGGTCCAAGAGCTCCACGCAGCGTCCCTGCGCGGCATCGGACCCGCAATGCACCCCTTCGCGCTCGGCGATCAAGAAGCGCTTCGCGCGCGAGCACCGGCAGTGGTTGGTCAAGATGCTCTTCTCGTAGGGACAGAAGCGCTCGTTGACGGCGCGGTAGGTGTCCCGAAACGCCTCGTTATCCACTGGATCGGCCTCCGCTCAGAGATCCGATCCGCGGGTAAACCAGTGGATCATGCGCCGGTCGCGCTTGCTCGGCCTACCGGCGGTGCTCGGAGGGTGCGAGGCAACCTCCCGGCGCTGGCGCACCAGATCCTGGCGGCGCAGCCGGCTCTCCTCTGTCTCCTCGTACAGCCGGGCGGCCTCGGGGGCGGAACGGCGCTGCCGCGAGACCCCTTTGATCTCGATCTCCCAGGCCAGGCTACCCTTGTGGATGCTGAGTCGAGATCCAGGAGAGACCCACTTTCCCGGTTTGGCGCGCTGCCCGTTCACCTGCACCCTTCCGCCGTTGACGGCCTCTACTGCCAGTTGGCGCGTCTTGAAAAAGCGCGCCGCCCATAGCCATTTGTCGAGGCGGATCCCGCTCTCCTCTCTTGCGCCGGTCTCGGTCATGGCGCGAGCAGCCGGTCCAGCTCGCCGCGTACCTCCAGCGCGGCCAGTTCATCGTAGCCCCCGACGTGCAGCTCTCCGATGAAGATCTGGGGCACGGTGTGACGCCCGGTGCGCTCCACCATGATGCGCCTCTGCCCGCTATCCTTGTCGATGCGAATCTCCTCGTACTCCACTCCCTTGCGCCGCAATAAGTGCTTGGCCCGTACGCAATAGGGGCAGATCAAAGTCGAATACATCAATACCTTCCGCATCTTGGACCCCCTTCTCCGCATCGATTCGCGGGGAGCTGTGCGGGATGTCCGCCGTCCTTTCCGCTCGCCGCGGATGAGGCGAGACGTCGCACGAGGCGCCCCTTGTCCGTTGGGAGCCCCGGAACGGCAACCCGCAGGAGCAGGACAGGCGGCTCGCCGTTCGCTTGGCGCCGAGCGGCCGCTTCAGGTCACATTCTTGTCGACCGCGTCGGGCTCTGCGGTATCGGCCAAGTCGGCCTCCGACTCCTCCACTTCTTCGGCCTCTTCGGTTTCTTCCTCCTCAGCCGGCGCCTCGAGCTTCAGCACAATACCGGCCAGCGGCGGCAGGGTGAGCTCCAACGAATAGGAACGGTTCATCCAAGGCCGCTCCTCGGTCCGGAGGATCCTGTCGCCATTGCCCATGCCGCCACCGGAATAGTCGGCGGCGTCGGAATTGAGGATCTCTCGATAGACACCGGCGACCGGTACCCCAACGCGATACCCCTGTCGCGGCACCGGCGTGAAGTTGAGGGCCACTAACACGAAGTCCTCGCCGGCCCTGCGCAGGTAGACCAGGACGGAATTCTGGGAATCGTGGCAGTCGATCCACTCGAAACCTTGCCACTCGAAATCGTGGACGTGCAGTGCCGGCTCGCCTCGGTGCAGGCCATTGAGGTCCCTGACCAGACGCTGTACTCCCTGATGGAAGGAATAGTCGAGCACGTACCAATCGAGCAGGCCCGTACTGTCCCACTCGGTTCCCTGTCCGAACTCGCTGCCCATGAACAGCAGCTTCTTTCCCGGATGCGTAAAGAGATAGGTGTAGATCAGACGCAGGTTGGCGAAGCGCTGCCACTCGTCGCCGGGCATCTTGTTCAGCATGGATTGCTTGCCGTGCACCACCTCGTCGTGGGAGAAGGGAAGCAGGAAATTCTCCGTGAAGGCGTAGAGCATGCTGAAGGTCAGCATGTCCTGATGGTATTGGCGATGGATGGACTCGTGCTCGATGTAGCGCAGAGTGTCGTTCATCCAGCCCATGTTCCATTTTAGATCGAACCCCAGCCCCCCGAGGTAGGTGGGCTTGGTGACCTGGGGCCAGGAGGTTGACTCCTCGGCCATGACCAAGACGCCGGGGACCTGGCCGTGGGTGATTTCGTTCAGCTCGCGCAGGAAATCGATGGCCTCCAGATTCTCGCGCCCGCCGTAGCGGTTCGGTATCCACTCGCCCTCTTGGCGCGAGTAATCCAGATAGAGCATCGAGGCGACGGCGTCCACCCGCAGCCCGTCCACGTGGAACTCCTCCAGCCAGAACAGGGCGCTGGAGATCAGAAAGTTCTTCACCTCGTAACGCCCGAAGTTGTAGATCAGGGTCGACCAGTCCTTGTGCTCGCCCAGGCGCGGGTCTGCGTGCTCATAGAGCGCCGTGCCGTCGAACCGAGCGGGGCCGTGGGCGTCCTTCGGAAAGTGGGCCGGTACCCAGTCGAGGATGACCCCGATGTCGTTGCGATGACAGTGGTCGACGAACCAGCGAAAGTCGTCCGGGCTGCCGAAGCGGCTGGTGGGGGCGTAATAGCCGGTGGTCTGATAGCCCCAGGACTTGTCGTAGGGGTGCTCGGTGACGGGCATGAGCTCGATATGGGTGAAACCCAGGTCCTTTACGTACGCCACCAGACGCTCGGCCAGGACCCGGTAGTTCAGCATCTCCCCCTCCGGACCGCGCTGCCAGGAGCCGAGATGCACCTCGTAAATGGACAGGGGTTGCTGCATCCATTGGTGGCCGGCGCGGCGCTCGAGCCAGTCGGCGTCTCCCCACTCGAAGCCGCTCGGCGGCTCGACGATGGAGGCGGTGGCGGGGCGCATCTCGAAGCGGCGGCCATAGGGATCGGACTTGAGGAAAACGTCCCCATTCTTGGCGCGCAGCTCGAACTTGTAGGCAATGCCGGGGGGCACATCCGGGACAAACAGCTCCCACACCCCATTGCCGTGAACCCGCATGGGGTGGGTGCGTCCGTCCCAGCGGTTGAAGTCCCCCACGACGCTGACGCGCTCGGCATTGGGCGCCCAGACGGAAAAGAGGACCCCGGCAACGCCCTCGGCCTCGTGCACCCGCGCCCCCAGCAAACGGTACGCGTGCCAGTGCTTGCCCTCGCCGAAGAGGTGCAGGTCCAGCTCTCCGAGCTGGGGCGGGTAGCAGTAAGGATCGTGGGCAATGTGCTCGCGATGGCCGTCGTCCCGCCAGATGAGTCGATAGCGCTCGGGCACGGCGCCCTCATCGCCCTCCCACTCGAAGAGGTCCGTCCCCTCGATGCGCTGCATCGGCAAGCTGCCCTCGGCAATGCTGACCTCTTCGGCGTACGGCAGCAGAGCGCGCACCAGGGCGCGCCCCGCGTTCGTATGGCGGCCAAGAACGGCGAAAGGGTCCGGGTGCCGAGACTCGACGAGCTTCTGCAGATCCGGGGAGAGATTCGGCTTGTTCATCCTGTGATACCTCTTCGGGAACGAGGAAAATGTTAAATGTTCACACAATTCAGTGCCTGGTGCGCGGGAAATTCCGAGAGTGCGGCCCTTGCCTCGGACGAAACCCTACCCGCGTGCGAAGCGCCGGCGCCCCTTCGTGCCCGCCCAGGCACCGCTAGCTTGGGCTATTCGTCGGTCTCTACGATTATGCCGCTGCCATCGCCGCCCTCGATAATCACGATCTTGCCGAGGGTGGGATGCCGGGCGGCGAGCACCCGGAAATCCACTCGCTCCTTACTGGTGACGATCTCGCATTCGTCCTTCAAGTCTTGGACGATCTGGGGCTCGGCGTCGAACATGCGCATGGTGGAAGCTCCCCGTGGCTGGCGGTTTCGTGCTCGATGAAGACGCGGCGGGAGAGATCGGCTCCCATTTTCCCCCGGCAGGGTGAAAGATACCGCAATGGAGGTTTGTTTGCGCCGGAAGGCTGCATGGAAAAACGCAAGTAAGCCCGAACAGGGCATAGAGGCACGGCCAATTTTCCGCGCGGGGGTAGAAGAAAACGAAGGCGCCTGGGGCCCGCTTTTCCCCGCCTGGTCTGAAATGGTTCCAAGGTTTGGCCGCTTCGCGATCCCGGGAAGCCTTCCGCGACCGGCTTTCACAGGTCGTCCGGACAGAAGTCGTCACGCGCCACCCAGTGCGCTCGCGCGGTTTCGGCGGGCATGCAGCACACGCGCCGATTCAGCCTGGAACAGATCGATGAATCGGCGCTGAAAGGCTCGCAGGTACTTGTCCCGAACGTGGGCGATGCGAGTCGACTCCCAGGGGAAGAGGTGACTCAGGTCGCGCATTCCGAGGTCTGCGTCCTCTTCGGCGTCGTAGGCCAGGTCGGTGATGATACCGATGCCCAGCCCCTCCCGAACATAGGCCTTGATGACGTCGGACTCGGCAGCGCTCAAGACGACGCGCGGCCGCAGGCCCTCTTTGGCGAAGGTGTCGCTCAGCCGGCCGCGTCCCGTGAACCCGTAGACGTAGGTGATCATCGGCTCCTCGCACAGCGCTTCGAGGGTGATGGGGCGAGCGGCGAGCACCGGATGGCCGAAAGGGGCGATCAGGCATCGGTTCCATCGGTAGCAGGGCAGGGCGGTAAGCGCCGGATGACTGCCGACGGCCTCACTGCAGATGGCCAGATCCACTCCGTCCTGCAGCGTCAGCGCTACCAGTTGCTGGGGCGTCCCCTGATGGATTTGGACCTCGACCCGCGGAAATTCGGCTCGAAAGCGGTGTAACGTCGGCGGCAGCAGGTAGCGGGCATGGGTGTGGGTGGTA
>Ga0114938_1002207_pt1 | contig 12481 bp, 9 predicted proteins | sample AshMeaBigSpring_FD_88675 | JGI IMG/M metagenome (GOLD analysis project Ga0114938, IMG submission 88675) | Groundwater microbial communities from Big Spring, Nevada to study Microbial Dark Matter (Phase II) - Ash Meadows Big Spring | ecosystem: Environmental > Aquatic > Deep subsurface >...
CCAAAAGCAGGAAAAATTCGTTTCATAATGGAAAGTGTTTGTTTGATAAAAATATAAAAACCTAAATTGATATACTACAACAATACATAAATACAGCTATTTTGTTGCACCATCTATCCATTCAGCCAAAGCATCTACTAAAATGGTATTTTCTTTTTCTGTTCCAATAGTAATTCTTAAGCAATCTTCACACAATTGTACATTACTTCTATCACGTACAACAATACCTTTGGTTAATAAAAATTGATAAACTTTTTTGGCATCTTTTATTTTAACAAGCAAAAAATTAGCATCAGAATCGTATACTTTTTCAACGGTTGGCATTTGCTTAAACACATCTGCCAAAGCATCTCTCATACTTACAATTTCTTGAATCATATCGTTTACCTGTCCAACTTCTTCCAATGCTTTTAATGCTAAATCTTGTGTAGCTTGATTAATATTATAAGGTGGCTTTACTTTATTTAAAATGGTAATAATTTCTGTTGACGCAAATGCCATTCCTAAACGTAAAGCCGCCAATCCCCAAGCCTTACTAAAAGTTTGTAATACCACTAAATTGGGGTAATCTATCAAATCTTGCACAAAAGTTTTTTGTTTAGCAAAGTTGATGTACGCCTCATCAATTACTACAATTCCATTAAAGTTATTCAACACCATTTCAATATCAGCTCTATTGATAGAATTTCCTGTAGGATTATTCGGTGAACAAATCCAAATTAGCTTGGTTTGTTCATCTATCAATGTTTCTATATGTGCTAAATTCAGCTGAAAATCGTCTAATAATGGAGCAATTCTTAATTCTACATCGTTAATATTTGCACTTACTTGATACATGCCATAAGTAGGCGGACAAATAACTACATTATCAACGCCTGGATTACAAAAGCAACGATAGAGTAAATCAATACATTCATCGCTTCCATTTCCTAAAAAAATATGATCGGCAGCAATTCCCTTTACAGCACTCAAAGCATTTTTAACAGCCTGCTGATGTGGGTCTGGATAACGATTGTACCATTTTACCAATGGGCTACCTAAACTATTTTCATTGGCATCTAAAAACACTTTTGCTTCTCCACTAAACTCATCTCTTGCAGAAGAATAAGCCACCAATTTTTGAATATTTTTTCTTGTAATTTTTTCTAAAGAAAATTCCATTTTAATTTTTTTTGTAATCAACAGAAGTAATTCTATTCATCATCGTTGCTAGTTTATACTGAGTTTACGAAGTACCTTCATACAAACATCTACAATCGAACTTTTACAGCATTTGCATGAGCATCTAAACCCTCAGCATTTGCCATTTCTACAACCGTTTTAGCTATTTGCTGCAAACCAAATTCACTCACTTGTTGAAAAGTAATTTTTTTCACAAAACTATCTACGCTTACACCACTATATGCTTTTGCAAAACCATTAGTTGGTAAAGTATGGTTGGTTCCGCTTGCATAATCTCCTACACTTTCAGGTGAATAATTTCCTAAAAATATAGACCCAGCATTTACAATTTTATCACCAATTTCATGGGCGTTTTTGCAAGCAATTATTAAATGTTCTGCTGCATATTCATTTACCAATTCAATTGCTATTGATACATCATTCACTACAATTGCTTTGCTATTTTGTAAAGCTTGTACAGCTAAATCTTTTCTTGATAACAGGGCAACTTGTTTGGCTAATTCAATATTTACAGCTTCTACAAAAGATGTATTTGTGCTTACCAATAATACTTGACTATCTACTCCATGTTCTGCTTGACTTAATAAATCAGCGGCTACAAAAGATGCGTTTGCTGTTTCATCTGCCAACACACAAACTTCACTGGGGCCAGCAGGCATGTCTATGGCAATTCCTTGCTGCTGAATCAATTGTTTGGCACAAGTAACATACTGATTTCCTGGACCAAAAATTTTATATACCTGAGGTACATTTTCAGTACCATAAGCCATTGCACCAATTGCTTGAACACCACCAATTTTAAATATTTTACGAATACCCACCAATTGTGCTGCATATAAAATAGCTGGATGCAATTGTCCATTTTTATTTGGAGGAGAACATAAAATTACTTCTTCACAGCCTGCAATTTTAGCTGGAATACCCAACATTAATATGGTTGAAAATAAAGGAGCTGTTCCTCCAGGAATATATAACCCTACTTTTTGAATGCCAACACTTTTTCTCCAACATTGTATGCCCTTCATGGTTTCTACCACTTCTACTTTACTCACTTGTTGCTCATGAAAAACACGAATATTATGAGCAGCTTGTTGAATTGCATTTTTTAATTCATCGCTTACTAAAGCTGTAGCTGCTTCTATTTCAGCAGTTGTAACTAAAAATTCGTTCAACAAAACCCCATCAAATTGTTGCGTATATTGTTGAACGGCAGCATCGCCATTTTGTCTTACATTTTCTAAAACTGCTTTAACCTTTTCTTGCAAAGCACTTGTATCAAAAGTGGGTCTTTGCAATAAAGTTTTCCATTCAGCTTTACTCGGATTTACAAATACATTCATAGTTTAGTATTAAAACGCAAATCAATAATTCCTCCTTAAAATTAAACCACCATTTTTTCTATAGGTAATACCAAAATACCTTGTGCACCTAATTCTTTCAATTGTTCTACAATATCCCAAAACTGACTTTCACTTAAAACAATATGAACGCTGCTCCATCCCTTTTCTGCTAAAGGCAATACGGTTGGGCTTTTCATGCCTGGTAATAAAGCAATAATTTTATCCAAACTTTCGTTGGGTGCATTCATCAACACATATTTATTGTTCTTAGCTTTTTTAACAGATTGAATACGGAACAATAACTTATTTAACAACTGTTGTTGAGTTGTGTTTAAATGTTGATTTTTTATTAGAATGGCTTGAGATTGTAAAATAGATTCCACCTCTTTTAATCCATTCATAAATAAGGTAGATCCACTACTTACCAAATCACAAATAGCTTCGGCTAAACCAATACCTGGAGCAATTTCTACGCTTCCACTAATTTCATGAATTTCTGCTTGAATATTGTTCTTATCTAAAAACTGTTGCACAATTACAGGATAAGAAGTAGCAATTTTTTTCCCTTGCAAATAGCTACAATCTTCATACACTTCACTTCTACCAACAGCAATGCTTAATCTGCATTTACCAAAACCCAATTTTTCAACCGCATCTACTTTTTTATTTTTTTCAAATACTACATTTTCTCCGACAAAACCAATATCTGCCACACCATCCTCTACGTATTGAGGAATATCATCATCTCTTAAAAAATAAAGTTCTAATGGAAAATTATTTGCTTCTGCCTTTAACTTATTTACACCATTGCTAATATCAATTCCACATTCTTTTAAAAGCTTCATGCTATCGTCATGAAGTCTACCGCTTTTTTGAATCGCCAATTTTAGTTTGGGTTCATTTTCTAACAAAGCATTCATATTATTATTTTAAATTTAATTCAATAAAAAAAGGACTTACCAAGTAAGCCCTTTAATGTTTTATAATGATTGAAACACAAAACACCTACAGCTTACCCATTTGGTAATAAATGATGATGGTGGATGTGATTTTTTAATTTCATGCCGCAAAAGTAAGGGAAAACAGAAACGAACAAAATTTTATAAACGGTTTTTCTACAGTTTACATAAACGTAACTTGTACCACTAAACTAAAATGCACATGAACTATTGTAAAAAAACCGTATTGGCATTGGTGTGTTTGTTTGTACTAAAAGGTTACATACAAGCACAAGATGCTGTTACGTATCAATTGCCCCCTAAAGACATGGCAGATTTACTACTTGCCAAACCAACCCCTGCTGTTAGTATTGATGGAAAAGCAGAATGGATGTTATTGAGTGAAAGAAATTCGTACCCATCTATTGAAGAATTAGCAATGCCTGAATTAAGAATTGCTGGTTTAAGAATGAACCCCAATAACTATGCTTTAAGTAGACAGATTTATATTAACAACTTTACTTTAAAAAACATTAAACAAAACAAAACTTTTACCATAACTGGCTTACCTACTGGTTTATTAGCGAGCAGTGTAAGTTGGAGCCCTAGCGATTCTAAAATTGCATTTACTCAAGTGAACCAAAAAAGTATTGATTTATATGTAATTGATGTTGCCACCAAAAAAGCTACCAAAATAAACAAAATGCCTTTAAATGCTATTTTAGGTAGTAGCTACACTTGGTTAGATGATAATACTATTATTTACAAAGCCGCTACAAAACCTGCAAGTGCCGCACCTGCAAAACCATTGGCACCAAAAGGACCAACAGTACAAGAAAATTTAGGTAAAGCAGCACCAAGTCCAACGTATCAAGATTTAATAAAATCGCCTTATGACGAAGAATTATTTGCTTTTTATGCAACTTCTCAATTGGTACAAAACAAAAATGGTGTAGAAACCTTAATTGGAAAATCTGGTATTCATTTAAGCTTTAGTATTTCTCCTGATAAAAAATACATGCTTACAAGAACTATGCATAAACCATTTTCTTATTTAGTACCTGCAAGTGGTTTTCCATCAACAGTAAATATTACAGACTTAACTGGAAAAGTAATAAAACAATTGGCTGAATTACCGTCTACTGAAAACAGACCAAGTGGTTACGATAATGTTCAATTTGTACCAAGAAGTTTTGATTGGATAGATGATGAACCCGCAACTATTACTTGGTGTTTACCATTAGACAGTGGATTAATTAGAAAGAAAATGGAATATCATGATGCTGTTTATGCATTATCTGCACCATTTACAGGAGAAGCAAAAGAATTGTTTAAAACACAAATGCGTTTTAGAGGCGTACAATGGGGAGATGCAAGTTTAGCCCTAGTACAAGAAGGCTCTCAAGCGAAACAAATAGGCAAAGTAAGTTTATACAATAGCACCAATAACACTATTGTTACTTTGTTTGAACGCAACCAAACAGATGCATACAATAACCCTGGAGTACCTGTTACTACTAGAAATAAATTTGGCAGAAACGTAATACAAACAACAGATAATGGTACTAAAATTTTAATGAACAATACCACAGGTTCTTCGCCAAAAGGTGACTTGCCATTTTTATCAAAGTTTGATATTGCTAGTAAAAAAAATGAAATTATTTGGCGTTGCCAAGAAGGTAGTTTTGAATATGTAGCAGATGTTTTAGATGCCAATAAATTGGTTTTATTAACAAGAAAAGAATCGCAAAAAGATGTACCGAATTATTATTTGAAAAATTTGGTATTGAAAATTGCAGATATTCCAATTACCGATTTTAAGAATCCGTATCCTCAAATGGAAGGTGTTACTAAACAAAAACTGCAATACAAAAGAGCAGATGGCGTTGATTTGTCTGGTGATTTATATTTACCAAAAGGTTATAACAAAGATAAAGATGGTCCATTACCTGTATTTATTTGGGCTTATCCTAGAGAGTTTAACAGTGCAGCAGATGCAGCACAATTACGTGGTAGTAAAGATAAATTTACCGCTATTGGTTCTGGTGGACCATTGTTTTTTGTAACACAAGGTTATGCCGTTTTAGACAATGCAGAAATGCCCATTGTTGCAGAAAGTGCCGATAAAAAACCGAACGATAATTTTGTAAAACAATTAGAATTAAATGCAGAAGCCGCTATTAATAAGTTGGTAGAAATCGGTGTCGGAGATAGAAATAGAATGGCTGTTGGTGGACATAGTTACGGTGCATTTATGACTGCAAACTTGTTAGCACATACCAATTTGTTTAAAGCTGGTTTAGCAAGAAGTGGTGCTTATAATAGAACATTGACACCATTTGGCTTTCAGAATGAAGAACGTACTTATTGGCAAGCTCCAAAATTGTATTATGAAATGAGTCCTTTTAGCTATGCAGATAAAATTAAAACACCAATTTTATTGATTCATGGTGATAGTGATGATAATCAAGGAACATTTCCTATTAATAGTGAAAGATTGTTCAATGCCATTAAAGGACATGGTGGTGTTGTACGTTATGTAAGTTTACCTTTTGAAGCACATGGTTACAGAGCTAAAGAAAACTTGCTACACATGTTATGGGAAATGAATAGTTGGTTAGACAAATATTTGAAAAATGCTAAATAAACGGAACACTGCATCAACTGAATTTGCTGCATAGAGCTTTACAGTACAAGAGTGCGACGCAACTGCAGTCGAAGAAAGTACTACAGTTGACTACATAAAAAAAGAGCTATTTCGGTGAAAACTGAAATAGCTCTTTTAATTTGAAAAATCGTTTAATTGATTACGCTTTTCGTTTATCGATTCGTTGATATACAGACATTCCAAAACCAACAACTGTTAAAATAACGCCCATCCACAACAAATTAATCATTGGAAATTCGTAAACTTTTAAAGTAATTAAATCGGTAATTGCACCACTTTCTTTAATGCCAATTTCTAATTTATTGTCTACAATTTTATTGAACTTAAACACCATACTTTGAGCAATAATGGTATCAGGAATTTGACGAATCATATCTCCTTTTATTGCCAAACCTGGACGAGCAGTGAATTTTCTACCTTCTTTAGATAATACTTCAATGTCTAAGAAAACAGCTTTTTCATCACTACTATATTTATCCTTCAATTCAACCGGATTAACTGTAGGATTTTTTGATAAAATAAGTAATCCATTGCTGTAATAAGAAGTATCACCAATTGCCAATACTCTATTTTGAAAAGTGGCTGTATCTTCTTTTTTATTTTCTTGATAAGCCGATATGTACACAAAAATGTCTTTATACCAATAGTGCTTACTATCTGGATTGGCTGCAAAGCCTTCCATATCTTTATTGTTCTTAATTAAATCAGGATAAAGTGTAAACTTTTCTGGACTAGTTTTTGAAGCAAAATCTATCTGAAAAAAGCGTTTTCTTTCTTTGGTATTAAACGTGTCTTGCACATAGGTAACCATATATTTACCCATATCGGTAGCAATACCTTTAAACAACGTTATGTTTTCTGCCGGATCTTCTTTTTTATCTTTTTTAAATACGGCAACACCTGTTGTATTCCAACTTAAGATTACTTTTTTACTAGAAGAAATTAAAATACCCACCAAAACCAATCCAAAACCAACGTGAGCTACAGAAGCACCGGCTGCTTTCAACTTGCCTTTTAAGCCTAACCAAATGTATAAAGCATTGCCAATTACAGCATACACAGCGGCAAAAATGGCAACATGAATGGCTGCTAAAAAGCCAATTCCCATTTTATTATAGCTAACATCTCCAAAAAAGCTGATGGACAAACTAATTGCCAAAGCAATAATGGTTGGAAGAGCAATTTTTTTGGTAAAAAAGCCTTTTGGTGTGTCTTTGTATTTTAAGTATTGAGTAACGGCTGTAAGCAATCCAATAATAATAGCAACAAAAATTTGAATTTGATTATAGGCAAACTCAGGATCTTCTGGCGGTGCAATTTTAGTTCCGAATATTTTATTAAATACAGGAACTGATGTTTTTGCAATAATTAAAACACCCGATAAAAACAAAACCAATGAGCCAATAAACATCCAAAACTCACGGCTGTAAGTACTTTCTTCTTTGTAAATGGTAGGAATTGATTTGTAACGAATTGCAAAAAATACCAATGAAGGAATAACAAAGATTAATAAGAACAATAACAACTGTGTATTCATTCCTAAATCGGTGAAAGCATGTACAGATGTATCGCCTAAAACACCACTTCGTGTTAAGAAAGTAGAATATAAAATAAGTAAAAAACTAATAATGTAAAAGAAATAAGTGCTTCGTAAAGAGTAGCCACTGCTTTTATAAATAAGATTGGTATGTAAACCCGCAACCAATGTAAGCCAAGGAACCAAGCTTGCATTTTCTACAGGATCCCAAGCCCAATAGCCACCAAAACTTAAACTTTCATAAGCCCAAGCTGCACCCATCATAATACCTAAACCTAAAATTCCTGCACTGAAAGAAGCCCAAGGCAACGCTTGTTTTATCCATCCATGATCCTTATTCATCATTCCTGCAAAAGCAAATGCAAACGGAACAATGGTGCTTGCAAAACCTAGAAACAATACAGGTGGATGAATAACCATCCAATAGTTTTGCAACAAAGTATTTAAGCCTCTACCATCTTTTAACATCGACAAATAATCGCTGCGTAAGCCACCATTTACTACATCTTGCGTAATGGGTGCATTGTCTAAAATACCTTCATTACGCAATAATGCAAACGGACTGCTACCGAGTTTGGCATTCCAAAAATAAAAGCCCACCAACATACTTGCTAAACAAAACTGTGCAAAACTTACCACAGTCATTGTTCCTGCTTCCCATTCTTTAGCTCTCCAAATTAAAAACCAACCCAATACACAATGCCAAAAACTCCATAGCATAAAACTACCTTCTTGGCCTTCCCAAAAACAACTTAATAAATATTCTACTTGTAAGCTTTTATCGCTGTGTTGCCAAGCGTATTTATATTCAAATAAATGATTGGAAATAATATAATACAAGGTTGAAAAAACAACTAAAACGGAAATAGTTTCAGTTAAAAAGGCATATCTAGCAAAACGAATCCAACTTGCTTTTTCTAAAAGCTCAGTTGTTTTATTGGCTTTAAAATAAGCAACTGTTGCTACTAAAGAAGATATAAAAGATAGAATTAAAAAAAACTGACCAATTTGTCCCGGCAGTAAATGTTCGCCTAAATATTGCATGTATAAAGTTGTAATTGATAAATGTTGTTTCGTTCGTTTACATCATTTTAAAATTCCAGAAGCAATGATGCATGAATTGGAATTCGATTATTTAGTCGCTTCTTTTTCATTTAAAGTATTTGCACTTACATCGTCTTTATACTTACTAGGACATTTTAGTAAAATATCTTTACATTCAAAATGATCACCTTCCATTTTACCTTTTAAAACCAAACGTTCACTTTTTTCCATATCTGTTGGTTTTGTATTGTGGTATACTACTTTAACCGTATTTCCAAGTGTATCAACAGCCGTAAAACGTAAATAGTTCGGATTTTTGATGGCATCGTATTCTAATGGTTGAGATTTATCTAATTTGGCTATTAGATTCACAAACTTTCCTTCCTTTTCTTTGGCAGATGCAACTGTTTCGTAAGTGGTTAAATCGCCTGTATAACTAATTAAAACAGTTATTGCCACAACAATTAGCACCAACATAATAATGTGCGTTTTCTTCATAGTGTCTTCATTTTCAGAGTGCAAAAGTAGCTGAAAAACAAATCGGCACTCGAATCAATTGTACTATTACAGTGTTAAAAAAGAAAAGAATTAAACAAAGCGAATCAACAAAACCACGTCTACTTACTTACTTTTGCACACTTCATTAATTGATAAATATGTCTAAAACATACGATTACGTGATTGAATTAAAAAAGCAATCCTTTAAATTAATTGATTTTATTAGTCAATTTATGATGCTGTTGTGTATCGGTGCTTTTTTGTTTGAGGCATATCAAACACTTGTATTTGACAATACATATTTGAATAAAAGAAGTAGTATTTTACTCATCATTATAAGTGTACTCATTCTTGCTTGGTGGATTTATTGTTATAGAATGCAAAAAATGGCGACTACTCCTTATTATAGATTGGGTTTATTAATAGGTGCTTTAGGTTGGTGGTTGATACCAAGTGGACTTTGGATAGGTTTGATTTATTTAGTAGCAGGAATTTTAGAAAAACCAGTAAAAGTGCAATCTGAAATAGGATTCGATGAAGAAGAAATTGCATTTAATACTTTTCCTACCAAAAAAATAGATTGGCAAGCTATAAACAATGTAGTTTTAAAAGATGGGCTGCTTACTATTGACCTAAAAAACAATACAATTATTCAAAAAGAAGTAAACGACAGCATTACAAAAGAAACTGAAAAAGAGTTTAATGCTTTTTGTTTATCACAAATAAAAAAAGAAGAACGTTTAAACTAGTAAATTCTCTTCTCGATTTAATGATTCAAATTTTCATTTTCTATACATTTTATTATCACATCACATGCTTACAGAATCACCTTATATCTTATATTCAGACGGTAATGGAAACATTTTTGAAGATACCAGCTTATATGCAGTTGGCAGAGCAGGTTGGGATGCTTTTCCGGTAGAATTAGAAGATTGGATAGAATTACCTGAAGGTGGAAACTTATACGAATTACCAGGAAGAAGAGGTATTGGTATTGATGTAGAAACAGGTGATATGCGTTTATGCGATAAAGGATGGGCCGTTGCAGCATTTATTCCACCTGCACATACAAGTTTATTTTTGGCTGCTTATGAAACCTTGCCAGAAGCACCAACTTTACCACTTTTTTGTTATACAGCTGCTGCATGGCACAACGAAAAATTTTATGTTGCAGCAGTAAGAATTGAAGAAGATATTCGACAAGAAGCAGCAGGATACAACGATGCAAAAATTATTAGCGGAACCAATCAATTACTGCAAGCTTATCCACACAACCGTTTAGTAAAACATTTAATGGAAACTTGTTGTTTAACGTATACTTGTCCTGCTGCAAGAAATTTTTCTTTAGGTAGATGGGAATGCCCTGTTCCATCTTCACCTGCTTGTAATGCCAATTGTATTGGATGTGTTTCTTTTCAACCACAAGATGAGGAAATTACTTCACCACAAGATCGATTGAATTTTAAGCCTACGGCTGAAGAAATTGTAGAATTTACAGTACCGCATTTAATGAATGCCCCCTATCCTATTATTAGTTTTGGACAAGGTTGTGAAGGCGAGCCACTTTTAATGTGGGAAACAATTAGAGAAGCCATAATAGAAATTAGAAAACATACCGATAAAGGCAGTATTAATATTAACACCAACGGATCAAAACCTGATGCTGTAAAAGCTTTGTGTGAAGCTGGTTTAAACAGTATACGTGTAAGTACTAATTCTGCAAGAAAACATATTTATACGCCTTATTATCGCCCCAATAATTACCAATTTGAAGATATTATTGAAAGCTTAAAAGTAATGCGTAGTTATGGTGGTTGGGCTAGCATTAATTATTTTGTTTTTCCAGGAATGACCGATTGTGAAGAAGAATACGAAGCTTTAAGAAACTTAATTAAAGAGACAGATTTAAGCATGATACAATGGAGAAATTTTAATATTGATCCTGATTGGTATTTAGGACAAATTGGTGTTACCGAAACAGGTGATTTATTGGGTGTAAAACAAATGCAACAATTGATTCAAGAAGAATTTCCAAAATTAAAATTTGGATATTTTAATCCACCAATCGAAAGAATTAAAGGTAATTATTCGCTAGATTTTGCCCATCACTAATGTCCTATTTTTTATTTGAATGCCCCTAACTCAAAAATATAGTAATAAAACCGTAGGTATTGCCTTTGCAGTTATTACTTGCATTATTTGGAGTGGCAACTATATAATTGCAAGAGGTATTTCAAGTAAAATTCCTCCTGCTAGTTTGGCTTTTTTCCGATGGTTTTTTGCTATGGTTTGTATAGCACCTTTGGCTTGGAAAAAATTTATAGCTGAGAAAGAAATCATATTTAAAAATAAAGTCTATTTCACTGCTACCGCTTTGTGCGGTTTTACGTTGTTTAATTTGTGTTTATATATAGCTGGCCATCATACAACAGCTATTAACTTGGCTTTAATTAGCACAACTGCTGCTCCCATTTTTTCAATTACAATTGCCTTTGTTTTTTACAAAGAAAATCTACAATGGAATAGCATTGTAGGTATGTTTATTTGCTTCATTGGAATTGTGGTTTTAATTACCAACGGTGAAATTCAAAAGCTAGTATTATTTCATTTTTCTGTTGGCGATATTTGGGCTTTGTTAGGAGCTTTAAGTTTTGCCATTTACAATAATTTAGCTAAACAAAAACCAAAAGGAGTTAGTAGCTTAAACTTTTTATTTGTAGGTTTTGTAATTGGAACAGCTTTATTATTTCCCTTGTTTTTATACGAGTTATTTCAAGGAAATCAACCCATTATCTTTTCTAACAACGTAATAGGTTCAATAATTTACTTGGGTTTTGGCTGTTCATTTATATGTTATTTATTGTGGAATAAATCCATACAATTGATTGGCCCAAGTAAAACTGTTTTATTTGGGAATTTAATTCCTTTATTCAGTACCATTGAAGCCGTTTTTCTATTGAATGAATCGTTTACCAAAATGCATTTTATTGCAGGAATCATCGTTTTATTGGGTTTAACATTAGCCAATATTCGCTTTTCAACAAATACAATTAAAAACTAGCAATTCTATGTTTACCACCACGCTTTTACTATTGTGTTGTGTTGCTTTTACAGCAGGATTTGTAGATGCCATTGTAGGTGGAGGTGGCTTAATTCAAGTACCAAGTAGCATTTTATTGCTGCCTCAATATCCTGTTGCAACAGTAATTGGTTCATTAAAAATACCTGCATTTAGTGGAACTAGTTTTGCTGCTTATCAATATGTAAAAAGGCA
>Ga0114938_1002209_pt1 | contig 12476 bp, 11 predicted proteins | sample AshMeaBigSpring_FD_88675 | JGI IMG/M metagenome (GOLD analysis project Ga0114938, IMG submission 88675) | Groundwater microbial communities from Big Spring, Nevada to study Microbial Dark Matter (Phase II) - Ash Meadows Big Spring | ecosystem: Environmental > Aquatic > Deep subsurface >...
AGGAACGGCGTCGCGAAGGTCAGCGGCGTCATCGTCAGGACGCCGCCCCCCGGGCGGTGGATCGCCGCCCGCTCGTAGATCAGATCGAAGAGCGTCTCGGCCTGGTCCGCCTCCACGACGATGCTGACCAGGCGCATCAGTGCGGGCTCCGGGAGCTTGCCGCGCCGGGCCTTGGCCTCCCGCAGCGCCGAATGACCGCGGCAGTAGACGCTGTTCGCCCGAGTGACGCCCTGCTGGTCGCGCAGCCAGTACAGCAAACGCCGCTCCGTGCCATCGTCTGGCAGGAGACAGGAAATGAGCTTGGCGGGTCCGCCCCCGACGCCGTGCTCACCCGCGCCCCGAACCGGCGCCTCTGCTGCAGCGGCGGTCATTGCGAGCCGCCCTGGCCAGGGACCCGCTCCAGGATCTCGCGGGGAACGTAAGTCGCCAGTTTTTCGATGGGCGTGATATAGGCCATGCCAGCGCCTGGGACATTGAGCTCTCCGGCACGGTAGACCGCCTCGAAGACGACGTCCTGGTAATCGGTGGCGACCAGTATGCTCACGACGTCCTTCTCGGACTCGATGGCGATCCCTAGAAGGCCTAGCCGTTCCCGCGGACCTATGCCCCGGGCATGGTAGACCAACGCACCGGCCGCGCCCATCGCCTGGGCGGCCTGGATGACCGCCTCGCCGCGCCCGGTGGCGACGATGCAGGTGATCAGCGCCACGTCCGTCAGATAGGTGATCTTGTCGTCTTTCATACCAGTGACTGGACCTCTTGCGCCTGGTTGGTGGCCGACGCGCCTTGGGCGGCGCGCTCCTCGAGCCCCGTCTTCATCCGCGCCCACAGACCCGTCAATAACACGCTGATGATGGGGCCGATGGAGGCCAGGCAGAGGATGCCGAACCCCTCGACCGCCTGGGTCGCGTTGCCGAACCCGATCCCCATGGCGAGCACCAGGGGCACCGTAATCGGACCCGTGGTGACGCCGGCGCTGTCCCAGGCCACGTTCACGAACTCCTCCGAGGACACCGCCGTCAGCACGGCGGCGAGCAGGTAGGGCGGCACGATGAGCCAGACCAGCGGCAGGTCGAAGATGAGCTTGGTCAGGCCCAGCGCGATCCCGCAGGCGACCCCCACCGAGACCGCCAGGATCAGCATCCGCTTCTTGAAGAAGCCGTTGGTCAACTGCTCGGCGGTGACGCCCAGGGCATTGAGCGCCGGCTCGGCGATGGTGGCCCCAAAGCCGAGCACCCAGGCGAAGGCCAGGGCCAGGATCAGCCCGACCCCGTAGCGGTAGAGGGGCGAGCCGTCTGCCGCCGGGACCTCCATGAAGGCGGCCGGCACCAGGGACCCGGCGCTCCCGCCGAGCGCGGATAGCCCGTAGGTCAGTCCGAGGTTGAAGATGCACATGCCGAGCACCGTCAACCCGATGCCGAGCCAGATCTCCCGCGGCCGTGGGAGCGGCTCCTTCAGCACCAGCTTCAGGATCAGGAACAGGAACAGCACCAGCGGCAGGATGGCCCGCAGCCCCAGAATGATCTCGAGTCCGGGACTGCGCTCATACCAGGCAAGCGCGGCGGAGCCGCTGCCCGCGGCGGCAGCCGCGGCGGCGATGATCTCCGCGGGGGTCAGGGTTGCGGCCACATAGAGGGCCAGCAGCAGAACCCCGAGGATAGGGAAGAGCGAGGCCAAGGTCACGATGCCGAAGCCCGATAGGCCGGAATCGCCCTTGCCCGCGGCCGCGGCGATCCCGATGCCCAGCGACAGCACCAGAGGCACCGTGACCGGCCCGGTTGTCACGGCCCCCGCATCCCAGGCGAGCCCCAGGACCTTGGCCAACTCCGGGTCCGCTGCACCGTAGAGGGTGAGCCCGAGCACCGGCACCAGGGATGCGTAGATCAGGGGTTTCAGGCTCCAGCCGTAGAGGAAGCGCAGGGTCCCGAGCACCGCCGCCAGGCCGACGCTGGCCCCGATGACCAGCACCAGGGCGCCCGACCACTGATTGAGCAGCACCCAGAGATAGGGCGCCCGCTCCGGCGAGACGTTCTGCCCGGCCGCCTGGAGCGCCCCGATGGCGGGCTCCGCGAAGGTCACGCCGATGCCGAGCAGTAGCGTGATGAAGAGCACCAGGGGCAGCGCCGACTTGCGCGGCAAGGTGTGCCCGATCAGCTCCCCGAAGGGCATGAGGCCGAGCTTCAGCCCCTCCATGAAGAACATCAGGCCGACGATCACCGCGAAGAGCCCGCCGGTGATGAGCCAGGAGTCGTCCACCAACTGGCGCAGGATCAGGATCTGGAAGAGGGCCAGATAGAGCGCCAGGGGCACCACGGCCTTGACCTGGTCCATGAACCGGATCGAGACATAGGGCCGCAGCAACCCCGCGATCTCGTCCGGGTGCAGCCGGATGGGTCCGGGGGCCGGCGGCGGAATCGGCCGGCCCTGGGCGTCTCGCCCGAGCGGCGGCACGATCGCGTTGTAGCTCAGCTCCCGCCGGCCAGCGCCGATGGCCTGGAGGTAGTCGCCATACCGGATTTCTTGGTTCATGCCGTGTCAACGCCTCTCGACAAAGCCGGCTTTCTGCCAGCGCTTCATCCGCGCTGGGGGCCGCCGAATGATCGTCCCCCGCGCGGCTGGACACTTTGTACGGGACAAGGCCTCTCGATCCCGGGTGGAGCAGAGGCGCAGCTCAGACAGATCTCTCCCGTCCCAGGGTCAGGGTGTTGGCGTACCGGACCCTTGAGCACCACGTACTGGCCGCGGCGGCAGCCCCTCCCGGATCGCCTTGGAGAAGTCCTCCCGATCTCTGGCGGAACGGGCCTGCTCGGTGATGTCGCTGCGGCGCCTCAGCTCGTCGAGCGACAGGCTGGTGTTGACCGTGCCCCGCTCGTAGGCGAGGTTGACGAGGTAGCCGTTCGCGAGCAGCCGCCAGTCCGGCGCTGGACCCGAGCCCACTGCCTTGGTGTGGTGCCAGATGCTCGTCGTGCAATTGTGGGTCAGGGCGTTGTACCAGCGCGGCCGCTCGGCGATGGCGTTGATCTCTCGCAGGTAGTCGAGCAGCAGCTTGCGGCCCTTGTCCGCTGACCCAAGGGTGGGGTACAGGTACAGCCTCTCGCCGCGATGATTCGTGCGCAGTCCGATCAGGTCGCGCTCGTCGGCGACGACGTAGTAGAGCTCGTACTGGCGGAAAAATCCCCGGAGGGCCGAGTACTCCTCGCCCTTCTCCTTGCGCGTCTCGATGGACACCGCAAGATGACTGCCGTCGGCAAACTCCCAGCTCGCGATGGTGTGACCGTAGAGGGTCGGCCCCCAAAAAGCAATGAACATGTCGAAGCCGACCAGGGTGTCGAGGTCGTAGGTGCGCGTCTCCCAACGCTCGGTGAATGCCTGCTCGCCGCGGTAGCTGAAGTCGCGGACGTTGTGGACCGTCAGCAGCGAGCCATCGAGCGTCGCCGTCGGCAGCCGCGCGACGTCCGGCTGCCAATCGCGGTCGTTGCTCGGGGCGAGCGTCAGCCACCAGGCGAACACGACCGCGAAGGGTACGAACACCGCAAGCGCGGCCCGCCGCCAGGGGCGGATCAACACCGCAGCCATCATAGCGATCAGGACAACGCCGCCGGCGAGTGCGCCGGCGAGCCCGCGGGACTCGGGACCGTCGATCCAGAGCGCGGCCGCCGCCCACAGGATCGCGAGCCCCAGGATCAGCGAGACGAAGAGCCCCCAGACGAGGCGGCCGAGGCGCCAGACGGCCATGGTCTCGCTCAGCGGGCGTTCAGCTCGTCGTCCGGCCAGTAGCGGGATCCGGTCAGCTTGGCCGCGACCTTCCAACCCTTGCCGGTCAACACGAACACCGCCTTGCCTTCACTGAACCCCAGCGCAAGCTGCTCCTTCTCCTCCCCCGCCATGGCGCCAACCCCGGCCGTTGCGTCCAGACCCTCCGCGAGGAAGCGTTCGAGCGTGGTACCGTTCTCGAAGAGGATCACGAGCTGGGAGGCGAAACCGCCCAGTCCGAAGCTCAAGCCCGCGCCGGTGGTCGCCATCTGCATGTAGACGCGCGCGCCGGTTCGGGAATCGACCGCAACCCCTCGCCCGTAGCCCGCGACCACGTAGAAGCTTGCCTCCCGCTTATCGAACACCGCGTAGCCGGCGCCGCGCTCGAACAATGCGCGACTGCCAGGCTCCTCGGCGAACAGCCGCGCCAGCGTCGCCTGGGCCATCGCATCGAGCTTGGCGCGGGTCGCCTGGGGCGTTGCCTCGTCGCTCAGACCCTGCTTGGTCAAATCGACGGTCTCCTTGACCGCGCCGGTCGCCTTCCCCGCCGCCGTCCCGGCGGCATCCACCGCGCCCTTAGTCGTGTCGCCGACGGCCTTCGCGGCCTTCGCCGCGCCTTCCTTCAGCCCGTCTAGGGAGATCTCGGCGTTTGCGACCGTTGGCGCGATCACGAGAAACAGGGCAAGAAGTGGATGAATTCTCATGGTTTTGACGAGCCCGATAACAAGAGGATGGACGCGCCCCGGGGCGCGTGGTGCAAGTGAGAGGGGCGACCAAGGCGCCCCGGCCGTCAACCCCCGGACCGAGGTCTTCGGGCTGGCCCAGCCGCGCGGATTCTACGCTGCCGGACAGGGGGAGCGACAGAAACCGCATGCAGCAGACGAGCGGGCACGTCTCGTTCACCGACTGCTGTCGTCGATTGGAAACGTCCAGGTGACGAGCCCCGTCTTGACGAGTTGCCGCCCGGGCTCTCCCAGCTTCCTGCCATAACGAACCAACTGGATCAGGTCCGAGCTGACCTGCGGGTTTGTGGTGAAGTAGGAGTGCCCGAAGAAATCGGTGCGCTTGCCCTCGTAAGAGATCACGTCCATTCGACCGAGCGCCTCCACGTAACGCTGACCCTTCTCCGGGATATCCTCTGGGCGTAACTGCCCCGCCCGTTTTCGGCTGCGGAACAGAATCCGCGAGACCAGCAGCGCCCGATCCTCGGACGAGGTGTAGAGGGTCAACCGGCCCTTCAGGACCCGCGGCAGCTTTCCCTCGGGCCACACGGTGAACAGGTCGGGGTCGGACATGAAGCTGGTGATCTGCTGTGCGGCGATATCGACGTCGATATCGGGCGAGAGCAGCACCAGGTTGTCGATCTTGTACAGATCCACGGCCTCCTTGCCGGCCGCAACGGCCTCCAGACCCAGCTCGCGCACCGCCTTCAGGGCGAGGGCGGTACCGCGGCTGTGGGCCAGGATCTGCAACCCCGCCACCCCAGGTGTCATACCGAGCATGCGGATGGTCTTCTTGAGGTGCTCCACGGCGAAGTCCGCGGACTCGGTGGTGGTGGTGTAGGAGGTCAGGAAGCCGCCGCTGGAGGAGGCCGGCCAGGTGAAAAAGGCGCACACCTGCTCCCGGCCGAGAAAGTGGCAGAGCTCCGCGGCGGTGTAGGCCGCGGTGGCGAAGGTCTCGTTGAATCCGTGAACATAGAGCAGGACCTCCTTGCTCGGCGCGGCGGCCAGCCGGCGCTGGACCTCGCCCTGGAGCCCGCCCCTGGCCTCGGCATGACGCGCCAGCTCGGCGCGATCCCGCAGCAGGGTCCCGTCCTCTGCCCGGCTCAGGCGATAGGGCTCTTCCGGGAAGGCCCCCAGCTCCCGCACCTGGCCCAGCTCCAGATTCACCTCCCGCGTGCGTTGGGCCAGTTGGCTCTGCTCCCTCAGGGCCTCCCAGTCCAGCCCCGGCACCACCCGGACCTGGGCGGAGCCGAAGGCGATGCGCCGGGCCCGCCCCTCGCCATAGGGCAGGGCGCCCTGCTCCTCGCCCTCTGCCCCCCCATCGGCCGCCGTCGGTGCCTCCCGGTCGGTAATAAAGAGCAGGTCCAGGTCGAGGCTGCGGTGGACCGTCTTGGATTGGTCGAAGACCGGCTGGCCGCCCGGGAGCTGGTATAGGGTCGGGGTCGGCATCAACTGGCGCGCGCCGGTAGCGCAGCCCCCGAGCAGCAAGGCCGCGAGCAGTGCGGCGGCGGTTGGGATGCATCGACGTGGCATTGGGTGGGTACCTGATATCCAGAGCGATGGCGACCGCGAACCGGCGCGGTTCAATGCCCGCCCAAGACCAGGGTCTGTATGGGCAGGAGCAGGGCCTGGATGCGCAGGATCATCGCATGCACCAGGCCGACGGTGTCGATGGCGTGGAGCCCGAACCGACGCAGGGTCCCGGTGGCTGGGTCCCGCGGGGCATCGTGGTTGTTGGTGTAAGCATTGGCGATGCAACTGCCGCCCTGGGGCAGGTCGTCGAGCTGACCCGGGTAGAGTGGCTCCAGGATGACCGTGATGGTGCCGGGGCGGGCGAGCTGCTGGATATCGACCAAGGTGTCGGTCGCCCGCACCTGGCCGGAGGCGATGACGTTCTGAACCTCGGTGACGACCACCGGGACTATAACCCATGGCTTGGCGATGCAGGTCACCTACCCGATCATGCCAACCTTCAGCACCTGAGACTCGATCTGTCCGAACCCGGCAAAGAGGCCGGTCAGGGTGCGGTCGGGCACCAGGATGCCGGCGGGCCTGAGCATCGGGTTGACGATATCGCCCGGCCGCAGGGCGAACTGCTGCAGGATGCCGCTGGTCCCTGCCACCACCAAGGTCTTCTTGAGGGCGACCTCGGCCTCACGCAGCTCCGCGTCCGCGCTGGCCCTCTGGGCGGGAAGCTGGAACTCCATCTGCGACACCACGGCCTGGCGGCTCGCGAAGGCGGCGTCGAGGGCGCCCTGCGCGGTATCGACCTGGACGCGCACCCGTTCGACGTCACGCACGGCGACAGAACCGGGACTGCGGCGTTGCACCTCCTCCCGGGCCCGGAGCTCGTCCTCGGCCTGCTGCAACGCCCCACGGGCCTGGACGATACGGCCCTCCGCCTCCGCGAGCTGGGACTTGGCCACGACGAGGGCGGCCTCGGTCTCGGCGATCTTGCGGCGGGCGGTCTCGACCGCCGCCTCCTGGGCCGTACTGTCGAGCCGGAACAGGGGTTGCCCTGCCTCCACCCGCTGGTTGATCTCGACGAAGGTCTCCGCTACCCGGCCGTTCGTCTCCGGCAGTATGGTCACGGTCCGGAACGCCGAGGTGGCGGCCTTAGTCGACGGGTGGAAGTAGAAGATGGTCGTGATCAGGCTCAAGGTCAGGATCAGGCAGAGGGTGATCCCTCAGCGCAGCTCGAACCAGACCGTGAAAAGATTGATCTCGCGCCCGAGTCGCTTGCCCTGCACGAAGCGGCGAAACAGGTAGTGCGGCAGGATCGTCAGCGTCGAGCAGAGTAGGAGCTCAAACATCGCTCATGACTCCCGCCGCCCTACCAGCGGATACTTGGTCGGCGATGGCTTCCTGTGCAGGCCCCGGCGCCGCGGGGCCCGAGTTCGCGGCGATCCGCTCGGGCGACCCGGCGATCGACGACAGCGGCGTCCCGAAGTCCGGCAACGGGACCAGGGCGAGCAGGAGCCCGGCGATCCAGAAGGCGTGGTTGTGGGTGAAGAGCGCCAGGAGCGCGAGCACGGCGACAATCTCGAACTGCACCTTCTGGCCGCGGTGCGCCATCTGCTCCGGCAACGCATGCAGCTTGAAGTAGAAGACGCCGATGCCGATCACGGCGAGCACCACGAAGATGGCCACCGCCCCGAACAGGACGTCGGTCTCCCCCGGTGCCGTCACGAAGGGGGGCAAGTGATGTATCGCGGCCGGGTGTAGCGGCTCCGCCATCCGCGAATCACCTCAAGTCGATGTTGCTGAGGCCAGGCGCCCGGAGGCGGCTGGGAGTCTATCCGGCGGGGTCCCGCCGATGGGGTGTGCCTTGGTGCGCCACGCCATCGGCGGCGCGACCTGACGGCTCGGGGGCTTGCTCGTTCTCCAGGGCCTTCTTCGTGATCTCGCTGTATAGGCCGATGGCGCGGGTGTAGAGCGCCTGGAGGTCGGGCCGCTGATCCACTAGGCGTTTGACCTCCTGTGCATCCTCCATGACCAGACCAAGGTGCTGGATGTCGGCATCGTCGAGCCGCTCGCCGCGGTCGACCTTGGCCTTGATGTCCAGGGCCCGCGGCAGCCTGAACTTCTCGAACCGCTCCATAATCGCGACGATAACCCCTTCCTGCGGCGAGATCTCGGTCATGATGTCCTCCGGGAAAAATCGGATGTCTGTGCTCGGCCCTCAGGGTCGGCCGCACTGCCGGCAAGACCCAGCGGGTCTCCACGCTGACTGCAGTCGCAAACACTAACATATCCCAGTCCGGGTCAGAGCGGAACGGCGTTGCGTCGCCGCAGGCATTCCGAATCTCAGGTCAGGTTGGGAGAGGGCGGCGGGGCGGCCAGTCCCATGCTGGTTCACACCAGAGTTGCGGAGGGCGCCGGGATGGCGCGGGGGCTGCAAGGGGCATGACACCAGCCTCGTCACGGCAGACCGCCGGATCTCGCGCGGTGCGCCGAGGGCCGGCCGGGCGAGGCAACAGCGCCGACGGGGCCTCTGGTGGTCTATCCTACGAGCGGCTGCCGAAGGTGCCTGAGTCCACAAAGCCACAGCCAATCGACCTTGCCGGGAGGCGTCATGAGCGATTCGAGTCCATCCACGCGCGAGCAGGCCACGGTCAGCCTGGCCGATGAGGAAGGCGTCAGGCGGATCCTGCAGGACACCGTCTTCGGCCTGTGGGGGCTGGTCAACAACCTGACCCGGCTCCGACCCGCGAAATGCGAGCATTACCGGGTCACGATCTTTGGATCGGCCCGGGTGAAACCTGGGACCTGGGTCTACGGGGAGGTGACGCGGCTCGCCGCAGAACTGGCGGGGATGGGCTGCGACATCGTCACCGGGGGTGGCCCCGGCCTGATGCAGGCCGCCAACGAGGGTGCCCGGGCCTGCGGGGCGCCCGAGCGGGCCCAAAGCGTCGGCATCCGCGTGGACTTGCCATTCGAGCAGGAGGTCAACCCCTTCGTCCAGGAGGCCTTCGAGCACCAGACCTTCTTCTCACGCCTGCACCACTTCGTGCTGCTCTCGGATGCCTATGTTGTGGTCCCGGGCGGCATCGGCACAGTGCTCGAGGCCACGCTGGTCTGGCAGCTCCTCCAAGTGCGCCACCTCCACGATACGCCGCTGCTGTTCGTCGGCGACATGTGGGGGGAACTGGTCGCCTGGGCCCAGCGCTACATGCTGCGCCCCGATTTCGAGCTGGCCAATCCGGAGGACATGGCCATACCTCACTGTGTCAAGACAGCGGATGAGGCCATCGCCGTGATCCGGGAACACCACGCACGGTGGCAGCTCGCCCAAGCGCCATGATCGTTAACTCAGGATGGGACCCTGCGATCCTTGGCGTCTGGGTCCAGGCAATCCCTGCCGGGACGACAGGTCCTGCTTGTTGTGAGGGAACGACATTTTGGTGGGGACCGATACGGGGGGTCGCACGCCGCAAGGAAGCGGGGGATCGCACTCGGCAAGGAGGGCCAACTGACAGCGATTCGGAGGTCGCCCAGAGTCCAGGGGCTGACCCGGTTGCTGGCCCTGCGAGGACCCGCCTCCAGACCCAACAGGTGTGACGCCGTGACCAATCGAGACCCCGAGCCCATGCACTACCCCTTCCTCCTCGAAAGCCCCTCTGGCCTCACCGTTGAGGTGAATAGCAACGGGTCCATCCGGCGCATGGACCACCGCGACATCATGCTCAACCTGTTTCTCGGCACCGAGATGGAGGGCGGGCCGGCCAACCTCTATCTGCGCCGGCATGGGGAGGGGGTGGAGGCCCACCCGCTGCTCGGTCCGTGCAGCTCGGCGGCGGTCCGGTGCGACAGGCAGGGGCTGAGCGCGGTTGGCGTCTGGCAAGGGATTCGCTTTTCCGTGTCGCTGGTCCTGGCGGAGTCGGCCCCGGCCTGGTTCTGGCATGTGGGGCTTGAGAATGTCGGCGACGGCACGGCCACCCTGGACCTGATCCATACGCAGGACCTCGCCCTGGCCCACTACGGCGCGGTGCGCCTGAACGAGTATTACGTGAGCCAGTACCTGGACCACACGCCCTTGTCCCATCCACAGAAAGGTTGGGTCCTGGCCTCAAGGCAGAATCAGTCCATGGGGGAGCGCAATCCCTGGTGCCTGATCGGCTCCCTCGGGCAAGGCGTCGGCTATGCCACCGATGCCTTGCAGGTGTTTGGGCTCGCATGCCGTGCCGGCCGGCAGCCCCTGGCCCTCTTGGAAGGTCTGCCCGGCAGGCGCCAACAGCACGAGCACGCCATGGCGGCGATCCAGGACGCACCGCTGCGGCTGGGGCCGGGGGAGCGGGCCGAGCGGGGGTTCTTCGGCTGGTACGAGGCAGACCACCCCGAGGCTACCTCGGCCGCCGACCTGGCCCTGGTCGAACGGGCGCTGGCCTTGAGCGAAGCCATGCCAGTGCGCACCCCCGCCGCGGGGCATAGGTCGCTTCCCGCGCCCAGCCTATTCGCCACAGCACCGCTATTGGACGCCCTGGATCTGTCCGAGACCGAGATCACCGAGCTCTTCGGTCAGGACCTTCGCGAGCTGGAGCATGACGAAGGACTCCCCCTTTCCTTCTTCGCCGGCCAGCGCTGCCACGTGGCCCTGAAGGCCAAGGAGCAGAGGGTGCTGCGCCCCCACGGCCAGATCCTGCGCACCGGCGGTCGCCTGACCCCGGACGAGGCAGGGTTGACCTCGACGGTCTGGATGGCGGGGACCTTCCATTCGATGGTGACCCAGGGGCACGTCAGCATCAACCGCCTGCTGTCCACGACCCACGGGTACCTCGGCCACTTCCGCGCCCATGGCCAGCGTCTGTTCGTGCGGCTTGGGGGCCGCTGGCGGCTGCTCGATGTCCCCTCGGCCTTCGGCATGTCGCCGCAGGCGTGCCAGTGGTACTACCGGCACGGGGGCGGGGTCATCCTCGTCGAGAGCCGGGCGCCCACCGACCGCCACGAGCTCAGGCTCTCGGCCGAGGTGGTGTCGGGCACACCCGTGCAATTCCTCCTCTCCAACCATGTGGCGGTCAATGGCGACGACGGCTCAGTGCGGACGCCTGTGCGCTATCGGCAGGACGGCCAAGGGTTTTTCATCAGCCCCATCCCCGACAGCGATGTGGGCCGGCGCTTCCCCGCGGGCGCCTTCCGCCTCGACCCCATGCCAGGGACCCGGATCGAGCGCTTCGGCGGTGACGAGCTGCTCTTCGCCGACGGGCGCTCCAGAAGCGAGCCCTTCCTCTGTCTGGTCACAGAGCCGGCAACCTCCATCGGCTTCCGCCTGACCGCCAGCCTGATCGCCCCTCAAGAGGTGGCAGGCCCCGGCGAGGATGCCCATTGGCGCCGGGTGACGGCCGGGCTGCGCCTGTACCCGCCGACGCAAAGCCCTTTGGCGGAGGACCTGGCGCGGCTCGGCGAGATCCTCCCCTGGTGGGCGCAGAACGCCCTGGTTCACTACCTGAGCCCGCGCGGGCTCGAGCAGTACTCGGGGGGCGGCTGGGGTACCCGAGATGTGACCCAGGGGCCGGTGGAGATGCTGCTGGCGCTGGGGCTCCACGAGCCCGTCCGCGACCTGCTGCTGCGCGTCTTCAGGAACCAGAACCCCGACGGGGACTGGCCCCAGTGGTTCATGTTCTTCGAGCGGGAGCGCAGCATCAGGCCGGGCGACTCCCACGGCGACATCGTCTTCTGGCCCCTGCTGGCCTTGGGGCAGTACCTGACAGCGACCGGGGACGGGATGCTCCTCACACAGATCGTCCCCTTCTTCCATCCCGAGGGCGACGGACAGGCGGAGCAGGCGACGATCCGCCACCACATGGAAAGGGCGCTCGCCCTCATCGCCCAGCGACAGATCGCCGGCACCCACCTGGCCGCCTACGGGCACGGCGACTGGAACGACTCCCTCCAGCCCGTCGACCCGGCCATGCGCGACCATCTATGCAGCGCCTGGACCGTGACCCTGCACTTCCATACCCTCGCCTCCCTGGCCACGGCCTTCCGGCATCTGGGGCTTGAGGCGCCGGCCGCGGAGTGCGCGGCGATGGCCGAGGAGGTGCGCGCGGACTTTCAGCGGCTCCTGATCGTCGACGGGACCCTGACCGGCTTCGCCGATTTCCGGGCTGACGGGGCCGTCGACTACCTCCTGCACCCCCGCGACAGAGCGACCGGCCTCTCCTACAGCCTGCTCGCGATGGTCCATGCCATCATCGATGGCCTGTTCACCCCGGCCCAGGCCCGCCACCACCTGGAACTGATCCAGCGCCACCTGCTCGGTCCCGATGGGGCCAGACTCTTCGACCGGCCCATGACCTACCGGGGCGGACCCCAGCGCCTCTTCCAGCGAGCGGAGAGCAGCACCTTCTTTGGCCGGGAGATCGGGCTCATGTATACCCATGCCCATCTCCGCTATGCCGAGGCCCTGTGGCGCTTCGGCGACGCCGAGGGTCTCTTCCGCGCCCTCTGTCAGGCCAATCCCATCGGCATCCGCACCCTGGTCCCGGCCGCGACCCTGCGCCA
>Ga0114938_1002210_pt1 | contig 12474 bp, 12 predicted proteins | sample AshMeaBigSpring_FD_88675 | JGI IMG/M metagenome (GOLD analysis project Ga0114938, IMG submission 88675) | Groundwater microbial communities from Big Spring, Nevada to study Microbial Dark Matter (Phase II) - Ash Meadows Big Spring | ecosystem: Environmental > Aquatic > Deep subsurface >...
CAGAATGACCGCAGGTATCGCCGGAACGAACGGCCCGTGCCCCTGCTCGGCGATCAGGTGCCAGTCGATGCGCTTCGTCGCGCCGTCGCGGCCTTGACCCTCGATGGTCAGGAACATGCCGCCGCGGTCGCTGCCGAGGAACGCGAGCCGCCGCTTCGCCGCGAGCAGGGGGGCGGCGAGCCGTTCCGGCCGCCCGAGCCAGCCCCACCGCGCCGGCCAGGAGAGCGCCCAGAGGCCCAGGTGAAAAAGGCCGACCTCGACCCCGGCACGCACATCGACCGTCGCGAGGGTCGGCCAACGCTGCGGCAGGAGCAGCCGGTCCGGCACGTCGCAATATCCGAACCAGCGCTCGCCGATGCGCGGCAGGCGGTGGCGGATGAGGCCCTGCCAGCCGTGCACGATCACTGCGGCGCCATCCCGCTTCGTCGCATAGGGTTGCCCCAGCCCACTGAAGATCGAGGCCACGGTCGCCGGTCCCGGATCGAAGCTGTTGCCCGGCGAGATGCCGAGGCTGACCCGCGTCATGCGCTGGAACTCTGGCGCGAAGTGCTCGATGACGGCCGACGACAGGCCCGGCACCGTGCTCGCGCCGGTCACCACGAGAACGCCGGCGGCGCGCGCCGCGCGATCGATCTCCGCATGCGTCGCAAGCCCCATCACGAACGCCGTCGCATCGGCGAGGTCGACGTAGTGGGCGCCGGCCGCGATCGCGGCCCGGACGAGCGCATGCTCCTGGGTCTGAAACGGACCCGCCGCATTGACGATGGCCGCGGGTGCGAGGCGCCGGAGCTCGCCCAAGTCCGGGCTTAGCGCGTCGATCGCTGCCGAGGCGACCGGCCGGCCCGATGTCGCGCCGAGCCGTGCAGCAGCGCTGGCGGCCCGCGCGGGGTCGCGCCCGGCGATGATGACGTCGAGGTCCGGGTCGCGCGCCAGCCGCATCGCGGCACGCGATCCGAACTCGCCGTAGCCGCCGACGACGAGGATCCGCGCCATGCTCCACCCCGACCATGCCCCGAGCCCCTCCGATCGTACTCAAAATGATCCGCGGCTGGCGAGCGCCGGCTGCCGAGGCGACGCAGCCCGGCGTCAAGCCGCCCCGGCGGAGGGCACGTCCCTCATTCACGCATGTGATCTCTCGCCGCGCCGTGCTACCTCTCGGCATCCGGATCCGGCCGCCGCGGGCCGCCCCATTCGTAGAAGGACACCCTCACCATGGCACAGAGCAAGGTCGCCCTCGTCACCGGCGCCGGCAGCGGCATCGGCCGTGCCTCGGCCCTCGCGCTGCAGGCCGCCGGCTACCACGTCGTGCTCGCCGGGCGGCGCAAGGACGAGCTCGAGAAGACCGCCTCGCTGGCCAAGGCTGGAGCCGGCCGGATGCTCGCCGTGCCGACCGACGTCGCCGATCCCAAGCAGGTCGTGGCGCTGTTCGCGAAGACCAGGGAGGCATTCGGCCGCCTCGACGTGCTCTTCAACAACGCCGGCATGGGCCTTCCCGCCGGGCCGATGGAGGAGATCCCGCTCGAGAAGTGGAAGCAGGTCGTCGACGTGAACCTCACGGCGTGTTTCCAATGTGCGCAGGAGGCGATCAAGATCATGAAGGCGCAGTCGCCGAAGGGCGGACGCATCATCAACAATGGCTCGATCTCGGCGCATGCGCCGCGCCCGCAATCGGTCGCCTACACCGCGACCAAGCATGCGATCACCGGCCTCACCAAGTGCATCTCGCTCGACGGGCGCGCGCACGACATCGCCTCGAGCCAGATCGACATCGGCAACGCCGACACCGCCATGGGCGGGCGCATGAAGGCGGGCGTGCCGCAGGCGAACGGCCAGATCGCGCCGGAAGCGGTGATGGACGTCGCCCACGTCGCCAGCGCGGTCGCCTACATGGCGGGCCTGCCGCTCGACGCCAACGTTCAGTTCATGACGATCATGGCGACCAAGATGCCGTTCGTCGGCCGCGGCTGACGGCCGGCGGGGCAGCGCTGGCGCGAGAGCATTTGGATCCCTCGCGGCAAGTCCGCGTTTCAGCTCTTCGACAGGCTGATCGACACGCCCGCGAGGCCAGCCCCCGAGGTCGAGATGGAGACCGTCTGGCTCGATCCCGACGTCGACACCTGCATCGAGCCCGAGAGGCCGCCGCCGCTGATCGCCAGCGTCATGCTGGCGCCGGTGGCCCGACCGGTGAGCCCGCCCGAGGCATTGAACGTGCGCTCCTCCCAGCTGCCGGTAACCCGGCCAGCCTGCGACGCGAGCGACGAGCGCAACTCGATCTTGTTGTCCTTGGAGGCGCAACGGAGCGCGAGCGACATCGCTGCGCCGCCGTCGCGCGGCGTGTAGTAGGCTTTGCAGGCGATGCGCTCGCTGCGCCCGCCGTCGAAGCGGATCTGGCCGCTGCCCGACCAGGTACCCGCGAACGCGGCGAACGGGCCTTGGTCCTTCGCAAGTGCGATAGGGGTGGTGGTGATGGCAGCGGCGGCGAGCGCGACGGCCGCTGCAGAATGCACGAGGCGGAGCATGTGGAGCCTCCCATGGACACGCCGGTCACAGGGGAGATTGTCCATGATTCGCGGACTTCAAGATTGCCACATTCACGCCGGCATCAAAATTTCGGCAATGGGCGAGGCTTCCCGGCATCGGGGGCGAGCGGGCGGCATGTGCTCGCTGCGGCGACAGGCCGAAGTCGCCGGCCTTACCGGCCCTTGAAGTCGGGCTTGCGCTTCTCGTTGAAGGCGCGGATGCCCTCGAGCCGGTCCTCGGTGCCGACGGTGCGGTTGTAGGCCTCGATCTCGTAGGCGTAGCCGTTGGCGCGGTCGAGATCGGTCGCCTTGCCGATCGACGCCTTGGCCTGGCGCACCGCGACCGGGGCGTTTGCGGCGATCCGGGCGGCCGTGGCAAGTGCGGCCACCCGCATCTCGGCGACCGTCGGAAACAACCGGTTGACGAGGCCCCAGGCGTGCGCCTCCGCCGCGCTGAAGGGCGTCGCGGTCAGGATCGCCTCCTTGGCCCGGCGCACGCCGATCGCGCGCGGCAGGTTCTGGGTGCCCATGGCGCCGGGGATGATGCCGAGCGCCACCTCGGTCTGGGCGAACCGTGCGTTCTCGGAGGCATAGAGGAAGTCGCAGCTGAGCGCGAGCTCGCACCCGCCGGCGAAGGCGGCCCCGTTGACCGCGGCGATCACCGGGACCGGGCAGTCCATCATGGCGCGGATCGCCTGCTCGACGATGGCGTGCTGGCGGCGCCAGGCGGCGTCCGTCATGCCGTTGCGCTCTTTCAGGTCGGCGCCGGCGCAGAAGGCGCGATCGCCCGCACCGGTCAGCACGATGCAACGCGCGATGTCGGGATCGACATAGAAGGACGCGAAGCAGTCGCGCAGATCGGTCATCATCTGCGTGTTCATCGCGTTCATGGCGTCGGGGCGGCTCATCGTGACCATGAGCACGTGCTGGGCGGGCGTCTCGAGCCGCAGTGTCGGATAGGCGGCTGCCATGGCGGTCGGCTCCTACCAGCTCTTGAACGGTGTCTCGACGACGGGCGTCAGTGGCGGCTTGCGCGCGAGGTAGGCCGCGAGGTTGTCGACGACGAGCTGACCCATGCCGTCGCGAGTGTGGACCGAGCCCGAGCCGACGTGCGGCAGCAGCACGGCGTTGTCGAGAGCGAGGAACTCCGGATTGATGTGCGGCTCGTTCATGAACACGTCGAGCCCGGCGGCGAATATCGTCCGAGCCTTCAGCGCCGCGATCAGCGCCGCCTCGTCGACCACCGATCCGCGCGAGACGTTGATCAGCACGCCCTTGGGGCCGAGCGCCGCCAGCACCCTGGCGTCGATCAGGTTCTTCGTCCCGCCGCCGCCGGGCGTGATGACGATGAGCGTGCCGGTATCCCGCGCCATGGCGGCGAGATCGGAATAGTAGGAATAGGCGACGTCGCCCTGCTTGCTGCGCCCGTAGTAGACGACCGGGCAGCCGAGCACCTCGCAGCGCCTCGCGATTGCCTTGCCGATGCGGCCGAGCCCGACGATGCCGATCTTGCGGTCACGCAGCGTCATGGGCGTCAGGCGGTAGTCGCCCTCCCTCGCCCAGCGACCCGCGCGCAGATGCTGCTCGGCCTTGGAGAGCTCGCGCACCGTCATCAGGAGGAGGCCGAGCGCAGTGTCGGCGACCTCCTCGGTGAGCACGTCGGGCGTGTTGGTGACGATGATCTTGCGCGCCTTGGCGGCGGCGGTGTCGACGCCGTCGTAGCCGACACCGAAATTGGAGACGATCCGCAGCTTCGGCAGCCTGGCCATCAGGGCCTCGTCGACCCTGGCCGCGTGGCCGCCGGTCGCAACCGCCTCGACGCGCGGGCCGACGCGCGCAATGAGGGCGGCGGCGTCCTTGGCCTCGTGCAGGCGATGCACCTCGAATGCCTCGGCGATCTGGCGCTCGATCATCGGCATCATCTTGCCGGTCTGCAACAGGGCGATCTTGGACATCGAGGGCTCCGGGGCGGGGCGCGGGTCGAGGCTGCTGGCTCGCTCGTAGCATCGCCGCATCGGCCCGGGCAATGGCGCAGCGACGGCCGGTTTGCCAAGCCCGCCAATTCGTCGGAGAAGCTATGCATGGCGGACCGGACCTACGACGCGGCGATCATCGGCGGCGGGCACAACGGGCTCGTCTGCGCGGCCTATCTCGCGGGCGCCGGGCTCGACGTCGTCGTTCTCGAGAAGAATGCGGTCGTCGGCGGGGCGGCGATGACCGAGGAGTTCCACCCCGGCTTCCGCAACTCGGTCGCCGCCTACACGGTGAGCCTGCTCAACCCCAAGGTCATCGCCGATCTCGAGCTGGCCCGCCATGGCCTGCGCATCGTCGAGCGGCCGGTCGCCAACTTCTGGCCGGTCGATGCGACCCGCGGCCTCGTGCTGCCCTACGGTCCCGCCAACCGCCAGAAGGCCATTGCCGCGTTCTCCGCGCGCGATGCGGAGCGGCTGCCGGGCTACGATGCCGCGATCGAGCGGGCGGCGGGAGTGCTGCGCGACCTCGTGCTGCGCACCCCGCCCAACGCCGGCGGCGGGCTGCGCGAGCTCGTCCGCCACGGCGCGCTCGGACGGCGGCTCTGGGCGCTCTCGCGCGACGATCAGCGGCTGCTGACGGACCTCTTCACCAAGTCGGCGGCCGAGTTCCTCGCCGGCTGGTTCGAGAGCGAGATCGTGCAGGCGGCCTTCGCGTTCGACGGCATCGTCGGCGCCTATGCCTCGCCCCGCACCCCCGGCACGGCCTACGTGCTGCTGCACCATTGCTTCGGCGAGGTGAACGGGCGCAGCGGCGTGTGGGGCCACGCCATCGGCGGCATGGGCGCGATCACGCAGGCGATGGCGGAGGCGGCGCGTGCCCGCGGCGCGGAGGTCCGCACCGCCTCGGCCGTCGCGAGGCTCGATTGCGCGGATGGTCGGATTTCCGGCGTCACGCTCGTCGGCGGCGAGCGGATCCGCGCCCGCGCCGTCGCGAGCAACATCCCGCCGAAGCTCCTGTTCCGCGATCTCGTGCCGGCTGGCGCGCTGCCGGAGCCCGAGCGTCGCCGCTTCACCGGCATGGTGACGGGCTCCGGCACGTTCCGCATGAACGTCGCGCTCGCCGAGCTCCCCGATTTCCGCTGCCGGCCGGGGAAACAGCGGCAAGACCACCACGCGAGCGGGATCGTGATCGGGCCGACCATCGACTATCTCGACCGAGCCTGGCTCGACGCGCGCCTCACCGGCTGGTCAGGCCGGCCGGTCGTCGAGATGCTGATCCCCTCGACACTCGATCCGACGCTCGCGCCCGCGGGGCGGCATGTGGCGAGCCTCTTCGTGCAGCACGTCGCACCGCACCTGCCGTCGGGCCGCAGCTGGTCCGATCCGGCCGAGAAGGCCGCCTTCGCCGAGGTCGTGATCGACACGGTGACCGGGCACGCGGCGAATTTCCGAGCCTCCGTCCTCGGCATGCAGGTGCTCTCCCCGCTCGACCTCGAGCAGCGCTTCGGCCTTGTCGACGGCGACATTTTCCATGGCCAGCTGCGGCTCGATCAGCTGTTCTCGACCCGCCCTGTGCTCGGCTGGGCGGCCTACCGCATGCCGGTCGCGGGGCTCTATCTTTGCGGCTCAGGCGCCCACCCCGGCGGCGGCGTCACCGGCGCGCCGGGGCACAATTGCGCGCGCGAGATGCTCGTGGACCTGAAACGCTCCCCGCGGAGGCAGCATGGCTGAGACCCGATCCGGCGGCGCGGCCGCGCCGCGCGCCTGGCAGCGCATGCTGTCCGGCCGGCGGCTCGACCTTCTGAACCCGGCGCCCGCCGACATTGCCATCGAGGACATCGCCCACGGCCTCGCCCGCGTCGCCCGCTGGAACGGCCAGACGCTCGGTGCCCACGCTCTCTCGGTCGCCCAGCACAGCCTGATCGTCACCGAGATCACGGTGGCGTTGCGGCCGGGCTCAGAGCGGCGCTGGCAGCTCGCGGCGCTGCTGCACGATGCGCCCGAGTACGTGATCGGCGACCTCATCAGCCCGTTCAAGGCGGCGATCGGCTTCGACTACAAGGCGTTCGAGGTGCGCCTGCTCGGCGCGATCCACGCCCGGTTCGGGCTACCGGCGGCGTTGCCGGGCGAGATCGCGCAGGCGATCAAGGCCGCCGACCGCATCGCCGCCTTTTACGAGGCGACACGGCTCGCCGGCTTCGCACGCGAGGAGGCCGAACGCTTCTTCGGCGGGGCGGGGGAGCTCTCTGCCACACTCGTCGAGGCGCTGGAGCGGATCGAGGCGTGGCCGGCGGAGATGGCGCAGGAGCGGTTCTTGGCGGCATTTGCTCTGTTGCATTCAGGCAGCGAACCGGCTTGATCTTTGGACCGGGAGACGCCAACTGAACCTCCGATCCTCAGCGAGTAACGTGAACAATGGCACGCCGCCCGACGACCGGAGCCTCGATTCCTGTCCCTGCTATCCACGTCTGCCCGCTGAGGCTGCTGCCGGCGACCGTCGCCACGACCGGCGCGCGGCACGTGATCACGGTCATCAACGAGCAGGCGATCCCGCCGACGCCCGAAGGGGTCGCAACCGCCGACCACCTGCGGATCGGCATCAACGACATCGCCGAGCCGCAGGACGGCCTCGTCCACCCCGGCCGGCAGCATATCGCCGAGATCATCGCGTTCGCCCGGCGCTGGAACCGACAGGGTCCGCTCGTGGTCCACTGCCTCGCCGGCATCAGCCGGTCGACTGCCGCGGCATTCATCGCGCTCTGCGACCTCAATCCCGGGACGCCCGAGGCGGCAATCGCCACCGCGATCCGCGCGCAATCCGCGACTGCCATGCCGAACGTGCTGATGGTCGCGCTCGCCGACCAGGCACTCGCGCGCGAAGGCCGGATGATCCGCGCGCTCGCCGACCTCGGCCAGGGAACGGCCGCGATGGAAGGGATTCCGTTCGCTCTGCCGGCCGATCTCGTATCCGATTGAAGCAATTGGGCTTTGTTCAATTTCCCGCCTCGGCCCACAAAAATAACTGTTGTTCAGAAAATCGCCATGATCGCACCGCTAGGTCGCGTCATGACAGGAGACGATCCATGACCTCGGAAGCCCCTCTCCGGCGCACGGCGGAGCCATCGGTGACATCGAACGTTGTCGGATTCTCCGGTCGCTCGCAGACCGCCACGGTGGAGATCGGGCTCAATGCCGCGATTGTCGCCGTGCGCAACGACGAGCCGGTGACGCTGGTCGTCCGCGGCGAGGCCGACGCGCTGCCCTTCGGCCCGTTCTCGCCGACCGAGCACCGCACGCTCGAGATCGGCCTCAGATCCTGGGTCGCCGAGCAGACCGGCCTCGACCTCGGCTATGTCGAGCAGCTCTACACCTTCGGCGATCGCGGCCGCCACGCGCATGCAAGCGACACGAGCCCGCATGTCGTATCGATCGGCTATCTCGCGCTGACGCGGCTCGCCGAAGGCAGTGCGGCCGCACGCGGCGTCTGGCGCAGCTGGTATCACTATTTCCCGTGGGAGGACTGGCGGCAGGGCAAGCCGGCGGTTCTCGCCGAGATCATCGAGCCGCGGCTCGTCGAATGGGCGAAGCGGCCGCTGCCGGCGAATGCGCCGGCGGCCCCGCTGCAGGGCTCGGAGCGCCTGCGCATCTGCTTCGGCATGAACGGCGGCGCCTGGGACGAGGAGAAGATGCTCGACCGCTTCGAATTGCTCTACGAGGCCGGGCTCGTCGAGGAGGCGCGCCGCGACGGCCGCGAGGCAGCCGGCGCCTGGAGCGAGCAGCCGAAGCTCGGTCATGCCATGCGCGCCGATCATCGCCGCATCCTCGCCACCGCGCTCGGCCGCGTGCGGGCCAAGATCAAGTACCGTCCGGTGGTGTTCGAGCTGATGGCGGACGAGTTCACCCTGTTCGAGCTGCAGAAGACGGTCGAGGCGATCCTGGGTCCGCACCTGCACAAGCAGAACTTCCGCCGCCTCGTCGAGGGCGGTGGCCTGGTCGAGCCGACCGGCGAGGTCCGCGCCAAGACCGGCGGGCGGCCGGCCAAGCTCTTCCGCTTCCGCCGCGAGGTCCTGCTCGAGCGCCCGGCGCCCGGCGTCCGCGTCAAGCCCGGCCGCGGGTGAGGCGCGCGATTTCCTCATCCCGCCGGCCCAATCCTGCCCGGATCGCGGGTAGTATGGCGGCCGGAGAGGTGAGGGATGCGCGCGATCGCCGTCCTGTCGGGGTGGCTCGTCATGGCAGCGGTTGCCGCGCCGCCGGCTGTGGCCGGCTGGACACGTGCCATCGCCGAGCGCTTCGGAATGGCCGCGCCGAGCGAGCGCATCGCCCCGCTCGCCCGTGCCGTGGCCCGCCTCGATGCATTTCCCGCGACGCCGCGCTCCGATGCACTCGCTGCCGAGGTCGGCCACGAGGGCCACTGGACGTTCCGCAACCGCAAGGGCGAGACGTTCACCGCCGCGACACCGGCCGAGCGCGCGCGCGTCGCGAGCGTGCTCGCTCCGGCCGCCACGGGTGCGGACAGCAGGCTGACCATCGTGCTCACCGACGCCACGGCGTTCCTGCACCCGACGCGCCTCGACGATCTGCCGCGCGGCGCGGCCTTGCATGTCGCGATCGGCGACAAGAGCTACCCGCTCGTCCGGCGCGGCGAGCTTCGCTTCGCGGATATCGACACCGGCATCGCCGTCGCGCTCGATACGCGCGCACTGTTCGAGGAGGCGATCTGGCAGCTCGCCCGGCCGCTCGCCGCCGGCCGCATTCGCCTGCTGAGTCTCGAGCCGGGCGGCCCGCACACGCTCGCCTCGACGCCGCGTATCGACGTGGCGACCGGGCACGTCCAGGCCGACGCCATCGACCCGTTCAGGCTCGCCGGCGCGCTGAAGGCGCTCAGTGGCCAGACCGCGCTGCTCATCGGGCGCGTGGCCAACGGCTTGCTGCACATCCAGCCGGCGAGCGGCGCGGAGGTGACGGTGATCTGGGCCGACCTCGTCGCCGCGGCGGTCGCCGCCGACATCAATCTCGTGCTCCTGCAGGCCGCGACGCCGCGCCAGCCGGGCACGCGCAACTGGCTCTGGCGGCGGATCGAGGTCGCGGGCCTCGCCGACGCGCTGCGGCGGGCAACGCTGGCTGACTTCCTTACGGCGCTGGCGGCCGGACAGGGCCGGCTCTTGGTGACCACGCGCGCATCTGCTGCGGGCAGGGTCGGGCTTGCGGCGACGATCGAGGGGTCCGGCTCGGCCGCGCCGTCGACGGGCGCCGGCGGCCTCCTCTCGACGGTGATGTCCGAGCTGACCGGCCGGCTCTCGGGCAACAGCCTCGATGCCGATCTCGTCAGCCGCGCGCGGGCCGGGGAGCTTTCGCGGCGGCTTCTGCCGTCCATCCCCTCGGCGCTGCAACTCGGCTACGCCGGCGCGCTGCTGCTCGGGCTCGTCGGCTTGCCGCGCGCACGCCGGTGGTGGCGGCGCGTGTGGCCGCCCGAGCACGCGGCCGACTACGCCGGCGCAAGCGGATACCATGCCGCGCGGCTCGCCAAGCTCGCGGCCTTCACGCTGCTGTTCATGCCGCTTGTCGCTGTGGTCTCGGCGCCCGTGTCGATTCTGACTGGCGCGTGGTGGCGCGACCGGCGATCCTGGCCCGCTTGAAACCTCGGGTGAAAGTGGAGCATCGACCATGTCGTTGAAGGGGAAGACGCTGTTCATCACCGGCGCGAGCCGCGGTATCGGGCTCGCCATTGCGCTGAGGGCCGCGCGCGACGGCGCCAATGTCGCCATCGCCGCCAAGACCACCACGGCGGACCCGCGGCTCCCCGGCACGATCCACACCGCCGCCGCCGCGATCGAGGCCGCCGGCGGCAAGGCGCTCGCGCTCGCCTGCGACATCCGCTCCGAGGAGCAGGTGCAGGCGGCGGTGGCGGCGACGGTCAATGCGTTCGGCGGCATCGACATCTGCGTCAACAACGCCAGCGCCATTTCGCTCTCGGCCATCGACCGCACCGAGATGAAGCGGTTTGACCTGATGCACGCGGTCAACACGCGCGGTACGTTCCTGGTCACCAAATCCTGCTTGCCGCACCTGCGCAAGGCGGGGAACCCGCACGTGCTCATGCTCTCGCCGCCGCCCGACATGAAGCCGCACTGGTTCGCCGGCCACGTCGCCTACGCGATCGCCAAATACGGCATGAGCCTCGTCGTGCTCGGACTCGCCGCCGAGCTCGCGAAAGAGGGCGTTGCGGTCAACGCGCTCTGGCCGCGCACGACGATCGCGACAGCCGCCGTCAACAACCTGCTCGGCGGCGACCAGCTCATGCGCATGAGCCGCACGCCCGAGATCGTCGCCGATGCAGCGCACGCGATCCTGACGCAACCCTCGCGCGGCTTCACCGGCCGCTTCGGCATCGACGACAGCGTGCTCCACGAGCTTGCGGGCGTCACCGATTTCACGCGCTACAATATCGATCCCGCGGGCAGGCTCGCGCCCGATTTCTTCGTGCCGGCCGACAGCGTTCCCCCGCCCGGAGTGCGGGTCGAGAAGGCGATGCCGCGGCTATGACCTCGGTATGAGACGCGGGGCCGATGCTCAGTGCACGAAATCGGATTGTCGACGATTGCGACTGCCGTTAGGCTCGCCCTGCTGACGCCTTGTGTCATGACATGCCGCTGCCGCCAGAGCGGCGCGTGTCGGGGGAGTGAAAATGGTCCTGATTGTCGCGTACGCCGCGCTGGCGGTCGTCCTCATCGTCGCCCTCGCCTTCGCGGCCGATGGCTTCTCCGAGGAGCCGTGAAAAAGGAATCGGAGCGAGGCGCCGGCCGGCCGCCCGCTCCGATCCGTGATCAAAAGTACTGTCCTTCAACCCGCCCGGCGCGGCCGCGGTAGCGGGATGATGTCGCCCTCGCTCGCGGTTCGGGTCACGCCCGCGGGCAGGCGCGAGAGCACCGTCACCGTCGTGCCGACGCCGACGCGGTTGGCGAGGTCGACGACGTGGCCGTTGAGCATGCGGAAGCAGCCGGATGACGCCGCGAGGCCGATCGTGCGCGCATCGTTCGTGCCGTGGATGCGATAAAGCGATTTGCCGAGATAGAGCGCCTTGACGCCGAGCGGGTTGTTGATGCCGCCAGTCATCTTCTCGGGGAGCCGCGGATCGCGCTCGCGCATCTCGAGGGGCGGGTGCCAGTCGGGCCAGTCGGCGATGCGCGAGATCTTCTCGGTGCCGGTCCAGGTGAAGCCCTCGCGGCCGACGGAGATCGGATAGCGCAGTGCCGTGCCGCCGGCCTGCACGAGGAACAGCTGGCGGCCGCTGGTATCGATCACGACCTGGCCGGGCGAGAACGGTCCACCGAATGCGACCGTCGCCGGCGGCATTGGCGCGACGCCGGGCCGCGGCCCACCCTCGAGAAGTGCGGGGCCCGGCTCCGCGCCGAACGGACCGGCGAGCCGCGAGCCGCCGGGAAGCGTCGTGCGGGGCCCGGCGGCGAAGCCGAACTGTGGCGCCGAGGGTCGCCGGTTGCGAAGGTTGTCCTGGTAGGCGCGGGTGGTATGCATGTCGCCGAACGGATTGAAGCCCTGCGCATCGGCCGGCCCCGCCAGCGCCGCCACCCCGATCACCAACGCCAGACCTGAGCGAGACATCGTTTTACCCCTTGAGAACCCACTTGAAGCGCGCGTTTCATTACATTGAGGACGCCTAGAGATCAACATGGTACCGAAAGACGGTTAGTGCAACGGGTCGTTCGCCTCGATCAGCCGATGCCGAGTGGCGGCGTGCCTGCTTCCATTCGGGCACTTGCCTCGGCGGCCGGTCACGTGGCACCGGCCTGCACACACCTACGGCGGCCGCCGGCAGAAAGTTTCTGCTTCCGGCGGGAAATCTCTAGCAGGTCCCTGAAAAAGGCGGACGGGTAGAAACGTATCCTCTCGCTGGGTGATCTTGAAGGGTGGGGAGGGGGTGGGGCTCCCTCGGCGCTAGTCAGGCAGCCATGAGCCTGGGCAGC
>Ga0114938_1002211_pt1 | contig 12471 bp, 9 predicted proteins | sample AshMeaBigSpring_FD_88675 | JGI IMG/M metagenome (GOLD analysis project Ga0114938, IMG submission 88675) | Groundwater microbial communities from Big Spring, Nevada to study Microbial Dark Matter (Phase II) - Ash Meadows Big Spring | ecosystem: Environmental > Aquatic > Deep subsurface >...
AATTAGTTGAAATTGGCTACCAACAAACCTTACGACAAATGGACTCAATCAGACTAAAGATAAATCACTACCGTCCACTAAGCGAAATTCAACAGAAACGTTTGCATTTCAAACAAAAATAAATCGCTGCTATCCTATTTAAAAAAGGACAGCAGCGATATTATTAATCTGATTCTTAAGAATTTATTATTTTAAAATCCACATTACACCATTAATATCGTCATTATTACCAAATTGAGCAAGTGCTTTTTTGTAATTGTCGGCATTTGCAGTTCTTTCGCTGCTTAAATACTGAAAGCGCATTGCAATTTTTTGGCTATTACCCGTACCCGGTCCAGTTCCGAACGCAGGAAATCCAGTCCGACGGAATGTGAAATACGCCTCTAAGCCACCATGACGAAACAAAGCCAAGTATTTTTGTTCGATAATTTGCTTTATTCCATCAGCAGTATTGCCGCTGTATTTTACTTCCGATTGGTTGTAATAAGTATTAAAATCAACCGGAATGGTATATACATCATACGGGTCGGCATCGGTGATACTTGCACTTTGTTTGAAAAAACGAGCAGTAATATTCCCTGTTTCAGGTATTTGATAATACTCCATCGACGCTTTAATACCTGCCTTATAATAATCCTCGGCATTTCCCAACGCACCTGAAGCAACCCAACCACGATTGATAGCTTCGGCAATGTTGAAACACATTTCCTGATAGCTAATTTCGAGCGACGGCTCGGCGGTATACGTGCGATAGTAACGATAACGACTAAGCAACGAATACTGACCTGCATTTGTTTTATTGTACATATCTCCTAAGTCTTCACCTGCATTTGCACCTTTAAATGCATCGAAACTTGTAGCCGGAGTAGTAGTTGTAACAAGTGCTTTTGCTGGTTCGCATGTAAGAAATACACGTGGATCTTTCAATCGGGTAAGCAGTCCAACATACGTATCACTACAATTATTACGCAAAGCATCGAATCCAAAATTACCCGGATTATTCGGATAATTGTTGGTAGGATATACATATTCGAATTGCAGATTATCTGATGCGCTCATCATTACTGGATATTTTGACACGTTTGAAACAATATCACTAAATTGCTTTTTGATATTTAAATCAGCATCATCGCTACGTTTACTCAAATGAATAAGCAAGCGCAAACGAAACGTGTTTACCACTTTCTGCCATTTCGATAAATCGTTATCGAAATAAAAATCGCCGCTTAATGTACCACCAACAGTTGAAGTTTGAAATGTAGCTAATTCGGTGTTAGCTTCTTCGAGCCAAGTAAAACATTGTTTGAAAATATCTTTCTGCGAATCGTAAGCCGGAGTGAGATTTTCAACTCCTTTTAGTGCCTCCGACATTGGAATATCACCCATTTGCAAACTCATTTTGCTAAAGAAATAAGCTTTCAGGAATTTTCCCATGGCCGAATAAACGTTTTTTTCGGGTAAACCAAGTTTAAGAGCTTCCTCTTCCATTTTTACCACATTCTTCAAATTAGTGTAGTAATTATCACCACTACCAAGATCGTATCGATTGTTTCCGTAGTATTCGTAATTGATTAAGAAATACTGACTACGGCGCTCATTCATACCAAATGGAGCATCGTGCATCGAATAAAGGATACCGTTGAGTAACAATGACGATGGAACAGAGTTTGGAACATTTACGTTTTGCTTTAATTCGTCGAAATCAGAACAAGCTGAAAATGCAACTACAGTAAAAGCGATAATTATGCTAAAAAATTTATTGAGTTTCATATTTTTAATTTTTTAAAATTAAATTGGATTTAGAAAACGATATTGAGATTTACCCCGAAACGACGTGTAGTAGGCGACTGTAAACCTGTAGAACCATCAGTACCGTTGTACTGATCCAAATCCACATCTTTAAAACGCTCGTCGGCATACAAATACAATAAGTTACGAGCAACAAACGATACCGAAGCTTTTGTAAGACCTAAAGGAGCAACCACTTTTGTTGGGAAGTTGTATCCAATTGTAAGTTCACGCAATTTTGCATAGGTTTTACTCATTAAATTAGCTTCGTCCAAACCATAATATTTACTAATATAATCCTGAACTTGTGTCGTTTTTGTATTAGGAGCAAAAGTAAGCGCATCGTAGTTGGTAATGGCACCTGTATTCGAATCGTACTGAATGGCTACACTATTCGAAACCACTACACCTTCGCCTACATACGAACCTTTGTAGGTCGTCGAGCCAGCATTTTGGTCATCGAGGTCACGAGCAATTCCGAAAGCACCCTGTACAGTTTCGATATTTCTACCACCACGCATCGTTTTGTTATGAATGTAATCTACAATTACTCCACCAACGTTACCATCGAACTGGAACGACAAAAATGCATTTTTATAAGTAAATTTATTGATTAAACTCCATTGGAAATCACCATTTTTGTTACCTAAGTTCTGAGCAACTTTCATGTTAAGTGGTTTACCTGCCGTGTCGTGAATAATATTTCCTGAAGGGTCGCGGTAGAAAGCTGAGCCGTAAAACACATCTGTTCTGTCGCCCACTTTAAAGAAAGTATTATAAGTGTCCTGTCCTTCGGGTAATTCAAGGTAAACTTCTTTGTAAGTGCTCCAGTTACCTGTTATATCCCAATTAAAGTTACGTTTTTGAATAGGAGTAACAGTCATAGCCAATTCAGCACCACTCCGACGGGTTTTTAGAGCATTGATATAGTAACCTGTATATCCGGTAGCCGACGAAATTACATTTTGCAAAATTTTTGGGCCATCGATGTATTGAAAAAATGTAGCCGAAAAATCAACTTTATTATTAAACAAACTCATATCAAAACCTTCTTCATAACTAACACGGGTAAAAGGTTCGATATTCGGGTCGCTTAATGTATTGGTATACGAAGCCGATGGTTGCGAATTATACAATTTAGCTTGCGTGTACGAAGTGTTTAATTCGTAAGTTGGACCTCCATAAGGGCTATAGTAATTCTGACCGTAACCTAATGGATAACTGTAAATACTACTACCAGGTGTTGTTCCAATCGATTCCGAGGTTGGAACTCCTTTTACCATGGCGTAAGAACCTCTGAGCTTGAACGACGATACAAATTCGGGCATGTTAACATAATCGGAAACTAATGTTGCCAGCGACAAACTTGGGTAAAAATAGGTATCGTTATCGCTCAAAATAGCCGACGATTTGTCGATACGCGCAGTACCCGATAAAGTGGCATATTTCCCAAAATCCATATCCAACGAAGCGTAGCCGCTTAATACACGCATGGTAGAATTAAAACTGTTTGCAATTAACGGATTACGTGAGTTACTAAAACTATATACACCCGGAACGTTCAGATAATCGGTAGAAGTGTAGCTGGAATTGTAACTTAACTGACGAATATTTCCACCCACCAAACCTGATAGCTGAACAGCATCGCCAAGCATATAGTTGTAGTTCAGCTGCAAATCGGTATTGCTATCGAACAGGCTACGACGGTCTTCGCGGTAGTCACCCAAGTTTTGCTCGCGTCCGTAAGGATGAGCCCATACCGGCATTTTCTCGTCGCGAAGCTGATCGTAAGTTGAAACCTGCGAACGAAGGCTCATATTCAAATTGTCGTTAATCAAATAGTTAGCTGTTACATAACCATAAATATCTTTTTTATGATGACCTCTCAACCAATGATAAACCATTGCCCAGGGGTTGTGATAGCGTTGATATTCAGCAAATATTGGCTGAATACCTACTTTACCTTCTTGCCATATTCCTTTAATTTTTGGGTCGTTTACATCCCAGTCGGCTCCTGTCCAAATAGCCACATTGTAAATCAAACTATTAGGGCCATAATTAACATCCGGAAAGTTTTCGGAATATTGATAGTTGAAATTCAGGTTGGCATCCACCGTAAGTCGCTTGTTGATAGCATACGAAGCTATCATATTCAGGTTCGTAATATTCAAATCCATGTTTGGAATAATACTTTGTTGGTACGAATGCGACAACGAAGTACGCAACGAATAATCTTCACCTGTTTTTGTTATCGAAATGTTGTTTGTAGATTGAAAACCTGTACGAAGAAAATTTCCAAGATTATCCACACCACGCGCCAAATAGGGTGTTGGTTTAATATTTCCGGTGTAAGTAAGTCCTCCGGGATAAGTTGTTGTCCATGTTTGGTTTGGCGTATATTCACCATCGAATTGAGGAATAAGTTGTCCTCTGAATTTTGGTCCCCAGGTATCATAATCGTTGTCGTTCAAACCACCACCTTTACCATCGGCAAAAGCATAAAGTTGGTTTTCGCCACCACCATATTCATTCTGAACACGTGGAAAAGCTAAAAATCCGTTATCGAACACATTCGAAGTATTCACTTCTACTTCAAGGCCTTGCTTACCTTTTGTTCCTTTTTTGGTTGTGATCAGAATTGCACCATTTTGTGCACGGCTTCCATAAAGTGCAGCTGCAGCAGGTCCTTTCAGAATACTGTAACTCTGAATATCGTCGGGGCTGATGTTCCAAGTATCGGAGCTTACAGGTACGCCATCTACTACATACAAAGTAAGTTCACCGCCACGTAGCAACACATTTGGTTTACGAAGCATTTCGGAATTGGCACCAATCGAAAGCCCTGCCACTTTACCGGTTAATCCGGTAATAGGGTTAGGGTCACGTGCTTTTACCAAATCCTTACCTTCTACTTCGCGTACCGAATAGCCAATAGTTGAAGCCTTTTTTTCGATACCGAGTGCTGTTACCACCACCTCTTTGATATTTTCAGTGGCTTCAATAAGTGTAACATTCATTTCGGAGTTGCGAACTGTAACTTGCTGGGTTGTAAAACCTACATACGAAAACACAACCACTTCGCCTACATTAGCTTGCAGTGAAAATTTACCATCTACATCCGAAATGGTACCTGCCGTACGTCCCTTCAGTGCAATGTTTACACCGGGTAAAGACGAACCATCCGAGTCCATAACTTTACCTTGTACTGTTAACTTCTGCGAAAAAGCAAAAGTACTGATTAGAAGTAATAAAACTACTCCAATTACTTTGTTAATTTTTGACATGTTGTTTTTTTAATTAATTACTTATTTGATTTTTATTACGCATAGAAAGCCCTGTTTCACCACACATACATTTAAGTAATATGCAGTAAATCAATTATATAAAAATTTTAAAAAGATTTTTTGGGAAGTCTGTAAATAATATTAGTTTTGGAGCTCTACCTCATAAACAAATATTTTTAGCAAATCAGATGGGTTTCCATTTACCGAAAGAATTCGGCGTTCGAGTTTTTCGGTGTCTTCTTCTAACACATTTAATGCTACATCAAGAACTTTGTTTAGTTTTTGAGCAGCTACTTCGGAAGTTATTTTTTCCTTATTTAGTTCGGTTTTCAAATATTTTTCAATTTTTCTGACCGAAAAATAAATATCCGGCTTCCGATAAATTAGCTTAGTTGCCGAACTACCCGGTGCGATTGATTCTTTGTAGGTGTATCGTTTTTTCAACAAATATTGTTTTTTGGCCAACGTTTCGCCCAGAAAATGGCTACCGGCTTCGCTTGCTTCAATCTGGTTAATGTAATTGCTCTGATCCATCGAAATAAACCTGAAATAAACCTGATTGGAATTAGAACCAACAGTAGTACTTTCGTGCAAATCCGAATTATCGGCAATAAATTCGTTTTGTGCTTTTGCCGAATACATTACACTGCAAAAAATAAGAAAAAAAGAAATAATTTTTTTCATGACATTTTTTTATTTACTAATACCTTATGCTGATAATTTACGTTACAAAATTAAACTAATTTCATTTCGTTACAGTTATCTAAATTTTATAAATACGTGAATTTGTTGTTACATATCGCCATATTGTTTACTAATACGAAACAATTATTTGAAATTTACTTTTTTAGCTAAAAAAACAATATATTCACATCGATTTTCACTACTACCAAAACTTTATTTCACTGATTGACTGCAACAAACGCTTAATATCCTCGGGGAATATTTCACCTATATTTCCAATTCGGAAAGTATCGCTCTGAGCCACTTTTCCGGGATAAATGATAAAACCCTTCGATTTTAATAATGAATAAAAAAGATTGAAATCGTATTCCTTTTCGGCAGGCGAAATAAACGACGTGATTATTGGCGAATGAAAAGCATCGGGCAATAGAGTCTCGAAACCTAACTTACGCATACCGGCCACTAAAGTTTGTTGATTTTCGGTGTATCTTTGTTCGCGTGCAGCAACTCCTCCCTCCTTCTCCAACTCAAGCATTGCCTGCATAAAAGCTCTCACCACATGTGTGGGCGAGGTAAAACGCCATTTGCCTTTGCCATTTTCCATCGTTGCCCACTGGTCGAATAGGTCGAGCGAATGCGAACGCGCATAATCGCTGCATTGTTCCAACTCAGTAGTTCGGGCTATAACAAAGCCAAAACCAGGTACTCCTTGAATACATTTATTGGCTGAGCTAATCAAAAAATCAATTTTCCAATCGTCAACATCCATTTCAATTCCACCAAAACTACTCATAGCGTCAACAATCGTTTTTTTATTGTATTTTTTGGCAAGATGTGTAATTTCTTTTACAGGATTTAAAATTCCAGTGGTAGTCTCGCAATGTACTACTGCCAAATGGGTAATATCCGTATTATCAGCTAAAAGCTTTTCTATCTGGCTTAAATCGGGTATTTGAGTTTCAGGCATTTTATAAGCCTTGTAATCAATCCGTAACATCTGGCTGATTCGGATAATACGATCGCCATAAGCACCGTTCGAAATAATCAAAAGCTTTCCATTTTCAGGAATTACTGAGCCAATGACCGATTCGACTGAAAATGTACCACTGCCCTGCATTAGCACCGAAGTATAATTTTGGGGCTTACTTGTGGCCAGATGTACTAAACGCTGACGTATTTCCTGTACTATGTTTAAATTATAATCATCATCCCACGTACACCAATCGCGAAGCATGGTTTCTTTTACTGTTTTGCTTGTTGATAAGGGTCCGGGCGTTAACAACAAATACGGGTTTTCTGGTATCATATTCATTTTCAATTATTTATAATTTAATCTGCTATTTGTTTTTAAAATGGAAAATTAATGGATAAATTTTTATCCGAACGTATTTTTAAATTTGTTACTTCAATGTTACCTTTAAAAGTAAGGGGTAAGTTTATCATTGTTTCGCTATAAGCTGTTATTACAGATGAGTTTTTGGAATCCAAACTAATATGAAATGGCACATCCGAAGTATTTACCACTTTGTAAATTTTTTCGCGCTTATTTTCCGATACTAAATTCACTTTAACCGATGCTTTGAAAAACTCGCTTAATAAGTTTTCGCTACCTGCCAAATAATTTCCAAACCAGGCAATTGTTCGTCCTGCAAACAATGCTTCGCGAAGTGCCGACTCGGTTTTATCTTTTGCGAAAACCAAAGTCATAGGTCGATGATAAGCTGACAAATTGTATAAATCGGCAACCAAACCATGAATGTCGGAAGTAGCTATATAAGCAATTTTCTTTTCGTCGCACCAATCAAAAGCAATTAGGTAATACTCTTGTTCGTTGAAAACTTCTACCGCATGAAGCATCCCTTTTTTGTGTAATTCGGTGTGAATTTCCCACCATTTACAAGTGTCTGGCTGCTGTGCTTTCCAACCCGGATGGTTCCAGATAATGTAAGCTCCCTGACTTTTGGCAGCTTCGAAAGCTTTCATGTAATCCGGCGTGTCAAGTTCGTTGGTGTTTGTTATAAAAAGTGCGTTAAAGTGTCCGGGAGTCATGCTGCGTGTTATTTCACCAGCTTTTACCAAAATTATTCCTTTCCGGTCGGCATGTGGTTTGGCAATATCAAACGACGAATTATCGTCGCCTCCCACAAATTTTTTCGATGGGTTGTTTTCGATATGGTCTGTAATGGCTATTACATCCAAACCTTCCTGCCATGCCTCATCAACGCGTACGGTAGGCCAAACCTGTCCGTCGGAAAATACGGTATGCATGTGAAAATCGCACTTCATAGTTTTATAGCCCATAATATCAGGCACATGAATAAATTGACGCGATTGGTTGCGCGTAATTTCGGGCATTTGCACATTGTTTTTGTTTTGCGCCATAACTGCAATGCTGCTGAAAGCAATAAGCAATGAAAAAAGTTTTGTTTTCATAAATTTCACTTTATTTTTTGTTGATATTCAAATCGATTGTTTTATATTTTTTGTGTAAGAAAATGCCAGTCAAAATAAATAGTAAAAAACTGATAGCGGAAAGAAAAATTACTAATTGCATCAAAAAATTTAACCAGCTAATATTTGCCGAATAAAAATTTTTAAGTACAAATGCCGAAACGCTACCCAAATAGCCAATAGCATCGGAAAAATAAAACAGAAATCCGATATTCCCTGCCTGCTTAAATGTGGCAATAAACCGTTCGAAAAGCATTGCCTGATAAGTAATATATCCAAGATATAATCCAAAGCCTATCAGAATCATCCATGCCACACCATTAATAAGTTGCATTTGAAATGCCACCGTAGCAAGCATCGAAATTCCAAAACCGAGAGCAATAAATGCAAACGACGTATTCAAAGCAGCTTTATTGCTTTTTACAACCGACATTAGTCCAACTATCAGTAGAACGCCTATCCCTACGGGTATTTCAGCGGTTGTAAATATCTCGGGGGTATTCCCCATGCCAAGTTCGAGCCAGATTTCGGCTGCAAAATTATCGCGTATGTCCCTCAAAACTGTCAGAAAAACATATATCGCCGTAACCGGTATAAGTATGGCTGCAAAGTTTTTCAGAAATAGTTTTCTTTCGTCAGCATTCATTGGCAGCCTTACTGTGCGGTGTTGAATATCATCGGTAGTGGGTGCCGGAATCATATTAAGCAACCAAACCGAGACTATCAATGGCACTAAAAACAAACAGCCTACCACAAAAGGCATCCAATATTCTGACACATTGTAATTTAGCAATAAATACTTGCCTACCGACTTTACAAATCCAGAGGCAAAAATAAAACTGATACTAAGCACCGAAGCCATAATTTCGGTTGTTTTACGCCCTTCGAGATACGATAAAACTAATCCCCAAACCAAACCCAAGGGCAAACCATTGAAAAACATCCAAATAATATTCCACGGACGTGGTGTGATAGCAAACAGTAAAAGTGCAAGTTGAGCTATGCCAATCACTGCCAAAATAAAATAGCTTCGGTTTTGGCTTTTCATTTCGGAGACTAACTTAATCCCGATAAATTTCGAAAGTGTATATCCGATTAACTGTGAGCTTATTAACCATATTTTATAATCGATACCAAAAAGAAATTCGTTATCGAAAGTGGCTACTGTAAATGTTTTGCGAAAAGCATACATGCACGAATAGGTGAAAAATGCTGTGAGTGAAGCAAATACCACAAATACCCATTGTGGTTTATTAGCAAGAAAGCGCTGTATTTTATGTTGAATAAAATTCATGAATTTAGCTTTTAAGTATTGCTTCAAATGCATTTTCGAGTACATCCAATGCTTTATGAATTTCTGCTTCTGTGGCAGTGAGCGCCGGACATAAATTAATAACGTTTCCCTGCGAAACCTTAAAACTTAATCTGTTTGCAAGGCAATGATAAAGCACGTTTTCGGCTTGCTCAGTAGCTCTTTTTTTTGTCTTTCGGTCGATAACCAATTCCACACCCCAAAGCAAACCGATGCCCCGCACATCACCTATCATTTCGTAACGGTTTTGCATTTCGTGCAAACGGTTTTTCATTATTTCGCCTTTTGTAATTGATTTTTCTATTAAGTTTTCAGACTCAATTATGTCGATTACTGCCAAAGCTGCGGCACTGCCCACAGGCGATTTCTCGTGTGTAAAATGTCCTACCGAATGTTGCATTGCAGTGTTGAATTTGTCGTTTGTAATAAGTGCTGCCATCGGGAATACCGCTCCTCCAAGCCCCTTACCTATAGTTACAATATCAGGAGTAATGCCAAAATGTTCGAATGCAAAAAATTTTCCGGTTCGGCCCAAAGCAATTGGAATTTCGTCTAAAATCAACACTACACCAAATTCATCACATAAAGCACGCATACGTTTCCAAAAGTTTTTTGTAGGAATTTGCACATCGGTATTTCGGATTGTTTCGGCAATAAATGCACCTACATCTCCTTCATGTTCAAACACATGCCGCACGTAGTCCACATATTTATCCTGCTCCGCATCGTTTTCCCAAAACGGACGGTACGTGTCGGGCTGCATCACATGCTGTACGCCGGTCATTAGCGGTCCAATTCCCGAACGAAACGATGCTTCGCCCCCAACCGAAATAGTATCAAGTCCTGCTCCATGAAAGGCGCCCCACATCGAAACTACTTTAAATTTGCCGGTATAAATTCGTGCTAATTTCAATGCCATCGAATTTGCTTCTGAGCCTCCCGGCGCAAAAAGTACTTTGTTTAATCCTGGTACCAAATTGGTCAGTTTTTCGGCAAGTCGGATTGCATATTCGTTGGTATAACGCCTTGGCGAAAACGGCAATTGTCGTAAAGCTGAAATGACAGCATCAATCACTTTCTCATTTCGATAACCTACCTGATGTAAATTATTACCATGAAAATCGAGTATCTTACTTTCATTTGTAGTATAAATATAAGGTCCTTCGCATTGGTATAAAACTTCCATGCAGGGAGTTGATAGAGCCTGATGCAAAAAACTTTCGGTGTCGCGTTGCAATAATTCCAATGTGTCAGCCGATAGACTTTCTTTCCACTTTATTCTCGACGAACAAGTGTTTATGTCTCCCTCCGCTTTAAAATTCACATCCATAAGTTTACTTATATTAAACTAATTCTTTGTTTACGAGTGCAAAATTAGAGTGCAATTATGACATTTAGATTTCAAATTTATTATATGTATATTACCTATATGCATTATTATTGTTTTTCACTATCTTTGTAGTCTAAAAGTAAAAACAATTAAAAGTTTATTATTAGTAAACAATATGCAAGCAGATCAATTGAATTATATCGGGAAACGAATTAAAGAAATTAGACTTTCGAAAGATTTAAAACTAACAGAAGTAGCAACAACTGCCGGAGTAAGTAAAGGCCTTTTATCGCGCGTCGAAAATGGACGAACAATCCCTTCGTTGCCGGTAATGTTTGGTATTATTTCAGCGCTTAAAGAAAGTCCTGCTACTTTCTTCGAAAACATTAATTACAATACAAATCAGCCATTCTATATGCTGATTAAAAAAGAAAATTATACGCCAATATTAAAAGAGGATTCTGTTGGCTATCATTATTTTAACATCATAAGTCAATCGTTTAAAGACATTACATTCAACGCTGTATTACTATCGTTAGAACCCGATGCCAAACGCGACCTTGTAACAACTGATGGTATGGAGTATATCTACCTAATTGATGGTGAAATAGAATATCGGTTAAATGATATACTCATTACAATGGAGCAAGGCGATTCACTTTTCTTCGAAGGAAGAGTCCCGCATTTAAAAATGAACAAAACCAATAAAACAGCCCAAATATTAGTAATATATTTACTTTTTAACTAAAAAATAAAATTATGTCGAAAAAAATTGAAATGGTTGTGTTTGACATGGCAGGTACGACCGTACAAGACAACAGCGAAGTAGAAAAATGCTTTTTTGAAGCAATTAACAACAGTGGATTAAAAGCTTCACATGCCGAAATTAATGCCATGATGGGATGGTCGAAAATTAAAGTTTTCGAAACGCTTTGGCAAAAACAGCTTAAAAACGAGTCTGAAAGTATTATCAATCAACAAATTGAAAAAACATACTTGAATTTCAAGACTATTTTAGAAAACCATTATTTAACAAACCCTGTTTTTCCAACTGTTGGAGCTATGGAGGTTTTCGAATTTTTAAAAAATAAAAATATCAAAATTGCGCTCACTACCGGATTTTACAGACAAGTTACAGATATTATTCTCCAACGGTTAGGCTGGTATAAAAATTCAGAAATTATAGATTGTTCCATTGCAAGCGACGAAGTTGCCGCTGGTCGTCCTGCACCCTTTATGGTATTTAAAGCAATGGAATTGTGTGGTATCTCGGATGTTCGTACTGTGATAAAAATTGGCGATACGCCTTCCGATTTAGGTGAAGGTAAAAATGCAGGTTGTAAATATACTTATGGAATTACAAATGGCACTCATTCTTACGAGCAATTAAATGTATTTGAACACAATGGATTATTTACAGATATGTATGCTTTTAAAGCATTTTTAGAGGGTATTTTGTAAATGCAAAGTTTCGCGTAAACATAAAAACCCCAACAATTTTTTGTTGGGGTTTTTATGTTGCAATACTTCTTAATTATAATTTCTATTTAAGCAGCTCGAGCGTAGGATCTTTGGCAACTTCATACGAGCTCTGTTGCGTAAATACTCTACCAAATCTGTCT
>Ga0114938_1002212_pt1 | contig 12469 bp, 12 predicted proteins | sample AshMeaBigSpring_FD_88675 | JGI IMG/M metagenome (GOLD analysis project Ga0114938, IMG submission 88675) | Groundwater microbial communities from Big Spring, Nevada to study Microbial Dark Matter (Phase II) - Ash Meadows Big Spring | ecosystem: Environmental > Aquatic > Deep subsurface >...
CATCTATTATTATAACAACTTCAGAATCAAAGAAAAACTAAAAGGACTAAGTCCGGTTATGTTCCGAACTCAGTCCAATTAAATTCTAATTATTAATCCGTCCAACTTTTTGGGGGCAGATCACTCATTATGAACAAGGGGTTTTTTTATGTTGTTTTTTGAAATTTTACATTAAATATTGCGCACTTATCGAACGATATTCTTGTACGCGTTGTATTGTATCAGCAAATAGGTCGGCAATGGTAAGGATGCGGACTTTTTCGCAAAGCGAACAGTCGAATGGAATGGAATCGGTAAAAGCTATTTCTGTTAATGCCGAGTTAAGTACATTATCAATAGCCTTTCCTGACATTACGCCATGTGTAACAACAGCTCTAACACTTGCAGCACCTTTTTCCATTATTAAGTCGGCTGCTTTGCAAAGTGTACCTGCAGTGTCGGCCATATCGTCGACTATAACTACATCTTTACCCACAACGTCACCAATAATTTTCATTTCGGCAACAACGTTTGCTTTTTCACGTGTTTTGTAACCTAACACCATAGGTACATCTAAATGTTTAGCATACGATCCAGCACGTTTAGTACCACCTACATCGGGTGATGCAATTACTAGATTTTTAAGCTGTAGCGATTTAATGTATGGTACAAAGATTGTTGAACCATATAAGTGGTCAACTGGTAAGTCGAAAAATCCTTGTATCTGATCAGCATGTAGATCCATCGTGATTATTCGGTCTACACCAGCCACACTGAGCATGTCGGCTATCAATTTAGCACCAATAGAAACACGTGGTTTGTCTTTTCTGTCCTGACGGGCCCAGCCGTAATACGGTATAACAGCGATGATTTTGTAGGCCGATGCACGTTTTGCAGCATCAATCATTAATAATAACTCCATTAAATTGTCGGAGTTCGGGAAAGTGGATTGCACTAAGTAAATGTACTGACCACGAATGGATTCTTCGAATGAAACAGAAAATTCACCATCGGAGAAATGTTCGATTTTCATTTTTCCAACTTCGCATCCCATGCTTTTAGCGATTCTTTCGGCCAAATAACGACTGTTTGTTCCTGAAAAAATTTTGAAGTTTGAATTTGAGGACATGTGTTTTGTTGTTTTCAGATTGGAAATTTTTTGCAAAAGTACGGTTTTTTTCTTAGAAATTTCACCTGATTTTTGAGAAAAACAATAAAGTTTGTTTAGGGAATAATTATGCATGTATTATTCCTAAAACTGACATTGTTAATTCGATTTAGTAATACCTTGAAAAACGGCATCCTTTAATGCACAGCTACAATTGTAGCTACCATTGTCAACAAAACCACTTCGTTTTAATACCTCAAATTCGTTTTCGAAACTAGAACTAAATATTCCTGTACCTAGATTTGATTGAATTTGAGAGATAGTCCACCATTTTACATTCTCAATTTTATTCGTATTAATGGATTGAATATCCATTTTGCAAATGATAAATAAGTATACAAACTGGTTCTCTTCTTTGGTGCAACGTATGTGTTTTGATAAAAATAATGGTTTAATATCTGAAATGTTGTAATCTTCGAGCGATGTTCGTTCTATGCATTCTTCAACGGTTTCGTTCAGTCGAACGTGGTTAGAGAGTGCTATATCCCATATGTGAGGTTCGGAAGGGTCTGTTTTGCTATGTTGTTGTAGAAATACTTTTCCATCGTTCAGTAGAAATACGCGAATAACTGGATGTAAAAAATTATTTTCAGAATTAATACTTTCCATTTCTTGAACCGAACCAATAACATGCCCATTTTCGTTAACAATTGGCAACCATATTTCTTTTAATAATTTAATTCGAATAATTGAAACACGAATTATTTCATATAAAATAATTGAGCATAAAATTACAAAATAGGCTTCACGAATAAATTCAATCACATTAATGTTAGATGAATAGAACACATTAATAAATAATGTAGTGTTTACATATACAAAAAAAAGTATAGTCAGCATCCATGCTATTCGAAAATGTTCATTTAAATTGTTTGCCATTGCTAACTGCCTAGGAGTGCGTTTGGAGACAAATTTTGTTATGTGTCTACGAAGTAATAGTATGGTTAAAAACGATAACATTACTATATACTCGCTAATGATTGGTACGAAGCTTTGATGTAGATACTGTTTAGGGAAGAATATTATAACTGAAATTATTCCTGCACTAATTAAATAGGATAATCCAATATAAGTATAAAGATTACGGTAGTAAAAATAGCTATAGACTAATATTGCTACAACTACAAAATAGATTATCGACAAGGAAATACTACTCCCCAATACATCATCAATTACTAAAAAAAGTAAGAGTGGTATAAAATGGAGTAAAGGGTTGAAGAAAGATTCTCTAATTCGTTTTTTTTGATTTTGCATAATGGATTCTGACGCTATTTCATCAACCCTTAAACAACAAAGGTCGGGTTTAGTTTGCCCGACCTTTGGAAAAAATGTTAAATACGTTAAAACGACATCATTCTACTCACATATTTTCCAATTATATCAAATTCAAGGTTCACGTATGTTCCTTTTGTTATTTGGTGAAAGTTAGTAAACTCATGTGTATAGGGGATTATAGCTACTTGAAAGCTATTATTTGTCGGGTTGCAAACAGTTAAGCTCACACCATTTACGGTAACCGAACCTTTGTCAACGGTTAAATATCCACGTTTAGCCATTTCGCTGTCAAAAGCATACTCGAAGTTATAATACCAACTTCCATCAGCTTCTTTTACTTCGGTGCAAATAGCTGTTTGGTCAACATGCCCTTGTACTATATGCCCGTCAAGTCGGCCATTCATGAGCATGCTTCGCTCAAGGTTAACTTTACTGCCTACAGTTAGTTTACCTAAATTTGTTCTTTCCAAAGTTTCCTTAATTGCGGTAACGGTGTACGTTGTGTCTGTCAGACTTACCACTGTAAGGCAAACGCCATTGTGCGCCACACTTTGATCGATTTTAAGTTCGTTTACAAACGAACATTGCATCGTGATATGTAAATTCTCTTGCTCTTTTTGCAATGCCACCACTTGAGCAGCTTCTTCAATGATTCCTGAAAACATGTTATTTATTTGCAATTTTTTTATTTACCATTTACTATTTCAAATTCTCTAAACTTATAAGATTTGCTTTGACAAATTAAAAAACAAAAACATCAAAATATCGAGACTGTACTATCTTTAAGTCCCCTTTAGGGGTTGGGCTTCATTTGCCCATCAAATAGTGCTTGAAATCTTCAAATTGCTTGGTCATTGGTACGCTTTTCTTTTCTCCCTTCATAAATTCCTGTAGTTTTTCAGGAATTTCAATTTTCTCGTCCAGAATTCGTTCTACTGTTTCGAGGAATTTAGCTGGATGTGCCGTTTCAAGAAAAACGCCTACTTCGCCTGGTTGAAGCATTTCTTTGAGCGCTCTGTAGCCACAGGCTCCATGTGGATCTAATAGGTAACCTGTTTCTTTTTTGCAGGTTTTTAGAGTGTTGGCTATTTGTTCGTCGCTGTAACTTACGCCATTAATCTCGGCAGCAATTGCTTCGTGTTTATGCTCAAATAAATCCAAAATACGTGCAAAATTGCTAGGGTCGCCCACGTCCATGGCGTTGGCAATAGTCGATACCGATGGTCGAGGTTTGTATTCCCCTGTTTTGAGATATTCCAAAAATATATCGTTCGTGTTGTTGGCTGCTATAAACCTTTTAATCGGTAAACCCATTTTTTTTGCAAATAAGCCTGCAGTAATATTGCCAAAGTTTCCACTTGGGACACACACTACCATATTGTTTGCAGCTGCTTGTGAAATTGCTTTTAATTGTGCGTAAGCATAAAAATAGTAAAATGCTTGGGGTAAAAACCTTGCTACATTGATAGAGTTAGCAGACGTCAACTTCATCTTGGCATTCAATTCTTGATCCATAAATGCTGTTTTTACAAGAGCCTGACAGTCGTCAAAAGTTCCATCAACTTCAAGAGCTGTAATGTTTTGGCCTAGAGTTGTGAATTGACATTCCTGAATTGGGCTGACCAAGCCTTTGGGGTAAAGTACGTATACATGTATACCTTCAACACCTAAAAACCCGTTTGCAACAGCACTTCCCGTGTCGCCCGAAGTGGCAACAAGTACGTTTACTAGTTGGTCGTTTTTTTCTTGTCGTTGAATAAAATACGAAAGCATGCGCGACATAAATCGTCCACCAACATCCTTAAAAGCCAAGGTTGGACCGTGAAAAAGTTCCAGGCTGTATATGTTTTCTTCCACTTTTACAAGTGGAACATCAAAGTTCAATGTGTCGAAAACAATAGTACGAAGCATATTAGCATGTACATCGTCACCAAATAACATGTAAGCTGCCGTATATGCCATTTCCTGAAACGACATTTTGTCAATGTTTTCGTAAAACTGTTCTGGAATTTGCGTAATATGATCGGGCATAAATAAACCCTTGTCTTCTGCTAGTCCTTTAATAACTGCATCTTCGAGCGATGCCCCATTTACTTTTTTGTTTGTGCTGTAGTATTTCATAAGTACATTAAACCTATATGTAATTTTTTATAAAACGGATACAAAGATAGCTATTTTAAACCTTTACACAACTGTCATGTACCGAAATAGGTATATAAAATTTACGCGATGTAGTATTCAAATTTAATTAGGATTAGAAAAAACATGTTTTTTTTAAGTCCAAAATAAAATGTCTGAATAGTAAAATAAAGTAGAGTTTAAATGAAAGTAGTCTGTAAATTTTGGACTTTCAGTTGTAATTTTTCTAAGGAGTTTGAAAATATACTTGCCTATAGATAAGAATTTACTTGCCAAAATAAAGGTTTTAGATACAGTAAATAAGTTAGTTTGTTGATTTAAATTAAAAAGCCTGTAAATCATTGATTTTACAGGCTTTTATCAGTTTTTGATATTCAAAAAGTGGAGCTGGAGGGAGTCGAACCCTCGTCCAAACAAGGAAATAATACGCTTTCTACATGTTTATCTTCGCTTAGGTTTTCGAGTGCCAACAAGACCGAAGCCACCAATTGTCACCTTATCCTTTATGTTTCATCCCGATAGCAAGGCGTATCGGGACTATCTTCGATTTATCCACATTTCCGGTTCATCGGCCTCGAAGCCACGGCCTTTGGGAAATGTCTCGTTCTGGTACCTAGTACCTGAATTAAGCTAATCTACTGTGATTCGATTAAGCAGCAAGAGCGTAGTTTTCTTCGCCAGTTATAATTGTAAGAACCTAGATTTACGAGCTGTTTTCTCAAAGCTCGACATGCTTACATATCAGTTCTACCTGCTGTCAAAACCAAACAGCCCCGTAGTGCAGTACGCTTACTGCGTTTGTTGTAATTCGATTGCAAAGATAGCTGTTTTTTTTAGCATCCGAAAATGATTTGCAAATCAATGTATAATTAATGCTTTTGTGGTCAGTTATCTTAATGTTAATAAATACAAACATTGTGCCATGCTGTATTTTTATAGGAGTATAAAGTGTATCTTTGTGCCCGAAAGGAATTCGGCTCGCTTCCAGAGCTGTTTTTCTTTCTTTTTTTTTATACCAGTTTGAGTTGAACAATTTCTGCATAAAGTATGTTTAACTGAAACTTTTTGAATGGGGTGCCTAAATATTTCGGGCTGAGATCATACCCTTTGAACCTACCCGGGTAATTCCGAGAAGGGAATAAGCAATCATCTTCCGTATTTTTGTGGCTCTCAAAACAAAATTTATTAACTAATCATTTTTAATTAATTTCGTGATGAGACAAATTTTTCTCGCAGCCTTTGTGCTGTTTTTTTCCATTTCTATAGTTGGACAATCCAAATCGAACGCTACTAAGCTTCAGAGCGACAGTTTGCGTTTAATCTCGCTGAGCGAAGTCACTGTTACTTCTACTCGTGCCAACAACAAATCGGCGGTTACATACTCCGAAGTTAAAAAGGAGGATATCGCTCAACGCAATCTCGGGCAGGATATTCCGTATTTATTAGCACTTACACCATCGTTTATTACTACTTCGGATGCTGGTACTGGTATCGGTTACACCGGATTTCGTATACGCGGAACGGATGCTAACCGCACGAACATTACGGTGAATGGTATTCCGCTGAACGATGCGGAGTCGCACGGAACGTTTTTTGTGAACATGCCCGACTTTGCTTCGTCGCTTTCGTCGGTGCAGGTACAGCGTGGGGTAGGGGCGTCGACCAATGGTGCTGCGGCTTTTGGAGCGAGTATCAACATGCAGACCGAAGGTATCAATACCAAAGCTTATGGCGAAGTGAACACCAGCGTTGGTTCGTTTGGTACGAACAAAAACACGCTGAAAGTCGGTTCAGGCTTACTCAAGAGTGGTTTTGCTTTCGATGCGCGCTTGTCCAATGTCACTTCCAATGGGTATATCGACCGTGCTTGGGTGGATATGTCGTCGTATTATTTTCAGGCGGCTTACCTCAAGCACAATACCTCGCTTAAGTTTTTGACTTTTGGCGGAAAGGAAAAAACCTATCAGGCTTGGAATGGGGTAAATGCGGACTCGTTGAAAACGAACCGTAGGTACAATGAACTAGGTAAGTACACCGACAACAATGGTAAAACGCAGTTTTACGATAATCAGACCGACAACTACAATCAAACGCACTATCAATTGCATTGGTTGCAGCAGTTGAACTCGAACTTAAACTTAAATGCAGCGGCACATTACACACGCGGTAAAGGTTTTTACGAAGAGTATAAAGAGGAGCAATCGTACCTAAAATACGGTTTGACGCCTGATACTATTGCAGGGGTGCCACTCGAAGCTACCGATTTGGTGCGTCAAAAATGGCTCGACAATCATTTCTACGGACTTACTTTTGGGTTGAATTACAGCGCCGGACCTCTTAATATGGTTGTTGGTGGTGCCGCTAACCGATACGAAGGAAACCATTATGGGAAAGCTATTTGGGTGCGCAATGCCAATAATTTGGATATGAGCAAGGAATGGTACCGAAGCAGAAGTACCAAAGACGATGCCAACTTGTACGTGAAAGGAAATGCTGAAGTGTTCCGCAACTTTTTCCTTTCGGCCGATGTGCAATACCGTCATATCAGTTATCAAATAAAGGGTATCGATGATAAATTCGACAAAGACAAAGGCGAAATGATTGACATTACACAGGCGCATTATTACAACTTTTTAAATCCTAAATTGGGTGTTACGTACAAGTTGAACGATAATAACGATGTGTATGCTTCGTACTCCATTTCGAACCGCGAGCCTAACCGAAACAATTTCACTGAGCGTGGGCCAAAAGATACCTTAGCTTTGCCTGAGCGCCTTCGCGACTTGGAAGTTGGGTATCGATATACTTCACCACAGTTTAGTGCAGCGGCCAATGTGTACTATATGAACTACAAAAATCAGTTGGTATTGACAGGTAAACTGAGCGACATTGGTGAATTGTTGACTTCGAATATTCCGGATAGTTACCGTGCAGGTATTGAGTTGTCGGCAGGTTGGAAAGTAAGCAATTGGTTTCGATGGGATGCCAATGTGGCATTGAGCCAAAATAAAATTAAAAACTTTACCGAAGAGGGTGTTGACGAATATGATGCAAACTGGAATTGGATAGGTTCACGTGATACTAAATTGGGTACTACCGATATTTCGTACTCGCCTAAAGTAGTTGCAAACAATGTGTTTACTGCAACGGGCTATGGTTTTGAATTGTCGTTGTATAGCAATTATGTTGGCAAACAGTATTTTGATAATACTTCGAACGACGATCGATCAATTGATGCATATTTTGTGAGCAATTTAGGGTTGAAATACAGTGTGCCGGTAAAAAAACTGAAAGCATTGGACATTCAATTATTGGTAAATAATTTATTTAACGAAAAATACGAAAACAATGCCTACACTTGGTATTCGTATTATTTCGATAATCAACGTGTCAATGAAAAACGTTATTTCCCGCAAGCAGGAACAAATTTCCTAACTTCGGTTACCATTCGTTTTTAACAGATACACCAGAATAGTAACAAACTCCCCCACAAGCTTCGGTACGAATGCTGGTGGGGGAGTTTTTATTATTTGAAAAAATTCACGAAGCAGTTTTGTACCATTTTTTTTTGCGAACCATAAAGTGGTAAAAACCAGCGTATGTAAAACCCAGCATGGATGCGATGTAGCGTTTTTCGAGTTTGGGTGATTGGTTTTGGAGTAGATCCATGGCTTTTATGAGGGTGAATTCTTCTACAAATTCGTTGTACATACTACCAGTAAGCACTTTGATGCACGTACATAATTCGGGGTAGCTGATGCCCAATAAATCGGCATGAAAGCGCGCGTTGCGAATGCCTTTGCTGCATAAGTTGGTCATAAAAGTGTCGAAAAATGCTCCGCCTGTTGGTCGGAAACCGAGTAGGACTTGGGTGTTGTCGGGATTTGCGTTGTGGGCATTGAGCTCTGCAATGGGAATGTACAACTCGGTTGCTGTGTAACGTTTAAATGGTGTTTCCATGCGATATAAGATTTTTGTTTGTGAGAACAAATATACGTTATTGTTTTAAAATAGAAATAGATAGTGAATAATTTGTGTGTGAACATATCAAATTTTATTCATTTTATAGTAATCTTTCCATATGTCTCGGCGTATATGTATCGACATTTGGGAAGATGCCCATATGTCTCGGCGTATATGTATCGACATTTGGGAAGATGCCCAAATGTCTTGGCGTATATGTATTGATATTTGGGAAGGTGCCCAAATGTCTTGGCGTATATGTATCGACATTTGGGAAGAAATCTACATATTACGGTTATGGAGGGTGTTAGGGAGTAGTGGCAGCATTGTGTGTGATATTCAGAGACCATTTTACAATCGGATCTTCGATGGCCAGTGATTGATAGCATTGTTCGGAGGCGGCGCGGCAACCACCTTTGCATTGTTGCCAGTGTTCGCATGGCTTGCATAGTTCGGGTATGGCGGTTTGCCATTCGGTGCTGTAGTCCGAAAAGAGAATTTCGTCTAACTCCGTTTCGAAAATATTGCCGGCGGTGATGGGGGAGTGGTTACAAAGGCGGATATTTCCGTTGATGTCGAGCGTAATGGGGCGTTGCAGTGGATTGAACGAGCAGTGACCGAAGCCAATCATGGGGTAGTCGGCTGGGTTGAGCAGACAAACTGGCGTACATACATTGGCTGTGAGCCGTAAACCGAGTTCTTCGGACAGCGTGTTGGCTACGCCGAAGGCAGCACGTAGTTCGATGGCTGTGGCTGATACTTCCATGGGGTTCTCGCAGCCTTTGCCGCCAATATTGTACCTGTTAAGCATAATGCGATTGCAACCAAGCGACTGAATAAAACGCAAAGTTTCGTCGAGCTGATTTACATTGTGGCGCGTAATAACCACCACCGGAACCACGCTGCCACCGAGTTTAATAACTTCGAGCGTGGAGGCAACCGACTTTTTCCAACTACCTTTGACTTGCACCATGCGGTCGTGCACGTCGGCCTGTGCCGAATGGATGGGAAATTCGAAAAGCCCGACACCCATTTTGATCAATTGTTTGTAGTCGGACGATTTACCTTGTGTGCCATTGCTTATCAGTGTTATTTGCTTGCCTTGCATACGACAAAACAGAACAACTTCTTGAAACCGTTCGGACAGAAAGGGTTCGCCGCCCGTAAAAGCCACGGTTTTAATATCGGCCACTTCGAACAGTTTTGTGAGCGTTGCAATGGCTTTGGTATAAGAGTTGAACGGAACGTGCTCCACGGCATCGGTTTTCCAGATATTGTAGCAATACACGCAGTTCAGGTTACAGCGGTCGGTTGTTTCGAAAGCTATATGATGTAAGTTGAGCATGAATTTAAAATGGTTTGAACGAAATTGGTAATGTGAAATATACATTTACTTTTTTGCCTTTATGCTTTCCTGGAATCCACTTGGGCATGCATCGTATCACTCTGACAGCTTCTTTGTCGAGTGTTGGGTCGAGACTTCGTACGACTTCAATTTGGTCGATGCTACCATCTTTTTTTACAACAAAACGGCAAATAACTCGTCCTACTATTGGATTGTAACATTGGGCGACTGGAGAATCATCTTTTAAATTCTCTGCTATAAATTTAAATAATTGCATGTCTCCACCCGGAAACTGAGGCATTTGATCAACAACATCGTAAATTTTTGTCGTTTTTTGATGGGTATCGAGTTTGAATTGAATAGGAAGCGTAAACCAAGCACTCACTTTTACGCCGTTTTGTTTGCCCGGAATCCATTTCGGCATGTAACTTATTACCCTAACGGCTTCTTTGTCGCAGTCGGGAGATAATGATCGTAAAACCTCAATTTTATCAATGGTACCCTGTTTAGTTACAATAAACCGAACTATTACTCTTCCCTGAATTTTGTGTTTAATAGCTGAATAGGGATATTTAATATTTTCGGAAATAAATTTGGATAATTCAGCTTCTCCTCCCGGATAAAATGGCATTTGTTCAACCACATCATAACATGTTATTCTTTCTTCAAAAACAGGCGTAGTATTTTGTTGAATCTGATTATTTTGTGGAGCATTTTGCGCATAGGCACTAACCGAAATCAATAGCGACCCAATAATCAGTTTTGGCTTTACAAACAGTTTCCAACCACCGCTTTTGTCGGCCAGAAAGGAGAAAATATGAAATAGAAAGTGTAGGGAGTGTAGTTTGATTTTTCGGGACATAATTATTTTGAATTTGTATTCAGATTATGATAAGTTGTTTCTTATTAGGAATGTTTTTCAAAATTATATTGCGGTGCTCTGCACCTTTGTATTGTGTTTACTTTAGATTTACTACAAATTTCAGGGTGCTCCGCACCTTTTCAAGGACAGAGTCCCGCGATATTTGTAGTATTTATGATTGATTTTTTGCAGGTGCAGAGCACCGTAATATCTGTTTTGCATAAATGCATTCAACTATTAATGAAATTATTGGAGTTTAAAGCTTACTGGAAGCGTGTACCATACCCGTACTACTTTTCCATTTTGTTTTCCGGGTATCCATTTGGGCATATTTTGGATTAATCTAACTACTTCTTTGTCGTATGATGGTTCTAATGATCGTACAATTTTCACTGAGTCGATGCAACCATCTTTTTCTACCACAAATCTGCAAATAACTCGTCCTTGTATATTAAATTCATTGTTTGGATATTTTAATTCGGAACTTATATATTTGAATAGTGCCTCTTTGCCACCCGGAAACTCAGGCATTTGCTCAACTACTTCATATATTGTATTTGGTTTTTGGGGAATTTCAACCACAGCATAGCATGTAACTATTCCATCATCTTGAATAAAAACATCATTTGTTTGTTTCGATTTTTTTTTGGAAAATGTATCGGGTTTTGCACTTTGATTTTCATTTTCAATTGGGTGTGTATCATAGCTTGTTGTACGAGGTTCAGAAAGCTTGATTTTTTTGTTTCTTGATGGTTTAATTACTGAATCTGAAATTTTTTCAGAAACTGATTCATAACTTTTTGTTAGTGACTGAATACTATCAACATTATTCGTTGAAGCATTATCATTTGTGTTACTTGTCTTCGTGCCACAAGCGGTAATTCCCAAGCCCAAGATCAGTGACCCAATAATCAGTTTTGGTTTTACAAACAGTTTCCAGCCACCGCTTTTGTCGGCCAGAAAGGAGAAAATATGGAATAGAAAGTGTAGGGAGTGTAGTTTGATTTTTCGGGACATAGGTTTCTAGATTTTTTGTTTCAACAAAAGTATAAATTTCTTTGAAAATTATTGATTGTATTGTAAATTATTTTGCATTTCGGTTGTTCTTTACGGCATTCCTTTTTTGTTGAATGCAGCTGTAGGGGATGTTGATGAAATGTACATCGGGCCGAAAGGCTGCTGGGTGCGTGAGGGATAGAGCGAATGCCACAGCGAGGTACGAGCTGGGGCAGCAGCGAAAGCCCGACCCGAGGGACGAGGGGCACGCCCAAATTTGTTATAAAGTTAGAAGGTTATAAAGTTAGAATTGTTGATGGTGGGGCTTGGGGTGTATGAAAAATCCCGAAACTCATTTACGGAGTTTCGGGATTTTAAATGGTAACTAGTAAATGACTAACTAGTCAATAACTTTATTTTTTCCACAATTTGCTCATGTCTTCGAGGGTTTTGCCTTTGGTTTCGGGTACCATTTTCCAAACGAAGATGGCCGAAAGTACGGACATAATGCCGTATAGGACGTAGGTGAACGAGATGCTGAATGCTTCGAGCATAGGGAAGGTGGATGATACGACGAAATTGGCGATCCATTGTGCACCTACGGCGATGGCTACTGCTTTGCCGCGGATGGTGTTGGGGAAAATTTCGGAGATCAATACCCAGCATATTGGACCCCACGACATCATAAAGGCGGCAGAATAAAGGACAATAAACAAAAGTGTGCTTACGCCAATTATTTGTA
>Ga0114938_1002214_pt1 | contig 12455 bp, 7 predicted proteins | sample AshMeaBigSpring_FD_88675 | JGI IMG/M metagenome (GOLD analysis project Ga0114938, IMG submission 88675) | Groundwater microbial communities from Big Spring, Nevada to study Microbial Dark Matter (Phase II) - Ash Meadows Big Spring | ecosystem: Environmental > Aquatic > Deep subsurface >...
AAATAGTTCCATACACGTTTTTGAGTAGATTGAGAGACAAAAATACATATAAATATTATTATAGAAGGCAAAATATGGTATATTTGCGTTGTTAATGCAGTATTTAAGTGTTCTATACATGCGTTCTATCGATGCGTTGTACCCATATGTTTAATAAACGTGATAAAATTTTAATCCATATTTTGGGTTCATAGATAGATGAACGTTATTAATGAAATGTGATCATCAATAAATAGGTTTTAAAATGAAACGATTCATTATTATTTATACTTTTCTCGTGGGGCTGTTCTTGGTGACTCATGCGCAAGAAAGAGAAGTGAAGATTAAGATTTTACAGACAAGTGATATTCATGGTAACTATTTTCCTTACAATTTTATGACTCGTGAGGGGTGGAAAGGTAGTCTGGCTCGTGTGTATGATCTGGTTCAAAGAAATAGAGAGGTCTATCGTGAAAATCTTATTCTATTGGATAATGGGGATATTCTCCAAGGTCAGCCGACTGCTTATTATTATAATTTTATGGATACTGTGTCGGTTCATTTGTGCGCTCAGATCATGAACTATATGAAGTATGATGCCGGAAATATGGGGAATCATGATATAGAAACGGGGCATGCTGTGTTCGATAGGTGGATCAAAGATTGTGAATTCCCTATTTTAGGAGCAAATATTATCAATACTTCAAATCAGCAGACTTATCTTCCTCCTTATAAAGTGATTGAAAGGGATGGAGTTAAGATTGTTGTGGTAGGAATGATCACTTCGGCAATTCCGGTTTGGCTTCCTGAAAACTTATGGAAAGGATTACAATTCGACGATATGGAACAAACCGCTCGAAAGTGGATGCCTATTATTAAGGAGAAGGAGAAACCGGATTTAGTGATCGGTCTGTTTCATTCCGGACAAGAATCCAATCTGATATTCGGTAAATATAATGAGAATGCGTCTTTGAATGTAGCTAAAAATGTTCCAGGGTTCGATATTGTTTTGATGGGGCACGATCATCAACGGGAGGCGAAGAAAATAATAAATATTGCGGGAGACTCTGTTCTGATCTTAGATCCGGCGAGTAACGGAATTCTTGTCTCGGATGTGGATGTAACGTTTCAACTGAATAATGATAAGGTCGTTAGCAAACACATTGATGGTAAGTTGACATCTACGGAGGAAAATGAGGTGAGCCGCGACTTTATGCAGAAATTCAGCTCTCAATATGAGACTGTGAAAGGTTTTGTTTCGAAAAAGATCGGAACTTTTTCCGAAAGCATCTCTTCACGTCCAGCGTATTTTGGATCTTCTGCTTTCATTGATCTGATTCATTCACTGCAACTGGATATTACCGGTGCAGATGTTTCTTTTACAGCTCCTTTATCGTTCGATGCGGAGATAGAGAAAGGCGATGTACATGTCAGCGATATGTTCAATCTCTATAAATATGAGAATATGCTTTATATCATGAAACTCTCGGGCAGAGAAATCAAAAATTATCTGGAGGAGTCGTATTACTTGTGGACGAATAGAATGAAAGGACCTAATGATCATTTGCTATGGTTCAATGATAAACGTAAATCTGGGGATAAGAACTTTGATGCCTTCCGAAATTTTAGTTTTAATTTCGATTCTGCTGCAGGAATCATTTATACCATCAATGTAACTAAACCAAAAGGGGGAAAGATCACGATTATTAGTCTGGCAGACGGTACTCCTTTCTCGATGGATAAGATCTATAAGGTTGCCTTGAACTCTTATAGAGGCAATGGAGGAGGCGAATTACTAACAAAAGGTGCCGGTATCCCTCATGAAAAACTGAAAGAGAGAATCGTTTATTCAACGGATAAGGATCTTCGTTATTATATGATGAAATATATTGAGAAAAAAAGGGAAATTACTCCAAAACCTTTGAATCAGTGGCGATTTGTTCCGGAAGCGTGGACCGTTCCTGCTGCAAAAAGAGATTATAATTATCTGTTTAAATAATGCATTAGAATACAAAAAAACATGGCAGAAGAATTGAAAGTGATACATGGCGGAAATAAGGAAGAGATTTATGCTTCTTTGCTTCCTCAGATAAAAGCCCTGATTGAGGGCGAAGAAGATCAGATTGCTAACTTGGCTAATATAGCTGCCGCCTTAAAAGAAACTTTTAATTTCTTTTGGGTCGGTTTTTATCTGGTTAAAGGAGATGAATTGGTGCTCGGTCCTTTTCAAGGTCCGATAGCTTGTACTCGTATCCGCAAAGGTAAAGGCGTTTGTGGAACAGCATGGGCGACTGTTAAAACCCAGTTGGTACCTGATGTGGATGCTTTTCCGGGACATATTGCATGTAGTTCACTCTCTCGTTCGGAAATCGTGATACCTTTGGTTCGGGATAACCGGGTATGGGGAGTACTCGATATTGATAGCGAACATTATAATTCATTCGATGAAGTTGATGTTCGATATCTGGAGTGTCTGTGCAAGGAGTTATAATACTCCTGAACGGACACGACTTAATGTTTCCGGAGTCATTAATAAATAGGAAGCAATATAGGCTAAAGGTGCTCTTTTAATGATTTCTGGATGCTTCTCTAATAATAGGTTGTATCGCTCACGAGCTGTCTCAAATCTCCAAGAGTCTGCTTTGATTTGTGAAACAATCAGCGAATACTCCAGTATCTTTCGATAAAGCATATTAATTTCCTCATTCTCTTTCGTTAAGTACTGAACTTTATCATAAGGGAGCATGTATACGGTAGAGGTTTCCAAAGATTCTACCATCAGGCGAGTAGGTTCTTGTTTCAAAAAGCTTTCAATGCACATTAATATGCATCCTTCGTATGAAAAGTGTTCAGTCACGTCCTTCCCATTTTTGTAATAAAATTGTCGAAGCATGCCTTTACCTACGAATATTATTTCGTGGGATGTTTCTCCCTCGTTTAATGCAATTTCACCTTTGGGGATGTCTTTGCGTATCATAAAACTCTCGAGCAAACGGCGTCCATTTATGCTCATTTCCGGAAATCTTGAATTTACAACGGCATCGATTGTTTGTCTTAGAAGTGCATCCATATTGTTTGAATTATCTTGGGGCAAAATTAATAAAAAGGGTTGATATAAGTCAATTAATTTGTGCTAAAACTGCGTTTTTGCTTTATATCAATTCGTAAGTGCGAAGTAGATGGTACCTTTGCAGTGTTTTCAAGGTATAATAATAGAAAGTTATGAAAAAAGTTAAAGGATTATTTAAAGGAGTACTTAACCGTATGAGTGAAGCAGATCCTATGATTTGGGGATACGTAATGCTTTAATGAAGCATTCACCCTATTCCTTGTGTTACATGGTATTAGTTAGTTATTGGTAAAAGCCACTTTCCCGTAAAGGTAAGCGGCTTTTTTGTTGCCGGCTTTTGCCAAAGTAAGCATTTGCTTTTATTGTTTTTTATCTCTATAACTTGACTTTATATAGATTGATGACGTCACCGTTTCTGTAAATGGTGAGTTTGTGAAATGTATTATTTACTTTCTTTTTGTTTAAAAAAATACGTATATGCTATCTACCTCTTTTTCTTACCATATATATATGATTCAAAATTTGCGCCTAATTTGCGCCTAATTTGAACTTAATAACCTTTAGAAACGGTCGAAAACGGAATGTTTAAAGTAGAAAATAATAAAAAAGCTGCTCACATTAATATGTAAACAGCTTATAATCAAATAGTAGTGGATACGAGAATCGAACTCGTATTACATGCGTGAGAGGCATGCGTCCTAACCGTTAGACGAATCCACCAGTTGAAAAAGATTAAAAAATATATATAACTACCTCTGTGCTTTGCGGAAAATGAAAGTTTGCTCAACTTTATTTCTTTTATCTGTACGTCAATAAATTAGCTTTATATAGTTTTTAAAAGTAACAAAAAAACAACCATTTTAAGTTCTTTTTCGATTACTACAATCACACTTGATTGTTTCTTTTTGTTTAACAGGTGCAAATTTATACCTTACTTTTGAAATGCGCAAGCCTTTATGCAAATTTTTTATGATATTTTTTATAACATATGATAAATGAACATTTTAGTGAAATTAAAAAATGCGAAAATTTATATGTAAAATCGCCTACAAGTATAACCGGGGTGCTGTTAATTTTGTAAGTTCGGTGTACTATTGAAAAGTAGCACTTCAATATTTACGTGTTTTTCTCAAAAAAAATGGGAATTTTTGACCTAAGTTTTATAGAGACCCATCATTAGTATTAAGAAACCTCCTAATGCTAGTGATGGGTAGCAGTTAATTATCTGAATTATTTTTTGTATTTAGAAACTGTTGGTTTCATTTTTAACATTGAAGGTCGCATAGAATACTCTTGTTTGCCTTTTTGGGGTGCTTTAAGTACTGATTCTGGTAAATAGTTAGCCCATTGATCCGTAGGAACTGAACGGAGTATAGCTTCTAATGCGGCTGCATATTCTTGATGAATGTATGCATCGCGACGGTCTTCATAATTATAAGCAATGTATTGTATGTATTCTAATATTTTTTTTGCCCATGCTTGTGGAACCTCTGTGATTGAACGTGCTCGAAAAATAAATTTCATGCGACTACATAATTCATTTTGGTTGATTGTTGGGTCTGCAATCAACTCGTCAATCATTTTTCCTAAAGCTTCGTAGTCTTTTTTACGATCTAAATTGTCCACTTCTATCATTTTTAGATTAAATGACTTCCCGGCAAAATCGCACATTGCTGCAATTCTAGATTTATCTCCGTACATAGTCTCTTTTGCTAATTTTTCGTCGACAGCACTTTTGCCGTACAAATTACAAAATGCAGTATAATTGTCCGAAACTTTTTGCAAGTACGGTGATAATCCTTGGATGCAATCTACGAAAAGCACCCAAATATCAGGATCAGTCAATTTAGCTCCGCCATTAATCAATTTATTAAAGGCTGCTTCTGCATTTTCTCTTTTATAGATAGATTGGGCATATCGGACATAGTTTTTAAGTAAGGTACGATCGGTGCTCCCTTTTGCATATTCCGACTCCATATAGAACGAACGCATGTTCGGATTAAGGGCACATTGACCTGTGAAGATGAATGTATTTACAGTTTGCGTACTTCCACTACGATGAACAACTTCTTGTGTATTGGGATTAATAAATAGATAAGTAGGATAGCTTCTTACTCCGAATTTGTTGGCTAAAGTTTTGCCTTCACCTACTTCAGCATCAATTTTTGCATTAATAAAGTTAGAGTTGTAAAAATAGCCAACTGTTGGTGAGGTGAAAACTTCTATCGCCATGTTCATGCAAGGACCACACCATTGGGTGTAAAAATCTATAAATATTAACTTCTTTTCTGTTTTTGCTTTGGCTACAGTTTCCGCCCATGTTCCTTTATAAAAATGAATACCTTCAATATTATCTGTTGCAAACGTTTCGAAACAGAAAAAAAAGGTTGTAAAAAGTAATAAAATCTTTTTCATTTGTAATATGTTTTTAATTTAAGATTATTGAAAATCTGCTTTTGAAAGATTTTCTGTGTTTGTCTATTTTCTGTAATCCTAATCGCATTTACATGGTTTTGTTTGTTTTATAAAATAAATTTTTGTAATAATTTTATTTTATAATGCTAAATATAAAATGGTCTTTTTTATCAAAGGTGTGAATAATTTAATAAATATGATTAGCTTTAATGTATTTTAATAAGGAAAATGGCCATTTTTATTCAACTTTGAATTATTGAGTGCATTTTGTTATTGATATTTTGTTACTCGATTGTTTTATCAATATTAATTGTTTGTTTTTTGACCAGCTATTTGTTTGCGATGTATGGGTGTCTTGCTTTATTTTCCTATTGCTGCATTTACGGTATTTGATTAAATGATAAGATTTGAAAAAGCGAATTATTGGATGGGGGAATAAATGTGAGAAATTTAAATTAATGGATTATTCAAGAGATTGGTAGATATGTTGATGGGGCAACGGGGCTTGACTATCGGGGTGTAACTATTTGTTTATATCTAGAATTTCTAACGAAAAACTACGTAATGCAAGTAATGAATTGTTGTATCAAATGATGCCTGGTAATAGGGGACTTGTGGGTTGAATGGTACTTACTGTAGTGTGAAAAGTTGGTAAATAAAAATAGGAAGAAAATAAAAAAGTTTTCTTCCTATTTGATTTACTGTTTAAATGTTTAGCTTGTTTGCGGAAGCTGGGGGATTCGAACCCCCGGTACGGTTACCCGTACGTCAGTTTAGCAAACTGGTGGTTTCAGCCACTCACCCAAACTTCCTTTTGTAACCCGCATTATCTCTCAAATGCGATGCAAAGATAGGGTATCCTTTTGGACTACGCAAATCTTTTTGGCATATTTTTTAATATTATTTTCAAGAAAAAAGGTAAGTTGTTATGTTTCAAATGCTAAAGTCGATGTTTTTTTTGTTTTATTTTTATCATGGTATTTTCGCTTTTTATTGTTACATTATTATATGTATTTCTCGGCTGTGTTTGATGGCTTTTATTTTCTTAAACATGTTTTTTTTGCTTTTTACGTGAGAAAACTTTCTTCTTTGCCGATTCTTAGTATATAAAACTTGTCGGTGATTCTTCTTTATATGTATGTCCGAGTATTTAGCGAGGATGGATTGAAAAATTAGGCATAAAAAAAGGCTACTTATCCCAAGCAGCCAATCTTTGTTAACCTTAAATCTAATACTATGAAAAACACGATGCAAAGGTACGGGTTTTTGTGAAACCAACAAGTATTTCTTCTAAAAACCTCATTTGTATAACTTTTATTAGCTTTTTTATGGATAGTGTTAACTAAATGTTGCTTTTGTTTGTATTTAAGGAACATAATTAAGCAAATTGGTATTGTCATTTGCTCTTAGTTGCGTCGTACCATTGGGTTTTTGAACGACTTCTACCGGAATGATGCATCTCATTTACTTATGCTATGGATGTCATAGTTCTATATTATGGCTTTCATCATCTGATTTGGTGCTAAATAGGGGAATATCCCCTTCAAAGTAGGTTATTTCCTCTTAACATTTAGGTGTTTTCAGTTTTATTTGGCAAAGTATACTTCTACTTTTGCATTAGTTAAAACAAAATAGTAATTTTAAATATAGAGGAATATGGGAACTAAGATCTTTAATTTTTTCAAATATGCATTTATTGCAGTTGTATTGATCAATTTGACTTCATGCCAAGTTGAGGTTGATACTTTCAATGACAACGATAATATTGGGGGAGATTATTATAGTCGTTCATCGAAGTTATGTAGCCGTACATGGGCTAGTTTTTATAGAAATGCTGAAGGCTATCCTTGTAAGCAAGAGTTGGATTTTTATATGGACCGTACGGGAGTGGATTATGTTCGCGTAGAATATCCGAATGGAGATTTTGAAGTGTTCGAATATAAGTTCCGTTGGAATTGGGATAATTATTCGCAAACATCTATCCGAATCAGTTATGCCCCTGGTGATGTGTCCTACTTCGATAACATTTATATGGGCGCAAATACGTTAAGTGGGTATCTCGATGGTAAAAATAACTATGTTGAGTTTGTAGGCAAATAATTACTATTTGGAAATTGTATACTAGACTTATTTAGACTAAATATCATTTTTTCCATGTTAAACATGGGCCAGGGAAGTTTATTAATTGAAGTTCTGACGCTCCTAAAATTGTGAAGATCAATTTAGGAGCGTCGGTTCTATTTTTTATATGTGTTTTTCGTACATATTGGTGTGCGAAATGGGGGCACAAAAGTTTTGTACACGCGTAAATAGTTTCTATCTTTGCACGCAATTAGCATACTAGAATACATGGATTGGTTATACAGTTTATTTATTGAACACTCTGCTTTGCAAGCAGTAGTTGTTCTTTCTCTTATTTCTGCTATCGGACTTGGATTGGGTAGAGTCCGTATATGGGGTATTTCATTAGGGGTAACTTTTGTTTTTTTTATGGGTATTCTTGCCGGACATTTAGGCTTTTCTATTGATCCGCAAATGTTGAATTATGCCGAGAGTTTCGGCTTGGTAATATTTGTGTATGCTTTAGGTTTGCAAGTAGGTCCCGGCTTTTTTAGCTCGTTTGGAACGGGCGGGGTGAAACTGAACTTACTGGCTTTGGCTGTTGTGTTGTTAGGCACAGTATTGGCTATTGCTTGTAGCTATACCACTCAAGTTTCTTTACCAGATATGGTGGGTATTTTATGTGGGGCAACCACTAATACTCCTGCTTTAGGAGCTGCTCAGCAGACTCTTAAACAGATGGGACTAGCTAGTAGTACTCCTGCTCTGGGGTGTGCAGTAACTTATCCTCTTGGTGTAATAGGAGTGATCCTTGCCATTATTCTGATTCGTAAAGTCCTTGTTCGACAAAAAGACTGGGAAATTCCCGAAAAAGATGACTCAAACAAAACTTATATTGCTGCTTTTCAGGTTCATAATCCGGCTATTTTTGATAAAAGCATCAAAGAAATTGCTCAGATGAGCTATCCGAAATTTGTCATTTCTCGCTTGTGGAGAGAAGGTCGTGTGACTATTCCTACTTCTGAAAAATTGCTTAAAGAAAATGATCGTTTGCTGGTTGTGACTTCTGAAAAAGATGTTTTAGCACTTACTATACTTTTTGGGCAACAAGAAAATACAGATTGGAACAAAGAAGATATTGATTGGAATGCTATAGATAGTGAACTAGTCTCTGAAAAGATCGTGGTTACGCGACCTGAACTCAACGGCAAAAAGTTGGGGTCACTTCGATTGCGAAATCATTATGGAATTAATATCAGTCGGGTTTATCGTTCGGGAGTGCAGTTGTTGGCAACATCAGGTTTAGTATTGCAACTGGGCGATAGGCTGACTGTTGTTGGTGAGGCTGCTGCCATACGCAATGTTGAGAAAGTATTGGGGAATGCTGTTAAAAGTCTAAAAGAACCTAACTTAGTAGTTGTCTTTATCGGTATTGTTTTGGGATTGGCATTGGGAGCAATTCCTATCTCATTCCCGGGTATGAGCACCCCTGTGAAACTCGGTTTGGCTGGAGGACCTATTATTGTCGGTATTTTATTGGGAACATTCGGTCCACGCATACATATGATTACGTACACTACTCGAAGTGCTAACTTAATGCTAAGGGCTTTAGGGTTATCCATGTATTTGGCATGTCTAGGTTTGGATGCAGGTTCTCATTTTTTTGATACGGTATTTCGACCCGAAGGATTAGCGTGGGTCGGTATCGGTTTTGGTTTAACGGTTATTCCTACTATTATTATAGGTTTCATTGCATTTAAATTGATGAAGATTGACTTTGGAAGTGTTTCGGGTATGTTGTGCGGTAGTATGGCAAATCCGATGGCTCTTACTTATGCCAATGATACGATCCCCGGAGATAATCCTTCGGTTGCATACGCTACGGTGTATCCTCTTTGTATGTTTGTCCGAGTGATAATCGCTCAATTAATACTTATGTTTTTATTATAAGTCGAACTAGAAAAATAATTAAGAGATTTAATATATGACAGCTCAAGGTAATATTACTCCTGAAACGATCATTAATGATCTGCGCTATCTACAGTTATTGTCACGTAGTTTTCCAACAATCGCAGATGCAAGTACGGAAATCATCAATTTAGAGGCAATCTTGAATTTGCCAAAAGGTACTGAACATTTCCTAACTGACATCCATGGAGAGTACGAAGCTTTTCAACATGTATTGAAAAATGCTTCAGGCGCTATCAAACGGAAAGTTAACGAAATCTTCGGAAACACTTTGAGGGACAAGGAGAAGAAAGACATTTGTACTCTTATCTATTATCCCGAGGAAAAACTACAACTGATTAAAACTCGGGAAAAGGATTTAGACGATTGGTATCTTATTACGCTCAATCAGTTGGTAACGGTTTGCCAGAACGTGTCGTCCAAGTATACTCGTTCGAAAGTCCGAAAATCCCTTCCTGCTGAATTCTCGTATATTATTCAGGAGTTACTGCATGAAACGACTATCGAACCGAATAAACATGCTTATATCAACAAGATCATAAGTACGATTATTTCAATCAAACGTGCGGATGATTTTATTATTGCTATGTGTAACTTGATTCAACGTCTGACAATCGATTCACTTCACATTGTCGGAGATATTTATGACCGTGGTCCCGGTGCACATATTATTATGGACACCTTGTGTGATTATCACAATTTTGATATCCAATGGGGTAATCATGATATCTTATGGATGGGAGCTGCTTCAGGCAATGATAGCTGTATTGCGAACGTGATCCGTATGTCGATGAGATATGGCAATCTGTCGACTCTTGAAGATGGATATGGAATAAACTTATTACCATTGGCTACTTTTGCAATGGATACTTACTCGGATGATCCTTGCATGGTGTTTGCACCTAAAACGAGTTATGCCGATTCGAACTATAATGAGAAAACTTTACGTCTAATCACTCAGATGCATAAGGCGATCACGGTTATTCAGTTCAAACTGGAGGCTGATATCATCAATCGCCGTCCGGAGTTTGGTATGGAAAATCGCAAACTTCTCGAGAAGATTGATTTTCAGAGAGGAATGTTCGTCTATCAAGGAAAAGAGTATGAGATGCGTGATATCAGTTTTCCTACTATCGATCCTTCTGATCCTTATCGATTGACGGATGAGGAGAGTGAATTGGTGCAAAAGATGCATAGCTCGTTTATGAATAGCGAAAAGCTGAAGAAACACATGCGTTGTCTGTTTACTTATGGTGGAATGTATCTGATCTGCAATTCTAACCTTTTATATCATGCTTCTGTTCCGTTGAATGAAGACGGAAGTTTTAAACGCGTCAAGATTAACGGGGAAGAGTACTGGGGACGTAACTTGCTTGATAAGATAGATCAGCTCATTCGAACTGCCTATTTTGAGGAAGAAGATGAGGAAGAGAAACTTTTTGCTATGGATTATATCTGGTACTTATGGTGCGGACCCGATGCTCCTTCTTTTGATAAAGATAAGATGGCTACTTTCGAACGGTACTTCATTGCCGATAAACAGTTGCATAAAGAGAAAAAAGGCTATTATTACGCTTTTCGTGATCAGGAAGATGTGTGCCAACAAATATTGGAGGAGTTTGGTGTGCTGGGTCAACATTCTCACATTATTAACGGACATGTACCTGTGAAAACGATTAAAGGAGAAACTCCGATGAAAGCTAACGGTAAATTGTTGGTTATTGATGGTGGTTTCTCTAAAGCTTATCAGCCTGAAACGGGTATTGCAGGATATACGTTGGTGTACCATTCTCATGGTTTGCAACTGGTACAGCACGAACCTTTTCAATCGAGACAAGAAGCAATAGAGGAGGGGTTGGATATTAAATCTACCACTCATGTCCTTGAATTTAATTCTCAGCGTATGATGGTTAAGGATACAGATAAGGGGCGTGAATTGATCACACAGATTCAGGATTTGAAGAAATTGCTGGTTGCTTATCGTATTGGATTGATCAAAGAGAGAAAGTAACTTGAACTCTGCTGGTTAGTAGGCGTATATAAGCTTTGCGACTAAATAAAAATTAAAATTAAAAAGCCTTGAACTATCACTCGATGAATCACTGAATTCGAAGTGTGGTAGTTCTAGGCTTTATCATTTATTGTTCTCTTTTGATGCAGTATCTCCTGTTTAGCTGTTATCACTTGATTGTGTAAATCAGTCCGGCTTCGGCAATCAGACCTTTATCGAAGTTCTTCGACCGGTTGTAATTGCGATAATAGCTATATCCTCCTGTTCCGAATAACCCGAATTTGGAGTTGAACATGTATTCGAGATTGATTCGCCCCTGTAATCCATAAAAGCGTTTGGGAACTTCTGCATTGTTTTTTTGGAATGTCTCGACGTGTTGATAGCCTAAATCGCCACTCATGGAGAGCCCTTTATAGAGATTGAATGATAAGCCTGCCCTGTAAGATGCTGCAGCGGAGAACTGATCGTTAAAGTCGAAATATGGCGATCCAACTCCTACGATTGTATAGAACAGTTGGTTCTTAAAACGGACACCTGCATTGATCTTTGTCGTGTTTCCTCCCGTAAGCATGAGTTGCACTTGAGTGGCGGGGTTGATGTTGACTAGTCCTAACTGGCAACCTTTCAACTCATTCTTGTAGTAGTTCACGAGCCCGATCTGAACGCCGTTTACCGATACGGCATAGTTGCTAAGACTGATTTGCACTCCGTTCAACTTTTTCCCTGATATATTACTTAACCCCGAAAGTTGCAGCCCGGTTAGGTTATCGCCAACTACATTCAATAGCCCTGCAATAGAAACACCGTTTAATGAAGAGCCGGTGATATTGGTAAGTCCGGAGATCTGCATACCGATCTGATCACCTCCAACAACATTCAGTAAGCCCGAAGTAGTCAGCCCTCGCATGTCGGCCCCTGAAATGTTTGCCAAGCCCGACAGTTGAACTCCTG
>Ga0114938_1002218_pt1 | contig 12429 bp, 10 predicted proteins | sample AshMeaBigSpring_FD_88675 | JGI IMG/M metagenome (GOLD analysis project Ga0114938, IMG submission 88675) | Groundwater microbial communities from Big Spring, Nevada to study Microbial Dark Matter (Phase II) - Ash Meadows Big Spring | ecosystem: Environmental > Aquatic > Deep subsurface >...
ATACACGAATTCGTGGGTAAATTGCAAAGATTGGGTGCTATCTACAAAAGGTAACCATCGTCGTAAATATTCCCGTTGGGAATCTATAGTCTGATAGATATCTGCTGCATCACCGAGCTGCAAAGGTCTTAATACGATATCGTCGGATATTTTCATTATTACAATAATTTGATTCTCATAATGGAAGTCAAGCACAAATATAAAATTTAATTCATTCAGCACCTATTTATTGACCTCTTATTTAGTTTGTGTGCTCAAAATAGTCAAAATCTGATCTTTATTGTCTAATCTTATCCGACCCGTGAAAAAGAGAACAATAAAAAATTATAAAGCAGTGAAAACTAACACTTTGTTAACATATGCTATCAACCAACTTTCCATTCTTACAAAAAAGGGCAAAAAAGCCTTGATATCAATCCTTCAGACAGGACTCAAATAATGCATCAACGCACAATAAACAGTAATAAAAAATAATAAACTGTATAGCAAAAAACTAAAAAAGGTTATATAGATCAACACATAAGAGTAATTTGCTAACTTTGCACCAAATAAACACATAGAATTATAGAGCAACTTTATGGATAAAAAAAATGTACTATTGTTCCTTTTCTTAATGACAGCATCATCTGTCTTTTCACAAATTAAAGGCATCGTCACCGACTCAATCAGCAATGAGCCACTTATGTATATTTCAATCTATTATCAAGATAAGAAAGATATGGGGACGGTTTCTAACATAGACGGAGAATTCAAAATTGATTCAAGAAAAAACGGAGGAGTTCTGCAATTTTCGGCAGTCGGTTATAAAACAAAATCCCTTAGAATTGCGCCGGGAAAGCAAAACATCAACGTAAAGCTTGCTCCCGATAACGTTTTGTTGAGTGAAGTCGTCGTTAAACCTCAAAAGGAAAAATATTCGCGTAAAAACAATCCCGCAGTGGAATTTATGAAAAAAGTAATCGCGAATAAAAAGGCACAGATCCTCAATGAAAATGAGTATTATCAGTATGATAAGTACCAAAAGATGAAAATGTCTATCAATGACATCACACCTGAAAAACTAGAAAAAGGCGTTTATAAAAAGTATTCATTTTTGCGCGATCAAGTAGAAGTTTCGCCAATAACCAATAAACTAATCCTTCCTATTTCGTTGCAAGAAACGGTTTCACAAACTGTATATCGTAAAAATCCAGAAAGTAAAAAGACTATTATTAAAGCAGTAAATTCAAATGGCATTGAAGAGTTATTTACCACGGGAGACATGCTTGGGACTGTTCTGAAAGATGTTTTCTCAGAGATAAATATATACGACAATGAAATAAAATTACTCCAACGACGCTTTGTGAGCCCAATAAGTGAGAATGCAATCTCATTTTATAAATTCTACTTAATGGATACATTGAAAGTGGATAAGGATGAATGCGTCCACCTGACTTTTGTTCCTCAGAACTCGCAAGATTTTGGTTTTACAGGTCATCTTTATGTCATCAAAGATTCGAGCTATGCTGTAAAGAAGTGCATCATGAATTTACCTAAAAAGACAGGTGTAAACTTCGTAAACAATATGGACATTATACAACAATACGAACAATTGCCTAACGGAAATTGGGTGCTGACCGACGATAATATGACTGTAGATCTTTCATTGAACTCAAAACCTGAAAACGGTTTGCAGGTGGAACGAACTACTAAATATACGGCTTATAAATTCGAAGCTATTGAAGCCAGACTATTTCGTCTGAAAGGTAATGTAATCAAGGAAGCGGATATGCTTTCTAAAAATGAACAATTCTGGGCAAAGGCACGAAATGTTCCTTTAACAAAGAAAGAAAGTACTGTCAACATCCTCATCAAACGACTAGAAGAAATACCCGCGTTAAAATATATCATCTTCGCTGGAAAAGCTCTTATCGAAAATTATATAGAAACAGGTGACAAAGACCACCCGAGTCTAATCGATATCGGACCTGTCAACACCACGGTAACTAGCAATTATGTGGATGGTACACGTTTTAGATTGAGTGCGATGACTACGGCCGCACTGAACCCACACTGGTTTTTTAGCGGTTATGGTGCCTACGGACTGAAAGATAAGCGTTGGAAATATAACGGAACGGCTACTTACTCATTTATAAAACGTGAGAATGTTGTTTGGGAATTTCCTAAACATTTTATTTCGGCTACTTATAGTTACGATGTGATGTCGCCAATGGATAAATTCCTATTTACCGACAAAGATAATGTGTTCCTTGCATTAAAGACAACAAAAGTAGACCAGATGTCGTATATGAGAGACGCATCAATTAACTATGAATTGGAAAGTTCATTTGGATTAGGATTGAAAGCAATGTTAAGATACCGGAATGATGAACCAGCTGGAAAACTGGAATACATCAAGAAAGATGCTTTTCAGACTCGCCTTCACGATATCACAACTACTGAAGCTAATCTTACATTAAGATATGCCCCAGGAGAGACATTTGTAAATTCTAAAAAACGCCGTATACCTGTATCACTTGATGCACCAATTTTTACATTATCACATACAGCCGGATTTAAAGGTTTACTAAACGGAGACTATAATTTCAACCGTACGGAAGTTGCCTTTTGGAAAAGGATGTGGTTACCGGCTTCTTGGGGCAAAGTTGACCTCAGCCTAAAAGCGGGCGCCGAATGGAATAAAGTACCTTTCCCTCTTCTCATAATGCCAGAAGCAAACCTTACTTATATCACACAACGTGAGACATTCAACCTGATCAACAACATGGAGTTTCTCAACGACCGCTTTGCATCGCTGTCGCTCTCGTACGACATGAATGGTAAACTCTTCAACCGTATTCCTCTGATTAAGAAACTAAAATGGAGGGAAATGTTTCGTGTGAGAGCTTTATGGGGAACTCTGACTGATAAAAACAATCCGTTTAAGAGTAACGATCCGGAACTGTTCGATTTCCCAAAACGAGACGGCAAATATACTAGTTATGTGATGGATCCTAAGATTCCTTACATTGAAGCAAGTGTAGGTATTTACAATATCTTTAAACTTTTACACATTGAATATGTTCATCGTTTTACCTATCTCAATCATCCGGGAATAAATAAAAATGGTGTTCGTTTTATGATTCAAATGGTATTTTAATATATGCAACCTCTAGCAGAAAGGCTTCGGCCTAAGAATTTGGATGAATACATCGGTCAGAAACATCTCGTGGGACCGGGTGCCATCTTGCGTAAAATGATTGACGCAGGACGTATCTCATCTTTTATCTTATGGGGACCTCCCGGAGTAGGGAAAACAACTCTTGCTCAAATCATTGCCAACAAACTGGAAACGCCGTTCTACAATCTCAGCGCTGTATCGTCGGGGGTGAAGGATGTTCGTGAAGTCATCGAACGGGCAAAAAGCAACCGATTCTTCTCGCAGGCAAGCCCGATCTTGTTTATCGACGAGATTCACCGCTTCAGCAAATCTCAGCAGGATTCTTTGCTGGGTGCTGTAGAGCAAGGGACAATCACTTTGATCGGTGCAACAACGGAAAATCCGTCGTTCGAGGTAATCCGTCCCCTACTCTCACGCTGCCAACTCTATGTGCTCAAGTCATTGGAACAGGAAGATCTGTTGGAACTCATCGAACGGGCACTCACAACAGATATCATTCTTAAAGAGAAGGAAATAGAACTGAAAGAATCGCAAGCAATTCTTCGTTTTTCGGGTGGAGATGCCCGGAAGCTCTTAAACATCCTTGAGCTGGTCGTTGAATCGGAAGCGGGCAATAAGGTGGTCATCACGGATGAGATAGTTACGGAGCGCTTGCAACAGAACCCGTTGGCTTACGATAAAGACGGCGAGATGCATTATGACATCATTTCAGCATTTATCAAATCGATCAGAGGGAGTGATCCCGACGGAGCGATTTATTGGTTAGCCCGAATGGTTGAAGGAGGCGAAGATCCGGCTTTTATAGCCCGACGCTTGATGATCTCGGCAGCAGAGGATATCGGTCTGGCAAATCCGAATGCGATGCTGATTGCTAATTCGTGCTTTGATGCGGTGATGAAAATTGGTTGGCCCGAAGGACGTATCCCTTTAGCAGAAGCCACCATCTATCTCGCCACCAGTCCTAAAAGCAATTCGGCATATAATGCGATCAATGATGCATTGGAACTGGTACGGCAAACAGGTAACTTGCCTGTCCCACTCCATCTGAGGAATGCGCCTACCAAACTAATGAAGCAACTGGGCTACGGAAACGACTATAAATATGCGCACAACTACAAAGATAACTTTGTGAAACAGCAATTCTTACCCGATGGCATCAAAGACAACAGAATTTGGCATCCTCAAGATAATACTGCTGAACAAAAACATCTAGAGCGCATGCGGCATCTTTGGGGAGAGAAGTTTGACAAATAACTCAATGTGACCAAGATTGATAATTGATAACTGATTGTGATTGATAATTAACTTTATAAATAAAGATTATGAAAATTGTAGTTTTAGACGGTTATGCCGCCAATCCCGGTGATTTATCATGGGAAGATTTGAAAAGCATCGGAGAATGCGTCGTTTATGATCGAACTGCACCTGAAGAGTTAATTGAGCGTGCAAGTGACGCTGAAGTCATTCTTACCAATAAGGTAACTATTGGCGCAGAACAAATGGCTGCACTGCCAAACTTGAAATATATTGGTGTGATGGCAACCGGATACAACGTTATTGACACAGCAGCTGCTAAAGAACGCGGAATCATTGTAACGAATATCCCTGCTTACAGCACAGCTTCGGTAGCACAAATGGTTTTTGCACATATCTTAAATATTACCCTACAAGTTCAGCACTACTCGGAAGAGGTACGCAAAGGCTACTGGACTCAAAGCAAGGATTTCTGTATCTGGGATACTCCGTTGATTGAACTAAGAGAAAAAAAGATCGGTCTGGTGGGTCTAGGAAATACCGGATACAATACAGCACGCATCGCTATCGGCTTCGGTATGCAGGTACATGCCTTTACTTCTAAATCGCATTTCCAACTACCTCCTGAAATCAAAAAGATGGAGTTGGATCAACTCTTCAGCGAATGTGATATTATCAGCTTACATTGCCCATTGAACGAAGATACATTTGAGATTGTCAATGCTCGTCGGTTATCTTTAATGAAACCTTCGGCTATCTTGATCAATACCGGAAGAGGTGGCTTGATCAACGAGCAAGATCTGGCTGATGCACTCAACAGTCGGCAGATCTATGCCGCAGGTGTCGATGTGCTGACTACTGAACCGCCTTTAGCCGACAATCCTCTGCTGACAGCAAAAAACTGTTTCATCACACCTCACATCGCCTGGGCAACTAAAGCTGCACGCGAACGCTTGATGAGTATCCTCATCAATAATGTAAGAGTTTTTGCAGCTGGCAAACCGGAAAATGTAGTTAATAAGTAAAACGAATTCTGTAAGACAAGGAATTTTGTAAGGACAATCAGTTTTGTAAGACAAGGAATTCCATTGTAACAAAGAATTTAATTAGAAAATAAAGAATTCTATCAAAAAAACAAGGAAAATGTAGTTACTAAAAATCCCTCGGTACTGCTAGTTGCACCGAGGGATTTCGTTTTTATTTTGATCTTATTTCGTTTTAATCACTCCCACTTGAGTTATTAATAAGCGTGTCCGCCTTCGTTCATCTCCTTACTTGTTATCTTTTTACGGTCGATGCTTCGCCATGCATAGAATATATAAGCAATCACAAAAGGAACTAAGATGGATACGTATGCCATCACTTTCAGTGTAAACAGACTGGAACAACTATTGGCTATGGTCAGAGAGCTTTGCAAATCGGTCGACGATGGATAATAAGCAGTGTGATTGTATCCTGCCACTAACAATAAAGCCAATACCGCCAAAACAGTTCCTAAACCCGTAAACCATATTCCTTTATCGAATGTCTTCGATAAGATACTTTTTACAATACCGAATAGCACCAGTACCACCCCGATCAGAAATACAATCAAGACAATAGGCATCTCGATAAAGTTAATCAAGTACTTATAAGGTTGCATATAAATCTCCTGAGTATCGGGATTCACAGCAAAACCATCGGCTAGTAAAGTCCGTATCACAAAAGCAAGAAAGAACACTAAGAACAACGCTGCATTAGCAATAAGTGCACGTCGTGCTTTCGCTACCAACTCTTTATCATCAATGTTATTAATGAAATATAATGCACCCAAAACTCGTGCTAAGAAGAATACTGCCAAGCCTAAGATGACATTCCAAATATTAGTCAGCGCTTCCAGACCATGCCAACCATTTCCCCATTGACTGATGACGGGCATCAACGTATCGGTCATATTACCTTTATTAATATAGAAATCCGATCCTGTGAAGAAAGTAGCAACGGCACCGCCCAACAGAAGAGGCCCTACTACTCCATTGATCACCAAAAAGATCTGATAGGTACGCTTTCCTAATAAATTACCGGCTTTACTCTGGAACTCATAACTGACAGCTTGCAGTACGAAACTGAACAAGATGATCATCCAAAGCCAATAGGCACCGCCGAAACTGGTACTATAAAAAAGTGGAAAAGAAGCGAAGAACGCCCCGCCAAAGGTGACTAACGTTGTAAACGTGAATTCCCATTTTCTACCAGTGGAGTTCACCATCATTTTTCTATGTTCCTCGGTCTTACCAAGACAAAACAGCATTGAATTTCCGCCTTGTACAAATAGTAAGAAGACTAATATGGCTCCTAATAAGGAAACAACGAGCCACCAATATTGCTGAAGATATGTATACATAATAGTGTGTTATTAAATGAATGATAAACAGATTACTTAATCTCCGGTCCCTTCTTTATGGCATTCAGCATAATCATTACCTCTGCTATGAGCATCACTGTAAAGAGAACGAGGAAGAGGAAGAAGGTGGTCTGAACCGAACTAACATCCAACTTAGATATGGCTGCTGATGTGGGTAAAAGATCGCGGATAGCCCAAGGTTGACGTCCGCATTCCGCAACAATCCAGCCTGCCTGACTGGCAATATATGCCAAAGGAATGGTAAGAAGCGCTAAATAATGCATCCATCGCATGTTAGACAGGTCTTTTTTGTACGCAAATAATAAGATCACCATGAAGAATAGGATAAAATATGCACCTAACATTACCATGACACGGAATGCATAGAAGTTTAAAGAGACATTGGGAACCAATTCGTTCACATCCTTAATATAACCGTATCCGAAATAAGGCATATTCTCCTTCAAGATAGAATAGGCGGCTTGCGCCTCTTGCTCATTGGAGACTTTCTTTGCAGCACGATAAGCTGCCAAAGCAGCAATCGCATTTTTTCCACGTTCTATTTTTTCGGCAGCCGATAGCGCTTGAGTACCATCTTTCAGTTGATATCCGCCATTGATGATATTAGTAATTCCTGGAACAAAAGCATCTGCTTGACGTTCGGCTAGTAAGGATAATAAACTAGGGACTTCCATACGATAAAGAAAGGGGGCTTGGCCATCATCGTGAGTTTTCTTTTCGGGATTCAACACCCCGACAGCCACTAATCCCATATTTTTTCCACCATCATAAAGTCCTTCGATAGCAGCCAACTTCATCGGTTGTGTCTGAGCTACGTGATAGGCCGACCCGTCACCGGTAAAGGCAACAAGCAACGATGACACGAGTCCCACAGCAGCACCAATCTTTATACTTGCCAAAGCAAACTCTTTGTTGCGCTTCTTCAGCAAGAACCAACAACTCACACCCACTACGAATACTGCACCAAGCACCCAACTTGAAATAACAGTATGGAAGAATTTATTAACGGCCACGGGGGAAGTTGCAACTGCCCAAAAATCTACCATCTCGTTTCGTACGGTATCTGGATTGAACTCCATCCCTACAGGATGCTGCATCCAAGCATTGGCAACCAAAATCCACCACGCTGAAATAGTAGCTCCCAAACCTGTTAGCCAAGTAGATGCTAAATGAAAACGTTTGCTGACTTTCTCCCATCCAAAAAACATCACCGCTATAAAGGTTGCTTCCATGAAAAAGGCAAGGATTCCTTCGATAGCCAACGGAGCACCAAAGATATCACCTACAAACCAAGAGTAGTTACTCCAATTAGTTCCAAATTGAAATTCTAAAATCAAGCCGGTAGCCACACCGATCGCAAAGTTAATTCCAAAAATTTTCATCCAGAACTTAGCAGTATGCTTCCAGAACTCATTGCCTGTCTTGTAATACATCGTCTCCATAATACCCATCACAACGGCCAAACCAAGAGTTAAAGGGACAAAGATCCAATGATACATGGCTGTCATTGCAAACTGGGCTCTCGACCAATCGATAAGCGAGGTGTCAATTGTTTCAATCATAATATTATATTATTTAATTATTAATGTTCAATAATAAAATTCATTGTTGTATTCAATGGTTTTGACTGGGTAAAGCGCGATTAATCAACTCATTCCCTACATAATTTCCTTTAGTATCATCTGTAGGGTAATCTCTCAGAAAATTTGGAAAAAAGAAAAGTTTTAAAATGAAAAACATAACAAACAACTTTACTATTATAATAAGCCAAAGCACTCTGCCCAAGGTCATACTACGAAAGCCGTCTATATAAAAGTTGTAGATATTTAAAATTGTATTTTTCATATACTAATATTTAATTTGTAATTGTTACAAATATACTCTTTTTATAAATACAACAAAATAATTATTGAAAAAGTTGGAATTAGTGTTCTATATAATAAAAAAGAAGAGGTTAAAGCAGATCAAAATCAAAAAGGGTTTGACACCCTCTAACAGATAACTTTCAGAGCATTAATTAGTGCAAAAAGTGTTAATACTCAAATCATACTTAAAAACAATGAGAATATACCTATTTTGCATATCATATAACATCTATTTTTGCATTGTAATTATTATAAAAATAAAATGAGTATGAAAGTAAACAGAATCTTATCAAAAGTAGCAATACTTCTCATGTTGTTTGTAGGCTCTTCATTGCATGCACAACAGAAGGTAAAGAATAGTCACTGGCCGAATGGAGCACGTTTGGTTATTAGTTTCTCTATGCAGTTTGAAACAGGTGGACAGCCAGAAGGTGCCGAGAGTCCGTTTTCGGGTAATGCCCTACCTAAAGGAACTCCCGATCTTCCAGCAGAGAGTTGGTTTCGCTACGGTGCAAACGAAGGCATCGGACGAATGCTTGATTTATGGGATAAGTATAATATTAAGGTGACATCGCATGTTGTGGGTGAAGCTGCTCAGAAATATCCTGAATTGGCAAAGCAGATTGCGAACAGAGGACATGAGATTGCTGGTCACGGCATAGCATGGAGCAATCAATGGGACAAGTCGTACAATGACGAACTGAAGTTCGTAAAAGATGGTGTGGATGTAGTTAAACAAATCACCGGAAAACAGGCTGTGGGTTACAACTGCAACTGGTTACGTCGGAGCACAAACACGCTTAAAGTGCTTCAAGATCTCGATTTCTTATATCATATCGACGATATCAGTCGTGATGAGCCATTTGTTACCATGGTACGTGGAAAGAAGTTTGTAGTGATGCCTTACACCCTTCGCAACAATGATATTGTAAACATAGAAGGTAAGCATTGGTCGCCTGATCAGTTTTTGTATCAGCTAAAATCTGAATTCGATCAGCTTTATGCTGAAGGAGCTACCAAACGACGGATGATGTCGGTAAGTCTGCACGATCGTATAGGAGGCACACCTGCCGTTGTGAAAGTAATTGAAGAGTTTATCAAATATGCCAAACAAAAAGAAGGGGTTGTATTTATGCGTAAAGACGAAATAGCCCGTTTGGTGAAGGATGACCCGAAAACTCCGATCGATAATTCTGAGATGCCCTACAATCAATAAAACAAAAATAAGAACACTTTCCTTTTATATTATGTTATAGTATAAAAGGAAGTGCATCTATTTCCAAACCAATTACAATTTAATTTTATAGAATGATGAAAAAGAATGAAATAATCGATGCATTTTGGTCACGCCATGCATGTAAAGAGTTTGATGTAGATCGTAAAATTTCCGATGAAGATTTTCGATATATACTGGAAACAGCCCGTTTATCACCTAGCTCGTTTGGCTTTGAGCCTTGGCATTTTATAGTAGTACAAGATCCAGAATTACGAGAAAAGCTGAAAGAACGGGCATGGGGCGCTTCTTTGAAATTGGATACTGCCAGTCATTTTGTAATCTGCCTTGCCATGAAACCAGTCAACACACGGCACGATAGTGAATACATTATAAACTTTATGCGTCTTGTACAGCAACTTCCAGAGGAAGTTGTTAAAATGAAAGGTGAATTCTTCAAAGATTTTCAGGAAAAAGATTTCGATTTGAATACAGAGCGCAGTTTATATGATTGGGCTAGTAAGCAAACTTATATTGCTATGGGCAATATGATGACCGCAGCTGCACTAATTGGTATAGATTCTTGTCCTATCGAAGGGTTTCATCCAGCGACTACCGAAGCTATACTCTCGGATGAATTGGGAGTGGATTTAGAAAAGTACGGGGTATCTTATATGGTGGCTTTCGGTTATCGTAAAAGCGATCCGCCAACTAAAACCCGCCGCCCAATTGAGGATATTGTTACTTGGAAGTAAACTAACTCTTAAATAAACAAGGGATTATGAAACTTATTAAAGAAATGATAGATCATAAGCATGTAGCCTATACATTATTGAGGCTTATCGTTGGAATAAACCTTTTCGGTCATGGTTTTATACGGTTGCCAAAGATTGAAGGTTTTAGAGAATGGATGGTTAATTTGTTCGAAAAATCGCCCTTGCCTTCTTCAATGATTTCTGTTTTTGCCACCGTTTTGCCGTTTATGGAATTCGCAGTGGGAATAGCTTTAATATTCGGAATATTTACCCGATATGCAGCCTCATTGGGAGCCTTGATTATCTGCGCATTAATCTTTGGTTCGTGTATGATTGAGAACTGGGAAATGGCAGGTGGACAGATGGTTTATGGTCTGATGCTCTTCGTCTTATTATTTTTCAGTGAATATAATAAAATATCAGCCGATCAACTTTTTTTCAGTCATAGATAACAAATATGGAAAAAAATAGTAAAGCATTGTTCGAGTCGTACTACATGGAAAAAGTACTGCTCAGAAATCGTTTTGTAATGGCACCTATGACTCGTTCACGCAGCAGTGAACCGGGTAATGTTCCGAATGAACTGATGGCTAAATATTATGCTCAACGTTCTTCAGCCGGACTCATCATTAGTGAAGCGACACAGATATCGTTGCAAGGTCAAGGTTATGCCCGTACACCGGGAATTTATACCGATCAACAAGTGAACGGATGGCAACTTGTCACCCGTGCTGTTCATGATGCAGGAAGCATGATCTTCCTACAACTATGGCATGTAGGACGAGTATCCAGTGCACAAGTAAACGGACTTCAACCCATTGCGCCGTCAGCAATTCCTGCCCGCGACACAAGCGTATACATATTCGATGGGGCACCAGATGGCGACGCATCATTCGTACCCGTCGACAAGCCACGTGAAATGACCAAGGAAGATATTCATGCTACCATAGCCGACTTTGCCAATGGGGCTCGAAAGGCTATTAAGGCCGGATTCGACGGAGTAGAAATACATGGTGCCAATGGTTACTTGATTGATCAGTTCTTACGTTCCAACTCTAATCAACGAAACGATGAATATGGCGGTTCACCCCAAAATAGAATCCGTTTCTTAATCGAAGTGGTGCGCGCTGTAACTGCTGCTGTTGGTACTTATCGCGTTGGTGTTCGACTATCCCCATTCATCAAGTTCAAAGATATGGATGATCCAGAGATATTGGATACCATCATGCTCGCTGTAAAAGCACTTGAGCATATAGGAATCGCTTATATACATCTCTGCGAAGCTGATTGGGAAGATGCACCAAGCATTCCTGAAGAGTTTCGCATACAGTTACGCAAAAATTTCACCGGTACTCTGATCGCCACTGGGAATAAAACGCCTGAAGAAGGAGAGGAACTGATTAAAAAGGGGCAAGTGGACTTGATAGGATTCGGACGAAACTTTATCGCTAATCCCGATTACCCGGAAAAAGTGAAACGTTATGCAGATATAAATCCAATCACCAAAACGCGCAAACTATTTGGCGGAGGAGGTGCGGAAGGATATACCGACTATTGACTCATTCTTTATTAATAATCATACTATAAGTGCTTCCAAGCCGTACGCTAACGGCAGGAAGCACTCAACACAAAAACTAAACTAGACTTAACTAAACTATTCTATTCTTCAGAGTTTCACAACCCCTTTTCTATTCGTACAAAAGTATATATTTCTTTGATAATTAGCAAATCATATTTGACAATTATTTTTATTCACACAAACAAAGAAAAAGATTATA
>Ga0114938_1002219_pt1 | contig 12424 bp, 13 predicted proteins | sample AshMeaBigSpring_FD_88675 | JGI IMG/M metagenome (GOLD analysis project Ga0114938, IMG submission 88675) | Groundwater microbial communities from Big Spring, Nevada to study Microbial Dark Matter (Phase II) - Ash Meadows Big Spring | ecosystem: Environmental > Aquatic > Deep subsurface >...
CATTAAAGATGGCGCGGATTTTGCTGATATCACTCACGAGACACGCCAACTCTCACCAGACTTTCTCATCGGTAACAGCAAAGGCTACGGCCTCGCCCGCGAACTCGGCGTGCCACTGATCCGCACCGGCTTTCCCATCCACGACCGCATCGGCGGGCAGCGCGTGCTGCACGTCGGCTACCGCGGCACCCAGATTCTCTTCGATGCCGTGGCCAATGCCATGCTCGAGCGCAAACAGGAAACATCAACCATAGGATACTCTTACTTATGAGCACCTGCGTCCATCCCGAACAATTTCCACTCGACCGCCACCCTTGTTATAGCATGGGCGGCAGCCACAAATACGCCCGCATCCACCTGCCGATCGCGCCTCGTTGCAACATCCAGTGCAACTACTGCAACCGCAAGTTCGACTGCGTGAACGAAAGCCGCCCGGGTGTCACCAGCGAGGTGCTCACCCCGGTCCAGGCGCTCGCCTATCTTGAAGAGATGGTGGAGAAAATTCCGTCCATCGAGGTCGTGGGCATCGCCGGTCCGGGTGATCCATTCGCGAACCCGTATGAAACCATGGAGACATTGCGCCTCGTGAGAAAGCGCTTCCCGAAAATGATGCTCTGCCTTGCCAGCAACGGTTTGCACATCGGTCCATCGATTGATGAACTCGCCGAGCTCGAAGTCACTCACGTCACCATCACCATCAATGCTGTCGATCCCGCGATCGGCGCGCTGGTTTACCGCTGGGTTCGCGATGGCGACCATCCACTCAAGGGTGAGGAAGGCGCGGCACTCATGATCGAGCGCCAGCTCGAAGCTGTCGCCCGACTCGCCGCCCTTGGTGTTCTTGTGAAGGTCAACGCCATCGTGATCCCCGGTGTCAACGACCGCCACATCCCGGAGATCGCCCGCGTCACCAAATCACTCGGGGCGATGATCATGAACTGCATCCCACTCTGCCCAGTGGAGGACACTCCCTACGAACATCTCGACGAACCCGATGCACTGATGATGGCCCGCGTGCGCCTGCAATCCGGCGAAAACATGCCGCAAATGAGCCACTGCGCCCGCTGCCGCGCCGATGCGGTTGGATTGTTAGGCGAGGACCAATCCATCGAATATGCCGAAACACTCTCCTCCTACACTCAAATGAGCACATCCATCGACAAGACCCGCCCCTACGTCGCCGTTGCCACTCAGGAAGGCATGTTGGTGAACCTCCACCTTGGCGAGGCCCGCAAAGTCATCATCTACGGCTACCATTCGGAAGCCGACGAATACGAGATTCTCGATGTGCGTAATCTCCCGCCCGTCGGCAACGGTGACGACCGCTGGAAGAAGCTCGCCCATGAACTGCGCGATTGCCGCGCCGTGCTCGTAAGCGCCTGCGGCCCGCGGCCAAAGCAAATCATCGAAGGTTTCGGCCTGCCCGTCATCGAGATGGAAGGTCTCATCGAGGAAGGACTCGAAGCCATTTACAACGACGAGGAAATCCCGGCCTCGCTCCGCCGCCGTTTCACCAGCTGCGGTGCAAGTTGCGCTGGCAGCGGCAACGGGTGCTCTTGAAAATAATCCTAAATTCTAAATTTCAAATCCGAAACCAACTACCATGCCCGATCCAGCCATCATCACAGCCCTGCAAAACCAAGCGGAACACGAACGCTTCGCCTCAGCCTCCTATCTTGCGCTTTCGCTTTGGTGCGAGGCTGCGAATTTCTCGGGCTTCTCCGAGTTTTTCCGCAAGCAAGCCGCCGAAGAAGCCGGGCACACGGAGAAACTGCACGAACACCTGCTCGACCGTGGGGTGATGCCCGTGCTTTCCACTCTGCCCGCGCCGAAGCAGGATTTCACCGACCTAATCTCCGTCGCCCGCCACGCCTGCGACCTCGAAAAGGAAAACACCCGCGGCATCCATGGTTGTTATGAAACGGCACTGGAGGTGAAGGATTATCCTTCCACGGTTCTTCTCCACTGGTTCATCAGCGAGCAAGTGGAAGAGGAAGCCTGGACCGACAAACTTCTCGCCCTCACCCAGCGGGCCACCTGCGCCGGAGCCCTCGCCAACCTCGACCGCCACATCATCAAGGAACTTGCCGAATGAGATTGTGGATGGTGGATGAAAGAAAAAGATCCGCTATCCAACATCTCCAATCCAAGATCCACCATCTCCAATCCACCATCCAAAGCTATGAACATTCCAGAACACCACCTCTTCGTCTGCGCCAGTTTCCGTGCCAATGGAGACCCTCAGGGCGTTTGTCATAAAAAAGATTCCATCAGCCTGCTGAGTTATCTCCAAGGAGAAATCCAGGACCGCATGATGGATGGCGTCGAAGTCTGCGTCACCGGCTGCATGAACCAATGCACCAAGGGCCCGGTGATTGTGGACTATCCGTCCGGCCATACCTACGGGCGGATCAACGAGGAAGCCATCGACGCCATTCTCGACGCCTTCGAAGACGGCAAAGTCGCGGAGGAATATCTTGTCTCCTGACAAGAATGCCATGGATCCACTCACGGAAATCAAGTCGTCGAAAGCCTGGTTCGTTGACACCACCCTGCGTGACGGCGAACAAGCCGCTGGGGTGGTGTTTTCCGATGAACAACGCTGTGAAATCGCCCGACGCTTGGTGGCCTGTGGCGTGCGTGAACTGGAAGTCGGCATTCCTGCTTCCGGGGAAACGGCGCGCCGCCAGATCTCGCAAGTGGCGGAAACCGTGCCGGACATCTGGCTGTTAGCATGGTGTCGCGCCCGCCGCGACGATCTCGCTGCAGCCGCCGAATGCCCGGTGCAGGGAATACACCTTTCGCTGCCGGTCTCCAACATTCATCTCCGGGCCTGGGGGAAAAACCACGCATGGGTTTTGAAAACCCTGCGTGATCTCACGGATGAGGCGGCTGAAAAATTCGGCTACGTCACAGTCGGCGCTCAGGATGCCTCGCGTGCCGACCGTTGTTTCCTCATGGATTTCTGCCACGCTGTCGCCGAGTCCCCGGCGATCCGGGTGCGGCTGGCGGACACGGTTGGAGTCCTCACGCCGAAGATGACCGACATCATCGTGACCAACGCCCTGAAGGCGCTCAAAGGAAAATTGTTGGAAATCCACGCTCACGACGATCTTGGGATGGCCACCGCGAATACGATCTCCGCCTGGCAGGCCGGAGCGAGATGTCTCAGCACGACTGTCAACGGACTCGGTGAGCGTGCGGGCAATGCCTCGTTTGCCGAAGTGGCCGCCGCCCTGCAAGTCGCCTGCAAGTGCGATGCCAAGTTGGATCTCCGCCAATTGTGCGGTCTCGGCACTTACGTCGCCGGCGCCTCCCAACGCACACTGCCCGCGACGACACCCGTCATCGGTGATGCGGTATTTTCCCATTCGTCGGGCATCCATCTGACGGGGCTCAATCGCGACGCCACCACCTATGAGGCGTTTCCGCCCGAATCAGTCGGCCATGCGCCATCGCGCCACTATTTCGGGACGCAAAGCGGCCCCGCCGCGCTGCATGAATTCGCGCTCCAATCCGGGCGCTCCATCGATCCGGCCGATCTGCCAGGCATCTCTGAACGCCTCCGACGTTTCTGCCGCGAGCACAAGACGGAGCTCAGCCCCGCCGATGCCGTCCAGCTAGCCACCTCACACACCTGACACCAAAACCATGCCAAGCTCTATCCGTAACGAAATCAAAGGCACCGTCAAATCCGTGACACGCGGGGACATCCTCTCCGAAATAATCATCGACACCGCCATCGGGGAAATCTCCTCGATTATCACCACGCGCTCGGTTTCCGCGCTGGATCTCAAAGCGGGCGATCCCGTCTGCGCCCAGATCAAGGCCACCAACGTCTCGCTCTGCAAATGCGAGTGCCAGCACCACTAACGAAAACCTTAGCGGGTCTTCGACTTCATGAAAACCTTCGAGCAGCGTTTTGCTTCCTTGGCCGTGACCTCGAAATCCTCGCTCACCAGCCGGCGTGCACCGTTCTCGTTGAGTCTCACGTAGGTGAGCGTTCCGTGGCACGGTCCCTCGGACCCCTTCGGCGCGTCATAGCAGGCGATGTTTCCCACCTCGAAGCCCTCGGCCAGCAAATAGCGGAGACGTTTCAACATTTTCATGGCCGATACCCTATTCCACAACGCAACCGGACACAAACTGAAAGCATCTGATCATGGCATTTTTCATCACCAACGCATCGCCCACGCCCGATGGCGGCTGGGCTTTTGAAAACAAAACCAAAGTCCGCCTAACCGGCCCGGAAGGACCACTTGCCAGACACATCATGGCGCTGGCGGGAGATTCCAGTGAGTGGAATCTCAACGCAGCGGAAATCACGGCCATTCTGCCGTGCTCCGCGCCGTCCGATCAGGAAACCCCGCTGCTGCTCTGGGATTGCGGCGATCCGGACTGCCACCCGATGCGGGTCGTCCGCTTCTGCGGCGTGAGTCGGGAGTTCGAAACCGAACTGCTTGTTCACATGGAAATCCTGGACGGTGCCGGGGATCACTTCAAAGGCACCGGCCGCCTCACCAATGAAGCACTGCGCCTCCTTGGAGGTCGCGCCACGCCCAAGGCCCGCTGGGTCTGGGCGGCTCCGAAAATGTCCATCGGCAGCACGGTGGTGGGGCCGGGAACCTGCTGAACGAGCTGGGAGGGGTGAAGAATCACGAGCGCCTCGAAGTCGCCTGCAGGACTCATCTCGAATGCTGGATCGCCTCGCAGACTGCGGGGAAGAGTTGGCGCTTGCGGCTGACCACGCCGGGTGCGTGGAACAGCGTGTCGTCCACCCGTTCGAACGGCAGTTTCGCAAGTGTGGCTTCCTTGCCTACCGCCAGAATCATGCTGTGGTGCAATGCGACGTCGGTGACGGCCAGGATCGTGAGGTCATATTTCTTACCCTGATGAAGCTCCTTCAAGACCTGCTCCAATTCCTCGCGCCGCGCGGCGAAGCCGTGCAAGTCGCGCTCCTCCACTTGGGAGATGCTCACCATCAGTCCCTGCTCAGTGAACTCCTTGCGGTCCGCGTTGAGGATTTCATCAGGCGTGCCGGTGGCAATGAGCGAACCGACGGCGAAGAACTCCTCGGTGAATTTCTTGGGATCCACCCCAGCGACACCGCCCAACCAGGTGAGCATCTCGCGATCTAACAAGGTGGTGGTAGGCGAGGTGAGGCACAGGGTGTCGGAGACGATGCCCCCGCAAAGGCACATCGCCACACCCGGAGGGGGCATCAGGCCGCGATGGAAAAACTTGCGCCCGACGAGCGTGCATGTGGAACCAACCGGTTCGTTCAGATAACGGATCGGCTCGCGCGAAACGAGGTCGCCGGCGAGGCGGTGGTGGTCGATGACTTCGGTGACTTCCGCCTCCTCGACGCCATTGACGGCTTGGGCGTATTCATTGTGATCGACGAGCGCGAGGCGGATGCGCGGCGGATCGACGAAGTCGGATTTGGAAATGACGCCGGTCATTTTGCCGGTTGCGGCATCGACGATGGGAAACAGGTCCTGATCCGTGGCGGAGAGCCGCTTGCGGAGGCGGGAAACAGGTTCGGTGGGGCAGATGGTTTCGAAATGTTTCTCCATCACATGGCGCACGGTGCGGGAACAGCGGATCAGCGTGGAGGCGCTGGCCGTATCCGTGCTGCATGCCAGAAGGACAACGCCCTTGGTCTTGGCGAGCTGGCGGATCTCCGGTGAGACGATGTTTCCACCGGTGACGAGCAGGGCGCGCGCGCCATTGTCGATGGCATAGCGCTGGACGATTGGCCGATCGCCGCAAATAACGAGGAAGCGTTCGATGTTGCCCTCCTTGGCGGCCTGTTTGAGGCGCTTGTCCACGGTGGCTTGGGAGGAGGCGCCGACGAGGAGGATCAGATCCTCCTCGAGTTCGGGAAGCGAACCATCAGCCCCGAGGCTTTCGGCTTGGAGTGTTTCGGCAATATGGGCGAGCGAGGCATGAACGGTTCGCACGCTGAGGCCTTCGGTATCGGCGGGCAAGAGGAGCCGGAGCAGATCGAAGTAGCGGAGGATACCGCAGAGATTGCCCGCTTCGTCCTCGACGGGCACACAGCGGATCTGCGCGGCGAGCATGCGGCGATAGGCGGTGAGAAAGGTGTCCGAAACGCTCACCTTGATGACCTTGGTGTGGCTGATCATGCCGGCGCTGGTGCGGACATCGGTGATCAAGATGGGCACCTCGAGACTGGAGCGTTCCAGCACCCATTTGGTGCGCTGGGAAATCTCGCCGCAGCGGGCGGCAACGGCATTCGGTTCCTCTCCTACCTGGCGGAGCAGCGCGGCGTAGCCGATCGCCGAGCAGATGGCATCCGTGTCCGGGTTCTTGTGACCGATGACGTAGAAAGGGGGGGGTGACATGGAAGTAGAGGGTGCAAACGAAGGGATTACATTCTTTCAGGACAGCGGATGCCTAGCAAGCCAAGACCGGAGGTAAGGATCCGAGCGGTGAGTTCGCAGAGCGCGAGGCGGCTGGCGCGCACGGCGTCCTCGGACTTCAAGACCGGGCAGGCCTCGAAGAACGAGTGGAAGGCGCGGGCGAGTTCGAGCAGATAGTTGGCCAGCAGGTTCGGGCGGAAGTCCTCGATGATCGATGGCAGCAGCTCGCCGAAGCGGGCGTGCAGGCGGGCGAGGTGGATCTCCGGCTCCTCGCTGAGCGTGATGACTGCGGAACCGGCGTCGAAGGGTGAGTCGAGCTTGCGGAAAATCGAGCGGATGCGGACCGTCGAGTATTGCAGGTAGGGCGCGGTGTCGCCTTGCAGGGCGAGCATGCGGTCCCAGGCGAAGACGTAGTCGGTGAGGCGGCCTTGCGAGAGTTCGGCGAATTTCACGGCTCCGATGCCGACGATTTTTGCGATCTCATCCGCTTCCTCACCCTGAAGGTCCGGGCTTTTCTCGGCGATGATTTTCGCGGCGCGCTCGACAGCTTCAGTGAGGACATCGGTGAGCTGCACGTTGTCGCCGGAGCGGGTTTTCATCAACTTGCGGTCCTCGCCGAGGATCGAGCCGAAGGCAACGTGTTGGAAATTCCCGGTCTTGCCCCAACGCGCGGCGGCCTCGAAGAGCTGGCGGAAATGAAGCTGCTGCGGGACGCCGACGACATACCAGACTTGGTCGGCATGCCATTCGTCGATGCGGAACTGGATGGTGGCGAGGTCGGTGGTGGCGTAGAGGAAACCGCCGTCGGCCTTTCGGATGATGGCGGGGTTGTCGGTCCAGCCGTCCTCCTTGTGGACCATGAAGGGATCGTCCTCCGGCTTTTTCGTGCCATCTGAGAAGATGCAGATCGCGCCATTGCTTTCGCGGGCGATGCCCTTGGCGAGGAATTCATCCACGAGCCCGGCGAGGCGGTCGTTGTAGTAACTTTCGCCGAGCCAGTGGTCGAACTTCACGTCGAGCGTGTCGTAGATTTTCTGGAGGCCGCGTTTGGAGACATCGATGCATTGCTGCCAGATGGCGAGATTTTCGGCGTCGCCGGCCTGGAGTTTGACGAGCTCGTTTTTGCACGTTTCCAGCACGGCGGGATCGGCCTTGGTGGAGGCGTTCACATCGCGATAGATGCGGAGCAGCTCGGGGATCGGATCGGCTTCGAGAGCCTCGGCGTTGAGCAAGGTTTTCCAGCCATGCAGGATCATGCCGAACTGCGTGCCCCAGTCGCCGATGTGGTTGTCCGCGATGACTTTGAATCCGAGGAAACGCGCGATGCGGCAGAGCGAATCGCCGATGATCGTGGAGCGGATGTGGCCGACGTGCATCGGCTTGGCAACGTTTGGTGCGGAGAAATCGACGACCACGGTCTTGCCCTCGCCGATGGCTGGCACGCCGAGTTTTTCGTCACGCAGCAGGGCGGTGGCACGGGCGGCGTAGGCAGCGGGCAGGATACGGAAATTGATGAAGCCGGGGCCGGCGATATCCGCGGTGGCGAGGCCATCAAGCTGGAGGTGGCCGATGATTTCCTGGGCCAGGGCGCGCGGGTTGGTCTTGCGCTGCTTGGCGAGCACCATGGCGGCGTTCGTCTGATAGTCGCCGAAGCGCAGATCCGCGGCGGCGGTGACGGCGGCGGATGCGGGCTCACCGAGCGTGGCGGCGAGGGCGGCGGCGAGGCGGGATTCGAGGTCCTGGAGAAGCGTCATGGCGGGTGAAGAAGATCCCGGGCGGTATCAAGCGCCGGGCGCGACCACACGGGACGGTTTGCAATCGAGAATGGCAAGGATTTCATCGCGTGTATTCGCCAAGCCGAGCCGCCGGCGAATCTCGCAATTGGTGAACATTTTCGCGATGGCGGCCAGTGTTTGCAGGTGCAAATGGTAGTCCTTGCGCGGGACGATGAAGAGGATGATGCAATGGACCGGCGCGTTGTCGAGAGCCTCGAAATCAATGCCGGCCTTGGAACGGCCAAACACCGCCACCACATCCTCCAACTCGTCGGAAAACGTGTGGGGAATCGCCACCCCGGAGCCGATGCCGGTGCTGACCAGGTCCTCGCGGGCCTTGAGTGCGCCGAGCACCTCTTCCCGCTGGCACGTCGGCAGCCGCCCGGATTCCACGAGATGGTCAACCAACTCGGTAATCGCCGGCCAGTGCTCCACCGACTTCATATCGAGGATGATCTGGTCCGCACTGAGCAACTTCGCCAACTTCATAAAATCATTCCGGATGCCGCAATTCCTTGCATCCGGGGGCGAGTGGGTACCGCTACATTTCCCGGTTGGCAAGCGCATTAGAGCCGAACCGGCTTGCATGACCGGCCTTTCCACAGCAATCTCCGCGCCGTCACGACCCGTAAAATGGAGCCCATTCTCATCGATCCCGATCAGCACGCACCCGAGGGTTCGGCGGATGGAGTATGGGAAGATTCCGGCGTTTCGCCCTCCGCGCAGTGGTCCACCACGGTGTTGCCACCCAAACGCACCACGACGGAGGCCGCCTCGGCCGCACCGCCCGGCAGGAATTCCGAGGGCCTGCGGATCGAATTGAAAACCAACCGCCCTTACGCCGATGATTCCGCCCGCCAGCTGGTGGTTCAGGAAATCGATGGCAGTGTCGTAAGGCTTGACCCGGAGGCCTCCATGACCCCCAGAGTGGCGCGCCAGTCCACCGCATTTCAAGAGAGGCCCGCCAAGATCGACGCGAGTCATTCCGAGCACGGCGAGGGCAGGGAGTGGGGGAAATCACGACAACACTCCGTCCGCTGGATCCTCGGGACAGGCGCGGGCATCGCGGCGGTGGTCATCGTCGCGATGATGCTCCTGCCTCTGATCAATCGGTCGGACGCCAAGCGCCCACGCGCAGGGCAGACTGAACTGGTGTTGGACCCGAACGACAACGTCGAAGGCATCGAGTCCTTGAACGACATGCTCACCCGTCAACCGGAGGCCGAGCAGCTTTTCCGAGCCTTCGCGAGCGCATCCGTGGCGGACGAAATCCTCGTCCTCGTCCGGGACGCCGAAACCGTGCGGCCACTCATCCGGATGAAGCCGCGTCCGGCACTGATTTCCAAAGCATGGCTTCCGCCCGACGATACCCGCTGGGAGGTTTTGGAAAACGACGGCAAGCCCTATGGAATACTGACGGGCACGCTTCCGGATTATTCCCGATTCGCCGCCTACATGGTTCTCGCGGAAAACCAACTGTGCATGGACTGGAAAGCAAGCACCGGCTACGGCACGGCTACATTTGACGAGTTGCAGCGGAATGAGGGAGACGCTGCGGAAATCCGCGCCACGATCATTCCGAGTGACTTTTACACGGCCACGTTCCCCGAATCGGAGTTCCAGAGTTACCAACTCGTTTCGCCGCAGGACGAAAAGACGATCTGGTGTTACACCCGCCGCAAGGAACCGGTGGACGACGCACTCACCAAGCTCTTTCTGGGAGGTGAAATCCTGAAAGCCTCGATGGAACCCAAAAAAGTCACACTCCGTCTGGAACACGCTCCGTCAGGCGCCCTTCCGAACCAATGGTTGGTTGCAGAGATGCTTCACGACGACTGGATAACCCTATAACCATTGAATCGACCGTTGAGTGACAAGCCCATGTTCTGGTTCCATTGCGGACGCTGTGGTTCCTTGTTCCAGTCCCAAGCAGGAGACTTGGACGAACGCCTGTGCCCGAAATGTGGGTGCCATCCAACGACCGGCATTTTGCAATCCCCGCCGGAACCCGAAGCGCCCGCCGGGAAAATCGGACCGGGTTTGACAGCCCAATCCACTTCATCAGAGCAACGCGACCGCAGGAGCGCAAGAAAGCGCAGACACCGCCATCTGATGATCAAACTCATGGCCGTGTTCTCGTTGGCGCTGGCCCTGATCATATTCTCAGCGTTCAGGATCTGGCGCGCTCAAACGCCGGAAAGCCGCCCAAACACCACGGCCCGCACCGCGCCCGAAGCCGCCCCCGTCGTCACGGGCGAAGACATCGAGCTTCTCCAGCGGGCGGGGCAAAAATGTGCCGAGGCGTTCTCCGGGTTCCTCGCCGCGGGCACCCCCGAGGAACGCAACCAATTTGTTCTCAGACCCGTTGCCACAGCCTCCCGGATGGCACGGTTTTATGACCTCAATCCGCTGGCGAGCATCGATCCGAAAACACTCAGACTCGTCAGTAATTCGGTTCTCAACCTGCCAGACGGCAAGGCGATTGAGACACTTTGGGATTCTCAGGACGGCAAGAAGTTTGATGCGGTTTTTCGTGAGGAGAATGGAGAATGGCGTCTTGATTGGGATCATTTCGCACGTCACAGCGATTACCCGTGGCCACTGTTCCTCGCGGGCAATGGCGCACCCAGCGGCGAATTCCGATTGCTGGCACGCGAGCGCCTTGCCGAAGAGCGCAAAAACGCGGAATCGATCAGCGTCGTCCTTTATGCACCACGGTTTGCGCATCCGGAAGAAGCCGGTTTCCAATCGCCCGAGTTTCTTGTTTCACGCAGCGGCAGGAATGGGCAACTGCTCGATGCCGCCTTCAAAATGGCCAGAAGCGGAAAACAAGCCTTCGGTTCGAAACTGCCGGATCTCAATCCCGATGAGATGATCCGGGTCCGCGTCAGGGTGCGGCGCAGCGAGGTGGAAATGGAACGTAAATTCGAGATCACCGAGGTGACCGCCTGCCACTGGTATTCGGCGGACGATCCGGGCGTGGCACCTGTGGTCCCCGGTCCCGCCGCACCGCCCGAGACCAAACCCAAGGAAAACTAGGCCAGCGCCGCACGCATGACCGCGAGCGGTGCGGTTTGAGGAAACCAATGCTGGAAGGCCAGCGCGCCCTGGTGCAGCAGCATCGAGAGACCGTTCGACGTCCGGCAGCCAAGCCCCCCTGCCAGCGCCAGCAGCGGCGTGACCGGCGGCTGATAGATCGTATCATACACCAGGTGTTCCGGCTTCAGACAGGCGGCGGATAGAATCGGCGGATCGCCCGCTTTCAATCCCACGGACGAGGTGTTCACAATCAAGCCGCAAGTCCGGCAATGATCAGCAAGCGTGGCGTCTTCAAACGAGAGCGGGGCGATTTCCGTTTTCGAAGCGAGTTCCCGCAGGCGCGCCACCAGCGGGCCGAGTTTTTCCACCGTGCGATTGATGATTACAAGTTTCTCCACACCCAGCAGCACGCATTGCGTGGCAATGGCCTGGCCCGCTCCGCCGCCCGCTCCGGCGATGGCGACCTTCAGACTGGCGAGCGGCACACCGAAATCATCCTCGATGGCACGGGCGAATCCCGGGCCGTCCGTGTTGAAACCGCGCGTCGCATCCGGATCGAAACACACCGTGTTCACCGCGCCGAGAGCCCGGGCCGCCGGATCCACATCCGTGCAGTTTTCCAGGGCATCGAGCTTGTGCGGCACCGTCACGTTGCAGCCGATGAAACCGAGCGCCCGCATCCGCGAGAAAGCAGCGGGGATTTGTCCCGGCTCCACTTCCAGGCGGATGTAGCGGCAGTCGATGCCGTTCGCATCCAGCGCCGGTTGGTGTATGCGCGGCGAGGCGGAGTGCGCCACCGGCCAACCGAGCACGGCGAGCCGCGCGGACTTTTCGGCACCCGCATCCAGCGCGTCCCGCGAGGTCAAATCATCGAGCGTGTAAACGGTTTTCATGGAGGTCAGATCATTCCGGAAAACCGGCGCACGCGTTCCGTGCAGCGAGCCTTCCCGAGGAGATTGAGAATATCACCGATGTCCGGACCATGGCCGCGGCCTGATAGCGCGACGCGCAGCGGGAACATCAACTGCCCCGGCTTGGCTCCGGCCGCCTTGGCCACGTCGTTGAGCGCCGCCTTGGCCGCATCCGCGGACCAATCGACGATGCCGCCAAAACTCTCCGCGAGCGAGGCGAGCAGACCTTTTGCAGCCGCATTGCCGCGCACTTTCGTCACGGCTTCCTCCTCGTAAGCGAACTCATCCTTGAGCAGGAAATCCACCGCCGCGG
>Ga0114938_1002221_pt1 | contig 12421 bp, 11 predicted proteins | sample AshMeaBigSpring_FD_88675 | JGI IMG/M metagenome (GOLD analysis project Ga0114938, IMG submission 88675) | Groundwater microbial communities from Big Spring, Nevada to study Microbial Dark Matter (Phase II) - Ash Meadows Big Spring | ecosystem: Environmental > Aquatic > Deep subsurface >...
GACCCGCTTGCCGGCGGCGGCAAGGGCGATGGCGACCGCAACCAACCCGTTGTCGAAGAACTGGCCCTCGTCGATGCCAACGACGACGGTGCGGTCCTCGACGGCACGCAGCAGCTCGGAGGAGTCGGCAACCGGCTGGGCGGCGGTGGACAGCCGGGAATGGGACACCAGGGCGTCCGAGGAGAAGCGGGTGTCGAGCGCAGGCTTGAACGTCTGGGTGGGGATCCTGGCGAGCTGGTAGCGGGTGATGCGACCGATCAGCTCCTCGCTCTTGCCTGAGAACATCGGGCCGGCGATGACCTCGATCCAGCCCTGCTCGGCGCGACGCATCATTGGCGACGAGGGTAGCAACGGTCCCGGGGTTCACGCTGGTGCGTGCTATTCTTGCCCCATCCGGGCCACTTCGGTGGTCGTCGTGAGTTCGTTCTCGGAGACACGATGCCGAGCTTCTCGATGGTGCCATCCCTCGTGCTCGCCGCCTACGCCGGCGGATGCTTCTCCGACTCCTCCCTACCTGCAGCGGTCAGGCTGTGTGGGAGAGCGACAACGGCGGTCGTGGCGGTATGGGCCGACCCGGGGTCACCGGACCGCTGCATGGCGCAGCAGATCAAGGAGAGTTTGCATGTCACTGTTCCGCAGGAAGACCGCTCAGGTCGTCCGTCGCGGGGCTGCAGCCGAGGACCGCAACGTGCGCAAGGTGGGCGGAGAGACCGTCACCGTTCGCCGGTTCTCGGAGCCGTCCCCGGAGTTCGCTGAGCCGGAGGGACGGACCGGCCAACGTGCCGGGAAGACGGCGACGCAGCCCAGGCGCGGCAAACGGCAGGGCAACGCGGACCGTGCGGTGCGGGCCGAGCGGGAGCCTCGCCAACCCGCAAGGGGGCGCGACACAGCCGGCTCCGTCGGCCGAGACGAGCGGCGCAGGGTCTACCGACCCCACCTCGAGATCGTTCCCCCGCCGGACACGGCCCGCAAGCAGATGCTGGTGCGCTCCAACCCGCACCAGACCCAGATCGTGGTGCTGGAGGGGCCGGTGCTCGTCGAGCACTACGTCGCCCGATCCGACCGGCGCTCGCTGGTTGGCAACGTCTACATCGGCAAGGTCCGCAACGTGCTGCCCGGCATGGAGGCGGCGTTTGTCGACTTTGGCGAGGGAAAGAACGGTGTGCTGTACGCAGGCGACGTCAACTACGACGACGCCGATATCGAGGGCAAGCGGCCACGCATCGAGATGGTGCTCAAACCGGGCGACTCCGTGCTCGTCCAGGTGGTCAAGGACGCCATGGGGAAGAAGGGCGCAAGGCTCACCAATCAGATCAGCCTGGCGGGGCGCTACCTCGTGCTTGCCCCAGACGCCGACCTGCGTGGAATCTCGCGCCGGCTCCCGGACGACGAGCGGCGCCGGCTGCGGGAGATCGTCGCCGACCTCCGACCGAGAGGCATGGGGGTCATCGTTCGCACCGCCGCCCAGGGCGCAAGCCAGGAGGATCTCGCCGCCGATATCGCCAGGCTCAAGGCCATCTGGGCGGACATCGACGCCAGGAAGGAGACGCCGGCGCCTGCGCTCATCTACTCGGAGCCAGACCTTGTGCTGCGGGTCATCAGGGAGCACTTCACCCGAGACTTCCGCCGCCTCCTCGTCGACAAGGAGGAGGTGTACGGCCAGGTACTCGACTACCTTTCCGGGACCGAGGCCGATCTCGCCTCGAAGGTCAAGTTGTACGACGAGGAGCTGCCGCTGTTCGAGCGGTTCCACGTCGAGGACCAGCTGCGCAGGGCGCTCGAGCGTAAGGTGTGGCTACCCTCGGGCGGCCACGTCGTCATCGACCGCACCGAGGCGCTCACCGTCATCGATGTCAACACCGGGCGCTTTGTCGGCCACACCAACCTCGAGCAGACTGTGCTCCAGAACAACTTGGAGGCCGCCGAGGAGATCGCCCGACAGCTCAGGCTGCGTGACATCGGCGGGATCATCGTCATCGACTTCATCGACATGGAGATCGCCAAGAACCGGGATGCGGTCCTTCTCAGGTTTCGCGAGCAGCTGGCCAAGGACAAGACACGCACCCAGGTGGTCGAGGTGTCCAACCTCGGTCTGGTGGAGATGACCCGCAAGAACGTGTCTGCTGGGCTGCTCGAGTCGTTCTCCGAGGTGTGCCAGACGTGTGGGGGCCGCGGCGTCGTGTTGTACGAGGATGCGGCGGCCCTTGGGGCGCCGCTCCCCGGCGATGCCAGCAACACCGGTTGAGCGCCGCCGCAAAGGCGGGGTTTCGCCCGATACCCGGGGTCGGGCTATCATCGTCGTTTCCGGCGCGCCTCCACTTCGATGCGTGCCCGGCCCCGAGGACGCCGCCGGGTGCTCCGGCGTGACTCGGGCAGCATCATCGCGGAGGAGACCATGTACGCCATCATTCGCGCCGGCGGCAAGCAGGCGAAGGTGCGCACCGGCGACGTCATCGACGTCGAGCGGATCAGGGGTGACGCCACTCGGGTGACGTTCACGCCGTTGCTGCTCGTCGACGAGGACGGGACGGTCGTCTCCGCACCGGACCTGCTGCAGGAGGCGTCGGTGACCGCCGAGATCGTCGGCGAGAGCCGCGGTCCGAAGATCGACGTCTTCACCTACAAGAACAAATCCGGCTCGAGGCGTCGCCAGGGCCACCGGCAGACATATACAACCCTGCAGGTGACGGCGATCACGGCGCCGGGGAAGAAGACCGCTGCGGCGAAGCGGGTGGCCAAGCCGGCTGTGGAACCCGCCGCCGATGACGAGGACGCCGGCCCCGGCGAGGAGGAGTAGCCGATGTCGAAGACCAAGGCAGGCGGTTCAAGCAAGAACGGGCGCGACTCAAAGGCGAAGCGGCTGGGGCCGAAGGTGTTCGACGGTCAGGTCGTCACCGCAGGGTCGATCCTGGTCCGCCAGAGGGGCACCCGCATCCACCCCGGCGGCAACGTTGGGCGGGGGAGCGACGACACGCTGTTCGCCACCTCGGACGGCCGGGTCAAGTTCGGTAGCCGCCGCGGTCGCCGGCTTGTCGACGTCCTCCCCGAGTAGACCCGGCCCACCAAGGGTGCGTCGTGTTTGTCGACCGCGTCCGCATCCAGGTGAGCGGTGGTGACGGCGGCGCCGGTGTTGCCAGCTTCCACCGCCAGCGGGGAAAGCCGCGAGGCAGACCGGACGGGGGATCGGGGGGTCGTGGTGGCGATGTCTACGTTGCGTCCGATCCCAACGTCGCCACCCTTCTCGGGTACGCCCGTCACCCCCACTGGTCGGCAGAGTCGGGTACCCACGGCGAGGGTGACTTCCGCCACGGCCGGCTCGGCACCGATCTCGTGCTTGGGGTTCCACCTGGCACCCTTGTCCACACAGACGATGGAACGCTGCTCGCCGACCTGGTCGAGCCGGGACAGCGCATCAAGGTCGCCGATGGCGGCCGCGGTGGTCGGGGCAATGCCGCACTGGTGGCGCCGGAACACCGTGCCCCCACATACGCCGAGCAGGGCGAGTTCGGGGACACGAGATGGCTCACCTTCGAGCTCAAGCTCATCGCAGATGCGGCGCTCATAGGGTATCCCAACGCCGGCAAGAGCACCCTGATCTCGCGGGTGTCCGCCGCCAAGCCAAAGATCGCCGACTACCCGTTCACAACCCTCGAGCCACATCTCGGGGTGGTCGAGGTGGGCGACCGTCAGTTCGTGCTGGCCGACATCCCGGGGCTGGTTGAGGGGGCGGCGGGGGGCCGGGGGCTCGGCCACGAGTTCCTCCGCCACACCGAGCGGGCCAGGGTGCTGGTGGTGCTCCTCGACCCGACCACCCTCCAGGTTGACCATGTGGACACCCAGCTCGCCGTGCTGGGTCACGAGCTCGCAGCGCATTCGCCAGACCTCGCCGCCAGACCAAGGGTGGTCGCCGTCAACAAGATCGACGCCGCCGCCGATCGCCAGACGCTCGCCGGATGGGCGGCCGCCCAGACACCGCCGGTGATGTTGGTGTCCGCCGTCACCGGCGAGGGTGTTGCGGCGCTGCTCCACGCCGTGGCCGACACCGTCGCCACCGTCGCCGCCACCCAGCCGCAGGGAGAGGGCTTTGTGCTCCACCGTCCTCTTCCACCAAGGTTCTCGGTTCGCAAGGTGGGGCGCGAGTGGCGTGTCGAGGGGCGGGCCGCCGAGCGGGCCGTCAACCTCGACGACCTCACCGTTCCAGAGGCGGCCGACCTCGCCGCTCTCCGGCTGCGCCGGCTGGGTGTCGACCAGGCGTTGCTGGCGGCAGGGGCGGTGGCCGGGGACGACGTGCGTATCGGGGACCTCGTGTTCACCTACGATCCCGACGACGGCGGCGATGCCGCGGGTGACGCCGAGGGGGGCGAGATGGGCGGGAGCCAGCGATGAGACGAGCGGTGGCCGCCGGTGCGGCCGTTGTGGTGAAGGTCGGGTCGTCGAGTCTGGCGAACGCCGCCGGTGGACTCGACGCCGCAAGCGTGGCGAGGACGGTCGTCCAGGTGGGCTGGTTGCAGACCGCCGGCTACCGCCCGGTGCTGGTCACCTCCGGTGCCGTCGCGGCCGGGCTCCCTGCGCTTGGTTTGCGCAAGCGGCCGCCGGAGATCCCCCAGCTCCAGGTTGCGGCAGCCGTCGGCCAGGGGCTGTTGATGCACGAGTACGCCAGACGCTTTGGCGAGAACGGGACCGTGGTCGGCCAGGTGCTGCTGACAAAGGACATCCTCGCCAACCGCAGTCAGTATCTCCATGCCCGCGAGGCGCTGATGCGGATGTTGGCCATCGGCGTCCTCCCTATCGTCAACGAGAACGACACCGTGGTGGTCGACGAGCTCAAGCTCGGTGACAACGACCGGCTGGCGGCGATGGTGAGCCATCTGGTTGGAGCGGGGATGCTTGTCATCCTGACCGACACCGTCGGTCTGTACTCCGCCGACCCCAGGATGAGCGACGACGCCGAGCTGCTCTCTGCCGTGCGCAACACCGACGAGATCCTCGACGAGCTCTACCGCTCGGGTGGGCGGGGAGCGCTCGGCTCCGGTGGCGTCGCCACCAAGATCGCCGCCGCCAGGATGGCGGCGTGGTCAGGCGTCCCCACCGTGATCGCAGAGGCCCGCAACGACGACGCTGTCCACCTGGCCGTCTCCGGTAGCGAGATCGGCACATGGATCGAGCCGCACCCTTCGCGTTTGTCGGCCCGCAAGCTGTGGATCGCGTTTGGGCTGCCGCCAGAAGGTCGAGTGGTCATCGACGCCGGGGCGGTGGCGGCGCTCGTCGGCTCGGGGCGCAGCCTGCTACCCGCAGGGGTGGTCGCCGTCGAAGGATCGTTTGGCGAGGGGAGCGCCGTCGAGGTGGTCGAGGTCTCCGGGGAGCTGATCGGTAAGGGGCTCGCCGGTCTCACCGCCGCCGCCGTGCGGGAGGCCATCGGGTCGCACAGCTCCGTCGCCGGCGGTGTCGTCATCCACCGCGACGACCTCGTCGTGCTGCGCTGACCGGCTCGCGCCTGCCGGTGAACGTCTTGGCAGCACGGGCGCGCCGCTCTACCGTGCGCTCATGGAACTGGCCACCCACCTCACCAGCCTGACCGGAGGAATGCCCATCGTGTACGGGGGCGACCGGGTCACCTATGTGAGCGACGAGCTGGCGTCCGCCTTTGTCGCCGGTGACAGGCTGATCGTCGTACAGAGCACCGGCGAGCTGCTCCACGTCCCACGGCCGGTGCAGCGGATCGCCACCGATGCGGTCGACGCCGCCGTTGCCGCCTTCGCCAAGATGAGCACGGTCAGCGACTCCCACGTCTCGGCGTTCTACGAGGCCTTCGCCACCCGTCTCGCAGACGACACCGCTTTCGCCCCCATCGCAGCCGCCAACGAGGCGGATGTCGCCTCCGCCAGGGAGCGGGGTCGCTCCGCCACCCGGCTGATCCTGTCTGAGAAGATGCGAGCCGACATGGTCGCCGGGCTGCGGACGTGGCGTGACGCCGTCTCGGGTCGTGACACCGTGGTCGACACGGTCACCCATGGCGGGTGGCGGGTCGACCTGATCCGTGCCGGGCTCGGGGTGGTCGGCTTCGTCTTCGAGGGCCGTCCCAACGTGTTCGCCGACGCCACAGGCGTGCTGCGCACCGGCAACACCGTTGTGTTCCGCATCGGATCGGATGCGCTCAGCACAGCGGAGGCCATCGTCGCCAATGCCCTCGACCCCGCTCTCGCCGAGACCGGGCTACCCCCGGGCGCCGCTTCGCTCGTCGCCAGCCCGGCAAGGGCGGCGGGGCACGCTCTCTTCTCCGATCCCCGGTTGGCGCTTGCGGTGGCGAGAGGCTCGGGCGCCGCCGTCACCCAACTCGGTGCGGTGGCGCGCCAGGCCGGGGTCGCTGTCAGCCTGCATGGCACCGGAGGGGCGTGGATCATCGCATCGGCCATGGCCGACCCCGAGGCGTTTGCCGCAGCGGTGTACCACTCGCTCGATCGCAAGGTGTGCAACACCCTCAACACCTGCTGCATCGTCGCCCCCGCCGCCGACCGGCTGGTTCCGGTGTTCCTCGACGCCCTGGCCCGCGCCGGTCGGCGCCGTGACACCTCGTCAAAGCTGTGGGTCGCCGCCGGCAGCGAGCGCCACGTTCCCGCCGCCTGGTTCGCCCCCGCCACCATCCGCCGCGCCGACGGCGATGTCGTCGAGCCGGGCACCGAGGTCGTCGCCGCCGACCAGCTCGGTCGGGAGTGGGAGTGGGAGGAGAGCCCCGAGGTGACCCTGGCCATCGTGCCTGACATCGCCGCCGCGGTCGAGCTGTTCAACGCCCAGAGCCCCCGCTTTGTGGCCAGCCTGATCTCGGCCGACCCCGCCGAGCAGGACCGGTTCTTCGCCACGGTCGATGCCCCGTTTGTCGGCAACGGTTTCACCCGCTGGGTCGACGGGCAGTACGCCCTCGACAAGCCCGAGCTCGGGCTGTCCAACTGGCAGACCGGCCGGCTCCACGGCCGTGGCGGGATCCTGAGCGGCGACGCCGTCTACACCATCCGCACCAGGGTCACGCAGGACGACCCCGAGATCGGTCGCTAGCGACCCGGCGGGGCACGCAGCCTTTGGGCCATGCGGGCGAGGGGCGAGGGGGCGGGGCCGACGCCGCCGTCTGCCATCATGCCGAGATGTCCTGGAGCAACGCCGCCGACGCCGCCACCGCCCTGCGTACCGCCGGCTACCTGGCCGACGAGCGCACCGCCCAGGTGGCTTTCCTCGGTGACCGATTGGGCAAACCGATCCTTGCCGAGGGACCTGCCGGTGTCGGCAAGACGGCGCTGGCGCTCGCCGTCGCCCAGGCCACCGGGCACCGACTGGTGCGGTTGCAGTGCTACGAGGGGCTCGACGAGGCAAAGGCCCTCTACGAGTGGAACTACCACAAGCAGCTGCTCCGTCTCCAGACGGATGAGGGCCGGCGCTGGGACGAGCTCGAGGGCGACATCTTCACCGAGGACTTCCTGCTTGCCCGCCCCCTCCTCGAGGCGATCCGCAGCCCGGAACCCGTGGTGTTGCTGATCGACGAGGTCGACAGGGTGGAGGTGGAGACCGAGGCGCTGCTGCTCGAGGTGCTCGATGCGTTCCAGGTGACCATCCCCGAGCTGGGCACGATGCGGGCGGAAACCCGGCCGTTCGTCGTGCTCACCTCCAACAACACCAGGGAGCTGTCCGAGGCGCTCAAACGGCGCTGTCTCTTCCTCCACATCGATTACCCGAGCGTGGCCAGGGAGCGGGAGATCCTGCTGACACGGGTCGAAGGGCTCTCCGAGGAGCTGGCGGGGCGTATCGCCGAGGTGGTGCGGTCGATCCGCCGGGTGGCGGTGCGCAAGGCGCCCTCGGTGAGCGAGAGCATCGACTGGGCGCGCACCCTGCTGGCGCTCGCCGTCGACCACATCGATGGCGCCGTGACCGCCGACACGCTCAACGTGCTCCTCAAGTATCAGTCGGACATCGACAAGGTGACCAGGGAGCTCGACCTGGCGCCGGCGCACGACGGCTGATGCTGGGGGCGCTCACCGAGTTCAGCGGCGAGCTGCGCACCCTCGGGGTCCCGGTGTCGATGGTCGAGGTGATGGACGCAGGCGATGCGCTTCGGCACGTCGACCTGGCGGATCGTGGGGCGGTGCGGGTGGCGCTCGCCGCCACCATGGTGAAGAACACCCGCCACCAGCGAGCGTTCGATACGGCGTTCGATGTGTTCTTCGGGCTGCGTGCCGCCGGTGGCGGGGAAGGGGCAGACGGCACTGCACCGGCTACGCCACCCGACCCCGGGGGCGTCGGTGGAGCCGGCGTTGGCGACGATCTCACCGGCTTGCTCGATGCGCTCGTGGCCGCCCTCACGTCTGGCGACGGTGAGACGCTGCGCCATCTGGTGCGTATGGCGATCGACCGTTTCTCCGGCTTCCAACCAGGTCGCCCCGTTGGCGGCCGCTACTACCTGTACAGGGTGATGCACCGCCTCGACGCCGAGGGGTTGCGTCGCCGGCTGCTCGAGGTGGCGCTCGCCGCTGCCGCAGACGATGACGACCTCGCCGCCAGGCTTGCCGCCGAGCATGCCGGCGACCAGGTCGACCTGCTGCGTCGCGAGGTGGAGGATGAGATCCTGCGCCGGCTGGTCGCCGACCGCGGCGCCGCTGCCGTCGCCGGCACGCTGCGGGTCCCGCTTGTCGAGGATGTCGATCTGATGCACGCCACCAGGGAGGAGCTTGACGAGATCACGGCGCGGGTGATGCCGCTCGCCAGGAAGCTGGCGAGCCGTCTCTCCGCCCGGCGCCGCCACGGTCGGCGCGGCCGGCTCGACGTGCGTCGTACGCTTCGTCGCTCGTTGGCCCATGGCGGTGCGCTTGTCGACCCCACATGGAAGCCGCGTCGCATCACCAAGCCCGAGCTGGTGCTGCTGTGCGATGTGTCAGGGTCGATGGCCACCTTCGCCCGCTTCACGATGCAGCTCACCTACGCCATCGGCCACCAGTTCTCCAACGTGCGCGCCTTCGCCTTTATCGACGGCATCGACGAGGTCACCCGGTTCTTTGGCCCCGGTACCGACTTTGCCGAGGCGATGGGGAGGATGAGCGCAGAGGTCCGGCTGGTGCGTCGCGACGGGCACAGCGACTACGGGTCGGCGCTCAACGGCTTCGTCGACCGGTTTGGCGATGCGGTGACGGCCCGCTCGACCGTCATCGTCACCGGCGACGCCCGCAACAACTACAGGGAGACGGGGCGCGATGTGGTCGCCGCCATTGCCACCGAGGCGCGGGCACTGCATTGGCTCAACCCTGAGGCGGCCCAATACTGGAACACCGGTGACTCGATCATGGCCACGTACGTCCCGCTGTGCGACGGGGTCCACGAGGTGAGGACCCTGCGCCAGCTGGAGACATTCGTGGAGCGGGTAGCTCTGGCACCGCGGTCGATCCGACGGAGCCGTCGCAGCCGCTGACTCATGCACCTGCTTGCTGGGGCGGCAGGTGCCTGCCGGCCGGGTGCCACAGTCGAATGTGGCGAGCCGATGCGGTCGCATCCTGCCCCGTGGGTCTGTTCCCTGTCGCACCCGCCCGCTACGGTGGCCGGTGGCGGTGGCGGAGAGGTTGGTGTGATGGCTGTCGGTGCTGCCGTTGCCCTCGTTGGGCTGGTCGCGACGTTGGCCGGGCCACCGTGCGCCGGGCTCCGCCAGCCGGTCACCGGGCCCGTGGTCCAGCGGTTTGCCCCCATCGGCGAGTATGCCGGTCACTGGGGGGTCGATCTTGCCGCCCCACTCGGGACCGTCGTCGTCGCATCCGGTTCCGGCCGGGTCAGCTTCGCCGGCTCGGTAGCGGGCAGGTTGTCTGTGACCATCGATCACGGCGGTGGGCTGAAGACCTCGGTGTCCTACCTCGCTACCGTCGATGTCGGCACCGGTGTCTATGTCGCCGTGGGCGATGGGGTCGGGACGTCGGGCCTGGCCCACGACCTCTCGGCGGTCCATTTCTCGGTGCGTCTCGACGGGGTCTACGTCGATCCGCTCGCCTGGCTGGCGTGTCACTTCCCTGGCGGGGCGCTGTGGCTGGCTCCGCGCCAGATCGCCCCCGGGTCCTATGCTGCGGGCCGTGCGGCGCGGCATCCTCGGCGGCACCTTCGACCCCCCTCACCTGGCGCATCTTGCGGCCGGGGAGGCGGCGTACCGTCAACTCGGTGTGGACGCGGTCGTCTTTCTCCCGTCGGGAGCGCCGTGGCAGAAGTCGGGCACCTCGGTGTCCGCACCAGAGCACCGCCTCGCCATGACCCGACTCGCCACCGAGCCCGCGGCCTACTTTTCGGTCGACGACCGCGAGCTGCGGCGCAACGGCTGGACGTACACCATCGACACGCTGGAGAGCTTCGGCACCGATGACGGTCTCGTGCTCGTCGTTGGTGCAGACACCGCATGCGGCGTGCCGACGTGGCACCGTGCCGCAGACGTCATGGCGCGGGTTGCGTTCGCCGTCCTGCCCCGCCCCGGTGTTGCCAGGGCGTCGGTCGACGCCGCCCTGGACGGGGCAGACATGACGTGGCTCGACCTGCCCGAGCTGGGGCTGTCTGGCACGATGCTGCGCACCATGGTGCGCAGCGGCCGCTCGGTGCGGTTCCTCGTGCCCGACCCGGTGTGGCGCTACATCGACGAACACGGGCTCTATGGCAGGCAGTGACACAGCGCACCGTTACACTCCGACCAACAGCGTCGCAGGAAGGTTGCACCATCAGCGCTGATCTCGAGGCCGTCACAGCTGCCGAGGCCGCTGCCGCCGCGATCGCCAACAAGAAGGGCATATCGATCACCCTTCTCGACGTCTCGGAGCTTGTTGTGCTCACGGACGTGTTCGTCATCGCCTCCGGAACCTCCAACCGCCACGTCAAGTCGCTGGTCGAGGAGGTCGAGCGCCAGCTCAAGACATCGCAGGGTCGTCGACCACTGCGTCGCGAGGGCGAGGACCACAATCGGTGGGTGCTGATCGACTACGGCGACATCGTGGTCCACGTCTTCGACGACGAGACCCGCAAGTACTACGAGCTTGAGCGTCTGTGGGGTGATGCCCCTCGCATCGCATTTGAGGAAGAGGTGGCTGTCGAGGCCTGATACACTCTCCGGCGCTCGACGCAAGGAGCCAGGGGCTGTAGCTCAGTTTGGCAGAGCGCTTGCATGGCATGCAAGAGGCCAGGGGTTCAATTCCCCTCAGCTCCACTTCACGGAACCTCTGCTCAGGTAGGGGTTTCGGCGTCTCAGGGGTCGATCGAGACGCCCCTGGGTCCGCCCCGAGTCCGCGAGAGATCGCGTCCGTGCCGCTTCGAGGGCGTCTGCGGCGTCCCGATCCCGCCCGTCGAGGAGGTGGCCGCACCCGTCGTAGGTGGTCCGGATCGAGGCATGCCCGAGGCGCCGTGTCGGATGAGGATCGTGTCGCATTGGAGACGTTGGTGAAGTCGCACACGGCGCCGGTGCGGGAGGTTCGTCAGGCCAGGGCGTTGTTGTGGGCGGCGGATGGTGTGTCGAATGGGGAGATCGCGCGACGCTGCGAGACGAACCGGCCGACGGTTCGGCGATGGCGGTCCCGGTTCGAGAGCGAAGGGATTCGCTCGGTGGGTCGGATCCGTCCCGGGCGGGGTCGGCCGCCCGAGATCGACGCCGCCAAGATCGAAGCGATCGTGCATGACACGTTGCACACGGTCCCCGACGATGGTTCGGAGTCGTGGTCGACCCGGACGATGGCGGACCGTCGCGGCGTCGGCAAAGACACGGTGGCTCGGATCTGGCGGTCGCGGCGGTTGCGGCCGTGGAAGGTGGACACGTTCAAGCTGTCTACGGACCCGGACTTCGAGGACAAGGTCATCGATGTCGTCGGGTTGTATCTGAACCCGCCGCAGGCCGCTGCGGTGTTCGCCTTCGACGAGAAGACCCAGGTCCAGGCGCTGGATCGGACCCAGCCGTCGCTGCCGATGATCCCGGGCCGGGCCGGAACCATGACCCATGACTACCGGCGCCACGGCACGTTGGATCTGTTCGCCGCGATGAACCTGGCCACCGGTGAAGTCCTCCACGACACCCGCCGCCGTCACGCCGGCCAAGATGTGCTCGCCTTCTTCAAGCTGATCGACCTCCACGTGCCTCGAGACCTCGAGTTGCACGTGGTGTTGGACAACCTGTCGGCGCACAAGAGCCCACCGGTGCGGGACTGGCTCGAACACCCCAAGCGGAGCCGCTGGCACCTGCACTTCACCCCGACCTCGTCGTCGTGGCTGAACCTGATCGAGACCTGGTTCTCCGTGCTGACCCGCAAAGCCCTTGGCCTGACCCCTTGAGATTGGTCCATCCGTGGTGAGAGTCCGAGACCCACAATGTGTGGGTGAAGGAGGATCATCACGATGGCGAGACGACGGCATACGCCGGATCAGATCGTCCGCAAGC
>Ga0114938_1002222_pt1 | contig 12418 bp, 9 predicted proteins | sample AshMeaBigSpring_FD_88675 | JGI IMG/M metagenome (GOLD analysis project Ga0114938, IMG submission 88675) | Groundwater microbial communities from Big Spring, Nevada to study Microbial Dark Matter (Phase II) - Ash Meadows Big Spring | ecosystem: Environmental > Aquatic > Deep subsurface >...
AAACATCAACGGCTTTACAAACAAAAAAGGCAATGATTAAACCAAATCTACCAGTAGCATCAACACTGCCGGAAAACAATGCTGCAATAGTCGGTAATATAATTGAAAGAAAAGAAGTAAAAACTGAAAATGAGAACAGTATAACAACAGAGAGAAAAGAATACAGCCCATATACAATCGAAAGTGTTGTCAATTCTTATAAATATAAAAAAACCCGTAAGAAACTATCCTGGCAGATTTTTATTACACCAACTATCTCTTACCGAAAACTTAAAGAGAACAAAACTTTCCTGGAGGCAGCAAGGACCACTCTCGGTACTCCAGCCAACTACGGTTATTCATTTTCTGATATCAATAATATTGTTACCCATAAACCTGATATAGGCCTTCAATTGGGTTTTGTTACCGGTTATCCTGTATCGAAAAAACTCAGAATTACTGCCGGATTACAGTTCAATGTCAGTAAATATGATATCAGGGCCTATAGTCATACCGGAGAAGTAGCCACTATTGCTCTAAGTAACAATGCTGGCGGAACTAACACAGTTTCTACTATTACCAATTACCGCAATATTGGCGGTTATAAAGCCGATTGGTTGCACAATATGTATATTTCAGGTTCTGCTCCAATCGGCCTCGAGTTAAAACTTTCAGGAGGTAAAAAGACATCTGTTGGTATAGCAGGAACCATCCAGCCTACCTACATCCTTGGCAACAGGGCTTATTTACTTTCTGCTGATTTTAAAAATTATGCAGAAATTCCTTCACTTACCCGTAAATGGAACCTGAATACCGGCTTTGAAGTATATGCAGGCTATTCAACCGGTAAACTGGATTGGAGAATTGGCCCTAATATTCGCTACCAGGTATTTTCCAGCTTTATTGATAAATATCCGATTAAAGAACACCTTTTTGATTTTGGTCTAAAATTAGGTCTCATGCTTAAATGAAACCAGTACTAACTGCCCTGCTTGGTAAAATCCCGCACCTCTTGTGCGGGATTTTGTTTTCTGTTTTGCCTTCACTTTTACCCGTTTGATAAAACCCGTTTCAGTTAATTTTGACGGATGAAAAATTTCCTTTTATTGTTAATTACTGCTACCATTATTTTATCTGGGTGTAAATCAAAAGACAAAGAACCTGAAAAAAAGTACGTTTCTATCGTTTCGCTGATAAAAAAACAAGTAGCGCATGTGGACACCTCCCTGTACCCTATCCTGAAAATAACTACTATTGACAGTTTACCGCCTGACACAGTCTATATTCCGAGGGAAGAATTTGCATCGGTCGCACAAGATTTTATGAAAATCCCAGACCTTTCGGACCCCAAAGTGGGAAAGAGATACAAAGAAGAGCAGGCACGGTATGATGAATTGCTCAACAGGGTAGTTATAACCTACACCCCATTAAATCCGGATAAGGAAGAGGTGAAAAAACAGGAACTTCTGATTATTCCTAACGAAGCGGCCGGTGATAAAGTAAGCAATGTCATCATACTGAGAGAGATCAGTAACAAGGATAGTTTGTTGCAAAAGAAAATGCTCTGGCAAATGGATAAAAGCTTCCAGGTGGTAACTACCCGGCAAAAGCCGGGACAACCTGAGGAAGTAACAATATTGAAAGTAAGCTGGAATGAGCCGAAAGAAGAATGACACATCAGGAATTTCAACATATCGCTCCTTCCATCCCGAAAGATCCGGGCATTTACAAATACTATGATGCAGCAGGAGAGTTACTATATGTGGGTAAGGCTAAACACCTGAAAAAAAGAGTAAGCTCCTATTTCAATAAAACATTCACCACCTACAAGACACATGAATTAGTAAAGCGGATTGCAAGGATAGAGTATACCATCGTTAACTCGGAGCAGGATGCTTTTTTGCTGGAAAACAGCCTGATCAAGGAATTTCAGCCCCGTTTCAACATTAACCTGAAAGATGACAAGACTTATCCCTTCCTGGTGATAAAGAATGAACCCTTTCCAAGGGTCTATTTTACAAGAAAAAAAATCAATGACGGATCTGAATACCTGGGGCCTTACACTTCAGTAAAAAAAGTAAGGGAGTTACTGGAATTCATTAAACAGACAATACAACTACGTACCTGCTCCTTAAATCTGTCTGAGAAAAATATTAATAAAAGCAAATTCAAAGTATGCCTTGAATACCATCTTGGAAATTGCAAAGGTCCCTGTGAGGGTTTTCAAACTGCAGCAAACTACCAGGAAGGTATTGCCCAGTTAAAAAATATCCTTAGAGGTAATTTGAGTCCGGTCATCCGGCACTATAAAAGCGAGATGAAGGCTTTGGCGGAAAGTCTTGCATTTGAAAAAGCTGCTCTGGTAAAAAAGAAAATCGAATTCCTGGAAACCTATCAGTCCCGTTCTGTAGTGGCCAATGCCCGAACGGGGCATGTGGATGTTTTCTCAATTCAAAAAGAAAAAGATACTGCGTATTTCAATTACCTGATGGTACGCAATGGCAGTATCATACAGACACATACCGGAAAGGCCGAAACCCACCTGGATGAATTACCCGAAGAGATATTGCTTTACACCATTGCACAAATCAGGACAACTTTCAACAGTGATGCGACAGAAATTGTAGTTCCCTTTCCGGTAAATTACCCACAAGAAAATATTGTAACAACGGTACCGAAAGGGGGTGACCGTAAAAAACTACTGGATCTTTCTTACAAAAATGTGGCTCACTTTATTGAGGAGTTAAAAAACAAAGAAAGGCTTCAATTAAATAGTAAATCGAAGGATAAACTAAACCTGCTTGAACAACTGCAGGCCGATCTCCAGTTACAGGACTTTCCGGAACAGATTGAATGTTTTGATAATTCAAATTTCCAGGGTAGTTATCCCGTATCTGCCATGGTTTGTTTCAAATATGGTGAACCAAGCAAGAGAGACTATCGCCACTTCAATGTAAAAACGGTAGAGGGAATTAATGATTTCGCCTCTATGAAAGAAGCCGTTTTCAGGAGATATAAAAGATTGAAAGATGAGAACCAGCCTTTCCCGCAACTGGTTATCATAGATGGTGGCAAGGGGCAATTGAGTGCTGCATTAGAAGCAGCCGGTGAATTGGAGCTAACTGGTTCTATCACTTTTATTGGTCTTGCAAAAAATGAAGAAGAGATTTTTTTTGCTGGTGATTCCGAATCTATCAAACTGCCCTATAACAGCAGCAGCCTCAAATTTATACGTCGTATAAGGGATGAAGTACACCGGTTTGGCATTACTTTTCACCGGCAGAAAAGAAGTAAAGGAACTTTTAAAAATGAATTGGAAGACATTAAGGGTATTGGCAAAGCCACGGCCGAATTATTGCTGAAAGAGTTCAAATCAGTAAAAAAAATCAAAGAAGCCAATGCAGAGAAATTAGAAAAATTAGTAGGAAAAGCAAAAGCAGCCATTATTACCCGGCACTTTATCAAATAAAGAAAGTCCTGATAGGTTGAAAAAGCAAAGCTGCGTTGATTCAGGAAGCTAAAAAAATGGGGCCAGAATAGAAATTCAGCCCCGTTTTTAAAATCCAATATCCTATGAAAAACCGAGACGAAAATACAACAATTCTTCAATTTTCCTATAGGACTTTTACGATTTTTGAAAGTTTTTTTATCCTTTCATTTTGAAAGTATTGTAAAACAAAAAGACTCCCGCAACGGAGCCTTTTTATAAGCAGTTGAAAATTATTTATCAGAATTAATAAGACCAGAGATCTTGCTCAAAATTGAAGATCTTTTCTTTGATGTTATCTCCTTCAAGTAAAGCAAGGATAGGGTCCTTAATGTACTGCCTGATGTTTTTATTGGCAGCATTATCCATCGTTGATTTCAGGATATAACTGCTGAACATACGGCTTTCAAACAATTCTTCCCAGGTCATCCGGCTTTGACCCATGTTTTTGGGATTGTATACTTCATATTTAGCCAAGGTTGCTCTCAGGTCAGGGTAATAGATCCAGAACATAACAGTCTGACCTCTTTCCTTTCCGTTTTCAGCAAAAACTGTCTGAACAGGAGCTATACCTAAAATACGGCAGAACATACGGCTTGATTCACGGTCAAACACCCATTCTTCTTTTATTCTGAGTTTTACTACACTATTAGGATCAAATGTTTTCAAGGTAACGACCCTTGCCACAATCTTACTGGGGTCATTTATATCTACACGATCAGCAGTATCATATCCACCGGCAACTTTTTGATTCAACTCGTCCATGGAAAGAGGAGTGGTGAACCTGTCATCAGTCCATGCCGTTACATCACCCTTTTTGACTGCCTTCAGCAAAATATCTAAGAAGATCTGGCTGCCATTATCATCCTGGGCCTGGTAACGAAATGTTTGGTTCATTTTTTCCCTCAGATCAAGCTCTCTCCATACTTTTTCTGCAAAGAGGGCATCATCCCAACGGAGATGCTCATATGGCAGGGGTGTACGGGCTGTTAAACTTCCCTTATCGAATGCATTATCATTTCGTAAGGAAGGCTTAGGAGCACCGGTTCCCGCACCAGCTGTATCGTAGGTGATGGGAACACTTACTGCAGGGTTATAAGTTGGCGGAGCAGTATTATTGTTGTTCTGCTGCTCATTACCCTGAGGTTGAGTGGTTGGATTGTTAGTTCTTCTTCTCGGCTGACGCTGTGCATCAGCATCAGCATACAATCCTGCTACCAGCACCAGGCACACAACTGCTTTAATAAGATTGTTTTTCATGTATTATCTCATTTACTTGATATAATAAACCAAAGACGGCACTTTCTTATTTTGACCATCTTCTCCCAGCACACGGATATTGTCTATGTAGACAGTTTTACCAGCTTTAACCTGATCCCTTATAATCTGCTGTGCTTTTGGGCTGAAAGCATTACCTGTACATACAGCTTCCACGATATCACCATCATCACTGTCAGTACTGATAGTAAACTGTGTTACAGTGTATTTCAAATCAAACGGAAAGTCTTTAATCCAGGCAGCAACACCACCCTGTGCCCTGAAAGTACCAGCGGGTATGTTTTCACCGCTAGGGAAACCACCAACTGTTGCAACAGCACCAGGTATTTGACGTACCCTAAACTGTGCTACACCCATCACCTTACCATCAACCGTTACGGTAATCTTGCAATCATCACTTTGCTGTGTAACTCTTGCCGTGTATTTTCCATTCCCAACCCTGCTCAGTGAACCACCGCCACCGGAAATAGTTGCCTGCACTTTATCATCACCTCCGCCACTGGCAGAAATGGTGACCGGGTTATCAACTCCTATGTAAAGAACATTCATTTTGTCCAACGCTATAGATGCGTTAGCCGAACCCACAGTATATTCTACATTTACCTCTTTTACTTCTTCTTTACCGGTAGTCTGGTTAAAATAGGTAATCTTAACAGGAACAGACCTGCTTCCCATACCACCTGCCTGTGTTTTGTACAGGGCAAACCCTTCCTCTCCAATAGGCACTACAGTACCACCAATGCTGATAGTAGGCTTCGCTGCTTTACTAAACGCTCCGACACCGGCTTTTATTTCAAGCTCTTGTCCTGGCATAAGGTAATTGGAATTCTGGCCAACAATGGCAGCATAAGAATCAAATACCACTTCAACGCTTCCTACTTTATTATGGCAAAATGCAACTACTTTATTTTCAGCAGTTTTTACGTCGTTTTGGAATTTGCTAAGGATCGTAAGACCAGCAACGGTTGGCACCATATTAAAATACGCAACATCCCAGGCCTTTGTTTTGCCATCACGACCCGGAGGATTCGATAAATCAATCTGAAGTGATTTTTCGAATTCTGTTTTAATGTCCGGGTGAATGCCAAGAACATCGGTTTTGTATTTTGTAAGCATATCAAACAACTTCTTGCCCTCTCCTTCCTTCACCATTAACTTGGTTACAATATCCAGGTTATCTTCCTTGAATTCCTTACTGGGATCTGAAGCGCTGCCACCTGCAGCGGTCAAAATTTTGCTTTTGAGACTGGCAATAAAATCGTAGACTTTCTTTGAAAACATTACTACACTATCTGCCTTGGGTAACCATATATTGGCCCTTTCGGCTGTCTCCGGTTTCGTTGTCTTTTCTTTCAACGAAGCCATGATAGTATTGGTCGACTTATCAACAGTAGTATTGGTATTTTCCAAACTGCGGTTAACAGTTTTAAAGGCATTGAGGATCTCAGATGATACGTTGAGTGCTAACAGGGCTGTCAGCACCAGGTACATTATATTGATCATCTTCTGCCGGGGCTCTTTAGGTAAAGCCATGACTATTTAGGTTTAAATTGGATTATGAATGATGACTCTTTTAAATCTTCTTTAGTTACAGCTCCTTAGTTGCGGCCCTGCATGGCAGTAAGCATGTTGCCATAGATATTGTTCAGACGACCCAGGTTTGTAGCCAGGTTTCCGATTTGCTCCTGAACCCTCTTGGCATCCTCAGCACTGTTAAGCATAGCAGAAGATGTTTCAGAAAGTTTGCCATAGAAAGCATTCAGCGCTTTAAGGTGGTTATTACTTTCCTGCAATTCGAGTTCGTAAATAGTATTTAAAGAAGAAAGGTTTTTAGTAAGTACCTGAATCTGCTCATGAAAAACTTTAGCGCCTTCAGTAGCGGAATTAAAGGCTCCCACAGATGAAGCAGCTGTAGTATAGGCATCTTTTACTTTCTCCAACTGACCAGTTACCTCTTTGGTCTTGGCAGTAAATTCAGTAGTAGCAGCTATTGTATCACCAATGTTATTCATACCTGAAACAGTATTATTCAACTGCTTGAAGCCATCGCCCAGGCGTCTCATGGTGTCCGGAGTAATATCTGCTTCGGTCAGCATTTTATCCATGGCACCGAAAGCTGCCCTGGATTTGGCGCCGGCAACAGAAAATTGCTCTTCGTCATGCGAGGCATCTTTGATAGGAGGATAAATAGCATATAATATACCATACAATGTAAAAATGATTGCCTCTGTGGTCAAACCGATCCACAGCCAGGTGTCTGCATCTGCTGCGTGAGTGATCTTCCTGAGGGCACCCCAGATTACTAATGCTGCGCCGAAAGAAACGCCAACATCTACCCATTTTGCTACTTTAGATGGAATTGCTGCTGCCATAAATTGGATTTTTAAAGTGGTTTTAAGTTGAAAGTTTGAAGTGACAAAGAAGAGAGGACAGATATGTAAACTGCCCTCTCCAAATTTTTATTGTTAATAGCTGGACAAATTATTTTTTGCGACCTTTTGCAGGAGCTGCCGGTAAGTCAATTACACAACGGAATCCGACATAAGATTTGGTTGTATCCTGGTACTCATAAGTGCTGGTGCCTGTCTGCAGGTAATAACCTACATCTTTCCAGCTGCCACCGCGGATGATCTTACGCTTCATCAGGGGAGGATCATCATCCTTGGCATTCCAGCGAACATCAGGGTTCATATCATGCTGGAAGTTATTACGGCCTTCATAATAGATAGAAGATGTCCACTCAGCTACATTACCTGACATACAATACAGACCATAATCATTAGGCCAGTAGGCATCGGCACGAACAGTATAAAATCCACCATCCTCAGGGTAGTTACCACGGCCGGGTTTGAAGTTGGCCATCAAACATCCCTTCTTATTACGCAGGTAATAGTTACCCCAGGGGAACATGGATTGTGAACGGCCGCCGCGGGCTGCATACTCCCATTGTGCCTCAGTTGGCAGACGGAAATCTGATTCCTGTGTTCTTTTCTTTGAATCAAGGTATGAATTCAGTAAATGTGTTCTCCACTCGCAAAAAGCAGTAGCCTGTTTCCAGCTAACACCCACAACCGGGTAGTTACCAAATGCGGGGTGAGAGAAATAGCGTTTGGTCATTGGCTCATTGTAAGAATAAGAAAAATCGCGGATCCAGCACAATGTGTCAGGATAGATAGGTGTGTCTTTCTTTACAATGAACTTCGAGCGGGGCTTGCCAGCGTTTTCCCTTTTTGCAGCCTCTTTCAGATCAAATACTTCAGAGTGATAAATAATTTTAGAAGGGTCAATTTCTTTTTTACCAAAAATCCTGTCATCCGGGGGAAGGATGATATCTGTACTGCTGAGCTGCTCCATGACCTTCGGATCGCTCCACTTCATGGTTTGCATTTTCTTCCAGTCCACATACTCATTACCATCAGCGCCGGCTTTTACATAACCCATTTTACGGGCAACCACTGAGTCACGAACCCACTGGACAAACTGGCGATATTCATTATTGGTAATTTCAGTAGCATCCATCCAGAAGCCGCTGATTGATACAGAACGGTTACGGGCACTAAAGGCATAAGCCGGATCCTCATCGCTGGGACCCATATGGAACGTTCCCTGGGGCACATACACCATTCCCGGAGGTTTGGGAAGACTGTATTTGTTACCCGGGGCAACACCATGCACCTGGCCATCATTCGGCAGGCTTCCGCCTTTTCCTTTTCCATTCTTCTTTCCCAGGATACCGCAACTGGCCAGCATAGTCATGCATGCGGCTGCGTACAGGGCGTAGTAAAGGTTTTTCATTTTCATACACTTAAGGGGTATTGGGCAAATATAATGTTTTGACCTGTTTTCTGACACAACGTTAAAATTTATTTTTTTCAATACAAAGCGTCTTTTACGGGGTAAATTTTCTAACGGTATCCGACCTCGATTTATTGTATTAACAAAAAAATTATTGCTGGTTTTTGTTCTTGTCTATCAGCAACATAAGCTCATTTACGGAAAATACGGGACGCTGGCAAGTGTAACTACGACATAGATAGATAGAAGTTTTATCACCGGCAGGTTTTCCGGCCAATAATGGATAGGCATTGTCAGCTAAAGAAGATGACATGATAACCCGCTGAGGAATATATGCTTGCAATACCTGGCTTCGCAAAGGCCCTGCCTCTTCGCCTATTATAGCAATTTCATTAGTCCCGGTCACAAATTCCATTAATAGCCCGGCCCAGTTGCCAAAAGAAGTAGGATAACGAACGATTGCATTTCCTAATGAAGCCGTCATATCTGCACTTTGTTGCCGCCATTTCGGTTTATCAAAAAGAATAGAAAGCTGCCAGAGATTTTTAGCCATCACCGAATTACCGGAAGGAACCGCACCGTCGTAAACCTCTTTTTTTCTGACGATAACATCCTTTTGCCCTGCTTTTGTATAATAGAAAAACCCAGTTTCGGCTTCACTGAAATGCTCAATAACATACTCAGTAACTGAGATAGATCTGTCTACCCAGCTAATATCCCCCGTTACTTCCTGCAAATGCACTAATGCCTCAATCAGAAACGCATAATCATCCAGGAATGCCGGGTACCGGGCTGTATCATTTTTCCAGGTATGATGGAATTCATTAGTACCATTAACAACAAAATGTTGAAGTAAAAAATTCATGTTTTCAATGGCAAGTTGGCGGTACTGCTCTTCGCCGGTAGCGGCGTAGGCTTTGCTGCAGGCAGTATTCATCAAAGCATTCCAGCCGAGTATAATCTTGTCATCGAGCAACGGCCTGATTCTTTTATTACGGGCAGCCAGCAAATTCTCTTTACCCTTTTTTAAAATATTCTTAAGCTGTACTTCAGATATACCCTCTTCCTGTGCAAAAGCGGTAATGGGTTTCCTCACCCACAGGATATTAGTATGCTCCCAGTTGCCGTTATCTGTTACATCATAATAAGCACAAAATATGGCCGCATCAACACCGAGCAATTGTTCAATTTCGTTTTTTGACCAGGTATAGAACTTCCCTTCCACACCTTCGCTGTCGGCATCAAGGGCTGAATAAAAACCACCTGACGGATGAAGCATTTCCCGCTGCAAAAATTCCATTGTTTCTTCTATCACATCCTTGTAACGCTGCTTACCTGTCAGTTGAAATGCTTCACTCAAAACTGATACCAGCAGGGCATTATCATACAACATCTTCTCAAAATGAGGGGCCAGCCACTCTGTATCGGTGGAATAACGGGCAAAGCCTCCCCCTATCTGGTCGTAGATGCCACCCTCAATCATTTTATCAAGACTGAGTAATGCCTGGTTCAAAGCCTCTTCATTACCGGTATGATAATGATACCGCAGCAAAAACTGTATTGAAAATGTCTGTGGAAATTTGGGAGCCTTACCAAAGCCTCCCCACTGCCTGTCGGCACTTTTCATAATGTTTTGAAAGATGATATGGATATTTTCCAATGAGAATAATTCTTCCTCATTTGCCTTCTTTAAACCAAAAGCGTTGGATTGGGCTAAGTGTTCGGTAAGATTTTCAGCTTGTGCATCTATTTCATGTCTCCTCTCACGGAAAGCCTGTATCACCCCATACAAAGTTTCCTGCCAGGAAGGCCGGTTAAAAGCCCGTTGGGGAGGAAAATAAGTTCCTCCATAAAAAGGTTTGGCATCGGGGGTCAGAAAAACATTTAAGGGCCAGCCTCCGCTACCCGTCATGGCCTGTACCGCATCCATGTAAATATGATCCAGGTCCGGACGTTCTTCCCTGTCTATTTTGATATTAATGAAATGCTCATTCATAATGGCGGCAGTGGTTTCGTCTTCAAAACTCTCCCTTTCCATCACATGGCACCAGTGACAGGCCGCATAGCCAATACTCACCAGTATCGGCTTATTCTGTTCTTTGGCTTTTTGCAAGGCCTCATCTCCCCATGGATACCAGTTCACCGGGTTATGAGCATGTTGCAGCAGGTAAGGACTTGATTCGTTGACCAGTTGATTGGTGTGTTTTGCCATAATAAAAAAGAAAGTAAATGTCGCAATAGTTAGTGGCAAAAAATAAAAAAGAGTACTGTCAAAGTACCCTTTTTTGTATCAATCCATTTGTAGAATTATTTCTTCCTGGTTACTGCCGACAGGAATTGTTCCAGGGCTGCTACCATGCTGGGAGCCTGTGGCTGAGGAGCTTTTATTTCCAGCTTCAGACCGGCATCCTCAATGGCTTTGGAGGTATTATTACCGAAAGCGCCAATCACAGTACCGTTTTGTTTGTATTTTGGAATATTATCAAATAAGCTTTTTACACCACTAGGGGTGAAAAAGCAGATAACATCATATTCATTCTTTTGAAGAATTTCCTTAACATCGCTGCTGACACTGCGGTACATAAAGGCGAGGATGAATTCACAGTTATTCGCTTTAAGCCAGTTGACTATCTCATTATCCTGCTGGTTTTCTGAACATACATACAGGAACTTTTCATTGGCCTTGTGCTTATTGATGACATCAAACATGCTTTTATTGGTGCCATCTGCCCCGTAAAACACTTTTCTTTTACGATAAAGAATGAACTTTTGCAGGTAAAGGGCCACTGCTTCTGTAATACAGAAATACTTGGTATCCTGCGATATATTTACCTTCATTTCTTCACACATCCGGAAGAAATGATCAATAGCATTACGACTGGTAAAGATGATACCGGTAAAATTTTGTATTTCGATCTTTTGCTTGCGGAAATCACGGGCAGGTATGCCTTCCAGCTTAATAAACGGATAAAAATCCAGCTCCACATTATACTTCCGGCCCAATTCAAAGTACGGAGACTTTTCACTGTCGGGTCTCGGTTGGGTAATCAGGATTTTTTTGATCGCTTTGGCCTGCACATCGGCCTTATTAACCCCTGTTTTAGTCATTTTCGGTTCGGCTAAAGTTGGCTGCAAAGTTAAGTAGTTATCCCGAAATACAATAGCAAGCCCTTGTAAACCAGTAAAAGAGGCGCAATTTCAAAAGCACATAGATACAGAAAAAAATGAAAAAGGTTGACCCTGACCTGATTACGGACAGCCACGAAGGACAAAATAAGCCGGTAAATTAGCAGGCCGCCAAGCAAGCACCACGACAGGGTGAGCCCCACCGTATACACATTTCCAACGGCGAAAGCCAAAACAACCAAAAACGGAAGCAACAGTATACCAATCATCTTGTTGATGATAAAAACAATGAAAACATAAGAATCAGCCGCCTCACTCATATTGAATAGCCAGCCAGAAACTTTTAACCCGATAAACTTGATAAAATAGGCAACAGACAGGCCGATGGATGCATAGAAAAACATGAGCCAGAAATCTTCCACAGGGCTGATGGAAAAATGCTGCAATAAAAAACTGGTGTACAAACCAGCGCTGATCACAAAGAAACCGTTCAGTATCAGGGAAGGCAATGGCGTTTGCATCAGTTGTTCCCTGACCTGTCTTTGCTTTAGAGTGGTACGGAAGAACAAACGGAACAAGTCACTGAAGTATATTGGGAATAGCTGTCGCAGCACGGCAAATACTATTAGCAGAAACACTAACAAGTAAAATAAGAGTTCCTTGCCATTCGCTACCCTTTGTTCTGATACTGGAGGTGCAGCAGCCTTAGCTTTAAAATCAAAATAAGGATGTTGCTCCAATATCAGCTTGCTA
>Ga0114938_1002226_pt1 | contig 12407 bp, 13 predicted proteins | sample AshMeaBigSpring_FD_88675 | JGI IMG/M metagenome (GOLD analysis project Ga0114938, IMG submission 88675) | Groundwater microbial communities from Big Spring, Nevada to study Microbial Dark Matter (Phase II) - Ash Meadows Big Spring | ecosystem: Environmental > Aquatic > Deep subsurface >...
TAGTTTTCATTTAAACTCATCGAATAAACCCGATGTAAATGGCACAAGCACTTATTATAAGCATATTGGCTTTAGACCTCTGTCTGTTGCTATTTTAAAAAGAATGCTCGATATTAAACTGAATGAATTTGGCAATATTGGTAGTTTTAATTTTGCTTTAAATGCTCCTACCGATTTTGTAAACTGTTTGGTAGAAGTAGCATTTTTAAGCAATGCAGATGATGAACAAAAAATCATTAAACCCACATTTCATAAACAAGTAGCTAAACAAGTGTACTTAGGAATGAATGATTGGTTAATGAATGTTCAGAAGAAATAAGGAAACTTTTTCTGAAATAATGAATTATTGGCAACAGCATCATTCTATATTTGCCCACTTATGAGCAAACCATATTTACATACTGTTCTTTCTCCCAAATTATTGCATTTATACGATTGTAATAATAGTGTGGTTGTTATTATTGATGTTTTTAGAGCTACCTCAACTATTGCTACCGCTTTGTATAATGGTGCTTCAAGAATTATTCCAGTTGATGCTGTAGATAAATGTATTGAAATTGGAAAAACCACAGGTGGCATTACTGCTGGTGAAAGAGATGGTAAGGTAATTGAAGGTTTATCGTACGGAAATTCTCCTGCTGAATATCCTCGTAGTTTTATCGAAGGAAAAACATTGGTGCTTACTACAACTAATGGTACCAAATTATTACACATGGCTTTACAAGCTGGTGCAGCAGAAGTTGTAACAGGATCGTTTCCTAACTTATCGGCTGTTTGCGACTATTTAATTGCTCAAAATAAAAATGTTATTCTTGGTTGCTCAGGTTGGAAAGATCGTTTTAATTTAGAAGACACTCTTTTTGCAGGTGCAGTAATTCAAAAAATAAAAGAACATTTTACCATTCATTGCGATAGCAGTTTAATGGCTACAAGCATGTATGAACAACACCAACATGATATGTTTGGCTTTATAAGGCAACTTACACATTGGCATAGATTGGAAAAATTTGGACTACAAAAAGATTTAGAATATTGTGTAAGTATTGATGTTGCCAACATATTGCCTTTATACAAAAATGGCGATTTGATTGTTGGATAAATTACGCTTCTTCTTCTTGCTCTGTTGGTGTATTTCGTTTTATTAATCCATCAATAAAAGAAGTAACCAACGATACTATAATACTAAACCACAATGCAGGCCACCAACCATTTACTTTAAATCCACTAACAATATCGGCTGCCCATTTTACCATTAATACATTGATTACCAATAAAAAAAGACCGAGTGAGAAAATGGTAATAGGAATGGTTAATACTATTAAAATTGGGCGTACAAAACTGTTTAATAATCCTAATACAATCGCTACCAAAATAGCGGTAAGTGTACTATCTATATAAACGCCACTAAGCAAGTACGATGCTATTAATACAGCAAAAGCTGTAACCATTGTTTTCAATAAAAATTGTATCATAATAATGTTGGTGTTGAGGCGATTATGAATTGGGTGTTCCTTTTTTATTCCAAGCCAATATTTGTGCAGCATAAATACCCTTCTTTCCACTACAATAATAAGCAATTGAACAGCCAATAGCAAAGTAAATAATAGCATTTCCGCCAAACAATTCTACAGCCATAATGGTGCTTGCAATAGGTGTATTTGTTGCTGCTGCAAACAATGCAACAAAACCTATGGCAGCCATTAAATCTATAGGTGCATTTGTAATTATAGCAATTGTATTTCCTAAAGCTGCTCCTATAAAAAATAAGGGTGTTACTTCTCCACCTTTAAAGCCCAATGCTAGAGTAACCACCGTAAACAACAACTTCCAAAACCAACTAAAGTAGTTTGCCCCACCTTCTTTAAAACTAGAAACAATGGTTACTGCATTGGTAGAATTACTTATAACACCTAAACCCAAAAAATCTGTAGTATTTAGCAACCAACTACCAAGTATAACCATGCTTCCTCCAATAATTGGAATAAACCATTTAGTAGTAATGAATTGATTGGCTTTTTCTTTTGAAAAATCGATTAAAAAACTAAACAATCTAGCTGCTAATCCAAAAAAAACAGATGCTAACATTACTTTTATACACAGTAAACCATCGAATTCAGCAATTGGAGATACGTTGTATTTTGTATGAATAATTCCCCAAGATTGGCAAGTTATATCTGCAACAATAGACGCAATTAAACTTGGTAAAAATGCTTTTGTAAATACATTGCTAATTGCTAAAACTTCTATTGCAAAAATGGCTCCGGCAACTGTGGTTCCAAAAACAGCTCCAAAACCTGCTGCTATACCTACAATTGTTATTACTTGTAAAGTGCTTGTATTTAATTTAAAAAAACGAGCAACTGTATTTGCAATACTTCCTCCTATTTGCACAGCCGTTCCTTCTCTTCCTGCAGAGCCACCGAATAAATGGGTAACAATTGTTGTACTCAAAATAAGCGGCATAATTACAATCGGTATGCCTTTATTTGGTTGTTGTGCTTCACTAATTACTAAGTTGTTGCCAGTAGCCACCGCTTTGCCCCAACGTTGATATACAAAATATATAGCAACACCTGCAATAGGCAAACCATAAAGCAACCAATTATTATTGAATCTATACATGGTTGCAACATCTAGCAACCATAAAAACAGAGCTACACAACTACCAACAATAATTGCTATTGGCACACTCATCAACATCCATATAATGATGGGATATTGAGTAAAAAAAGGTTTGTTTTTAAACATTAGGAAACTGGTTTTCACTTGACAATAAAACCTGCCAAGCTGCATGTAGTTGATTGTTGTTGAGTAATGTAGCAGCATACCTATGTAACTCTATTTCCATTTCTTCTGGATCAATAGAATAGTATTGAATTATGTTTTTTAAAGTGTCGTCTGTAAAACTTGCTTCAATTAGGGGCATTTCATGCACATTTGCTAGTTGACCCAAATGATTACCTGTTAATACTTTACTATATTTAATACTTGTTGGTAATGCATCTATTCCTATTGCAATATTTGTATTTGGTTTTGCAACGGTAAACATGTTGCTGCTATTTACCCTACAATACCAATCTCCTCCAAGCCTTGCTATAAACTCGGTTTTTTTTTGATCTATCATTGTACCATCACTATTCAATAAACTATCATCTACATGCATATACAATACTTCAGCAATCACTAATTGACCAGCACCTCCATTTTCACCCAAACTTTTAATTTCTTTTACCACACATTCTAATTTTATTTTAGCTTCTTTTACCATTGGTGGCTTCACTTTTGTTGCTGCTTCTTTGGTAAATCCTGCTTTTATAAATTCGTCAACTCCTCTTTCAAATTCACAACTACTTAGGCTCATTTGTTGCACCATTGCTTCATCACACATATTTATAACTACTTCTGCATGTTCTTGTACATTTAGTAAAGTATGTTTTAAGGTATTATCTCTTCCTTTTCTTGAGGGTGAAAAAATAACAATCGGTGGATTGACCGAAAATAGGTTGAAAAAAGAAAATGGGCTTAAGTTAACATTTCCTTTTGCATCGATTGTACTAGCAAAACAAATGGGTCTTGGTGCAATAGCATGTTGTAGCCATTGTTGTATTTGCGGAACTGGCAAAACCGATAAATCTATCAACATAAATAATATCTTTTAAATGGTAAATATCTGTATTAAAATTAATTCTTATTATAGATTTGATTTTAAAAGCTATTGTACTCATAATTTAATATTAATGATTAGTGTATGAATGCTTTTTATGATTTAAATTTGTTTAGCATACATTTTACATATACCCAAACTAATTTTTATGAACGCACGTTTTTTTTTAAAACATCTATTATTGAGTTGTGTATGTGTGTTTGTTTTCATAATTATAAGCACCAATACATTTGCACAGCAAGATACCTCAAATGCTAGGCCAGCTTATATAACCAAACTTTCGCAAGCAAAATTGCCGCCGCCAATGGTTGCAAGTATTAAAAGCTTAACGAAAGATAAAATTTATTCACTACAAGAAGAATATCAAGAAAACGTACGTGAAGATGGTGAAGAATATGTAATTACCATAAAGCTTAGGTTTATGGACGATCATATTATTGGCTACATTAAAAAAGCTCCTTTACGCCAATCGAATAGAGTAGAAATTTCTAAAACCATTATTGATATTCCTGTAGAATGGTGTGGAACCATTGATAGTAGTAAAGCAACACATTGTGTAAAAACATTGGAAGAATTAGAGGCTTTTGCTAAGGAAGTAAAATCGAGTAATTGGCATCAGAAAGATGAGGCCGATGAAATGGCAGCAGCTAAACCAGAAACTAGTTTTGGAAAACCAGATAATGTAGGTAAGAAAAAGAAAAAAGGTAAAAAAGACGAGGTAAAAGAAGAAGCTACAAAAGAAACAAGCAAGGAAGAAAAGCCTAAAGAAGAAAAAACGAAGAAAGAAAAGCCTGCCAAAAAATCGAAGAAAAGCATTAAAGAAATGTATGGTGAAGAAGAAGCAAAAACAGATTCTATTCCACCAACAAAAGGATAACAACTACATAAACAAATTTTTAAACACCGTTTGTTGAATATTTAACTGGCTATCGAGTACAATAAAATTTACTGGATAGCCTTTTTTTATTTTGCCGCTTTGATGATCTATTTTCAACACATTTGCCGGATACAAACTTGCCATTTTTAAAGCCTCTACAATATCAATTCCTGCATACGCTACAAGGTTTTGTGTAGCTTTAATCATGGTCAATGCCGATCCACTTAATGTTCCGTTTGTTTCGAAAAAATCATTATTCAAAACGTGTTTATATGCTCCACTTGTTGTAGCAGTTACAGCATCAGTAATTGTAAACAAACGATTTCCTAATAATTTTTTAGCAATTTGTATGGCTGTATAATCTACATGATATCCATCAGGAATAATGCTTGCCATTACATGAGCATGATTAAAAACTGCTCCAACCATACCTGGCTCTCTATGATGAAAACTACTCATAGCATTGTATAAATGGGTAACTACATTTACGCCATTGTTAAATGCAGTTGTAGCTTGTGTGTAATTGGCGTTGCTATGACCAGCTGCAATAATAATATCTTGTGAATGAATGTATTCAACAACTTCGTTACTACAAACCTCTGGAGCAAGTGTTATCATTTTAATAACACCTTTTCCATATTCAATAATATCTTTTACTTGTTGCAATGTTGGTGCGTAAATACAATTTTCTTTATGTACACCTCTTTTTTCAACACTAATCCAAGGACCTTCAAAATGTACACCCAAACATCCCTTTTTTCCCAACTTCCAATATTCTTTTACCGCATCAATACAGGCAAACATTACTTCTTGTGTGTTGGTTGCTACTGTTGGTAAAAAATAGGCAACGCCGCTTTTTTCACAATCGGCTTGCAATTGAATTAACGATTCCACATTTTTAAATTCAGAAAACAACAAATTGCCGCTTCCATAAATTTGAGCATCAATAAATGCAGGCACAAGCATATGTTTACCATATTGTATGCGTTGAATAGAATTATCTAAAGAAACTTGTGCTGTGATATCTACAACTATATCATTGTGTGTAACAATTGCATGATGGGGTAAAATAGATTCTCCTGTAAATATATAATCGGCACAATAAGCAATCATTGTAATAGTTTTATTTTACGATTGTTGAATAAACGAAAACGCATCTGCATCTTTTAAAAATGGTAATTGTTGTCTTATTTGCTCAATTACAGCTGTATCTATTGTAGTAGTAAAAATGGTTTCATTATGTGCTTCTGTAAACACTACTTCACCCATCGGATTAATAATGCAGCTATCACCACTATGATAAATATTATTGCCATCATTACCAACTCTGTTTACACCAATAACATAACATTGGTTTTCTATAGCTCTTGCAGCTAATAAGGTTTTCCAAGCATGGCTTCTTTTTTCTGGCCAATTGGCTACATAAATCAACACATCGTATTCAGGAGATTTTTCAGCATTCATACTTTGCCTTGCCCAAACAGGAAAACGCAAATCGTAGCAAATTTGTAGGTTTATTTTTATGCCATTTACTTGAGCAATGAGTCGTTTATTACCAGCATTGTAATGTTTATTTTCTCCTGCAAAAGCAAATAAATGTCGTTTATCATAATAACCAAAACTACCATTAGGTAACATCCAAATAAGTCTATTGTAATAATGATTGTTTTCTTCAATAATTAAACTTCCGGTAATAATTATTTTGTGCTTGTTTGCCATTGTTTGCATCCATTTTACAGCTACACCATTCATGGTTTCTGCAAATTTTTCTGGCTGCATACTAAACCCTGTTGTAAACATTTCGGGTAAAACAACAACTTCTGTTTTTTCTTTAATGCTTTCTATCTTTTGGGTAAACATGTTTAAGTTGGCAGAAACATCTTCCCAAAACAAATTAGTTTGTATAATGGTAAATCGAAGTGATGACATATAATGAAAGTAATACTTTTCTGTTTAGAATTGATAGCCAATACTTATTGTTCCAAAACGTTGTGGTCTTTGCTGTAGCGTTCCCTCTGGCGTTAAATAGCTTACACCTAACTTGGCAGTAAATCGTTGTTGAGCGTACACAATTTGCCAATTTTGTTGATAAACTAACCGATGTATGTTATTAGCATTTGCATCGTTGGTAAATAAACCCCCTTGTACAGTTGCATTGTAAGCATAAGCGGTTATTTGTGGCTGAAAGGAAAAAAACAGTTCGAATTTCTTATTAGCATTTGCTTCTGTGGATAACATTTGTGCATTGAAAAGTGCACCGTTATTGAGTTTATTCATCCATCCTACAGAAATAAATGTTCCAACTTTAGCATAAGTAAAAGTGTTGCCAACAGTAGCTTCTACCATTGGTACAACTTGATACCATTGCTTTTTTTTACTACTAAATATCTGTTTAGCAATGGTATATCTGCCATTAATGCCTAATTCATTTTGCAACTGATTTTCCCAACCACCATACTGTCTAAAACCCATTACTCTATGTATGTATTGTTGCACATTTTCTCCCAATGCATTTTTACCAATTGTGGCTACATTGGCTTCCCATTGATGCATGGTATTTTGTTTTACAAATTTTGTTTGCGAATAAGCAAGCGAAAGAAGTCCACAAAATGGTCTGTCAATACCATTGCGTAAATAAAAAACTCTTCCTTGTGGGGTAAATATTTTATGTGTTAATGTAAGTTCTCTTAACACATTAGGTTGTTTAGCGGTATTGGCAAATCGATAATGAATAAAAAAACCACTACTATAATATCCATCTTTTAACTTTCCTAAATAAGCATCGTTATCTGTAGTTATACTTAGCTGATGTACCTTACTTTTTTGTGCTGAAGAAACCCAACAACAAAGTATAGTTATAATAAAAAAAGTAATTTTCTGTAGCATGCAATCTTTTTAAAATCAATTATCTTTTTCTTTATTTCTGATTAGCTGAATTGCATTGTTAATTAATGCGTGTTCAAAACCTTTTTGTGTTAAGTAAGCAATGGTTTTAGCTTGTCTATTTAAATATTGTTCACCTTTTAAACTATCCCATTTTTTTAAAACAAGTGTTTGTATTGTTTGCAAATAATCTTCTTCGTCTATGGTTTTCAACGCTTTTTTTATACAATAACTACTTACTCTTTTCTGTTTTAATTCGTATTCAATTTTTATTTTGCCCCATTGTTTTATTCTAAATTTTCCACCAACAAAGGCAATAGCAAATCGTTCCTCATTCAAATAATTTTCTTCAATTAATTGAGTTATCAGCACATCAGCATCAGATTTATAGATTCCAAAGTTGTATATTTTTTCTAACACTTCTTGATGGCAACGTTCTTGATAACCACAAAAATGTTTTAGTTTTTGATAAGCCTGTTCACTTGTTAATTTTTTATTTAAAAACATAAACAATGATGCAATAGTTTGAATTTGCAAGTTATATAAACACCTGATGTTAACGTTGCTTTTTTAGTAATTTGATAGAAAGTTATTCTTTACAATATTTTTTGAAACAATTAGCTTTAACATGATTTAGATTTGAAGATTAAACGATTGCTACATGTATCAACTACAAAACTTTATTGCAGGAAATTGGATATTGGGTGATGGTGATGAAACCATATTATACAATGCCATTACTGCTACACCTATTGCTACTGCTACTAGTAAAGGAATTGATATGGCAATTGCTGTTGAATTTGCCAGAAAAAAGGGAAATAGTTCGTTACGTAAAATGACGTTTCAACAAAGAGCTTTACTATTAAAGGCGTTGGCTTTATACTTACAAAATCATTTAGAAAAACTATATGCCATCAGCTATCAAACTGGTGCTACAAAAGCCGATAGTTGGGTAGATATTGAGGGTGGAATTGGTAATTTATTTGCCTATGCATCGCTTCGAAAAAAATTGCCCGACGAATGTTTTTTGATAGATGGAGAAGCTCATTATTTAGGTAAGCAAAACACCTTTATGGGGCAACATTTATTGGTGCCAAAAGAAGGAGTTGCTGTTCATATAAATGCATATAATTTTCCTGTTTGGGGAATGTTAGAAAAAATTGCCGTAAATTTTTTAGCCGGTGTTCCTGCTATTGTAAAACCAGCAACAGTTACCTCTTATTTAACAGAAGCTGTGGTAAAAATAATTATCGAAAGCAATATTTTACCTACAGGTGCTTTACAACTTATTTGTGGTAGTGCTGGCAATTTATTACAACAACTCAATAGTCAAGATGTGGTAACTTTTACAGGTTCTGCTAGTACAGGTTTATTGTTAAAAAGCAACCCACATTTACTGGCAAACAATATTCCATTTACTATGGAAGCAGATTCTTTAAACTGCATTGTTTTGGGTGAAGATGTTACACCAACTATGCCTGAATGGAACTTGTTTATTAAAGAAGTAAGAAGAGAAATAACACTAAAATGTGGACAAAGATGCACTGGTGTTCGTAGAATTTTTGTTCCAGAAAAGTATATAGAAGAAGTATCGAAAAGTTTGCAAACTGCATTGGCAGAAACTGTAATTGGTAATCCGAAAAATGCTACTGTAAAAATGGGCAGTTTAGCTGGCACACAACAACGAGTGGAAGTTTTGGAACAAGTAAATCGTTTGTTAGCCACATCATCAATCATTTATGGTACAACAGAAAACATTGAAGTGGTAGATGCTGATGGAAAAAATGGTGCATTTATGAGCCCTATTTTATTGTTAAATACAGAGCCATTTACTAAAACCGATACACATGAATTAGAACCGTTTGGTCCAGTTTCTACATTAATGCCTTATCGTGGAATTGATGAAGCTATAGAGCTATCCAAAATGGGTAAAGGTTCTTTGTGTAGCACCATTGTAACAGCCAATAAAACCATTGCTAAAAACTATGTTTTAGGTGCAGCTACACATCATGGTAGAATATTGGTTTTAAACCAAGAAAATGCTAAAGAAAATACAGGACATGGTAGCCCTCTTCCGTTGTTGGTGCATGGTGGACCAGGAAGAGCTGGTGGCGGTGAAGAAATGGGTGGTTTAAGGGGTTTACATCATTACATGCAAAGAGTTGCCGTTCAAGCTTCACCTAATTTTACAACTGCAATAACCAATGTTTATCAACAATATGCAACACCTAATTTAGATGCTATTCATCCATTTAAAAAACACTTTGAAGAAATACAAGTTGGCGATGCTTTAATTACAGGAAAAAGAACCATCACCACTACCGATATTAGCAATTTTGCCAACCTTACTTGGGATCATTTTTATGCCCATACAGATGCTACTTCTTTAACTGATACATTATTTGAACAACCAGTTGCACATGGCTATTTTATACTAAGTGCAGCTGCTGGTTTATTTGTTGATGGAAGCCATAAAGGCCCTGTTTTATTAAACTACGGAATTGAAGAATTTAGATTTACAAAGCCTGTTTATGCTGGCACAACCATACATGTTCAATTTACCTGTAAACAAAAAATTAGTCAAGAAAAAAGAAACGAAACCGATATTGAAAAAGGTATAGTAAAATGGTTGGTTGAAGTAAAAGATAACCTGAATGAATTGGTAGCTGTTGGCACTATTTTAACGATGGTGAAAAAGAAAGTTAGTAATTCCAATTCTTTAGAAAATTAAAAAAGTATTCTCTACAGCAAACAGCTTTATTCATCGGTTATTTCATCGCATATTTTTGCTTTAACCACAAACTCATTTTTACCAACAATATCAATATAGGCACTTCTACCAATGGACCAATAACACCTACAAAAGCTTGTGGTGAATGAATACCAAAAACTGCTATTGCTACAGCAATGGCCAATTCAAAATTGTTACCTGTAGCTGTAAAAGCAATAGATGCATTTGTTGCATATGGTAAGTGCATATATTTTCCTATAAAAAAACTTACAAAAAAAGTAATGATAAAATAGATGATTAATGGAACGGCAACTTGCAATACTTGTAGTGGTAATAGCAAAATTTCATTTCCCTTTAAGCTAAACATAAATACGATTGTAAACAACAAAGCATATAAAGTAATAGGAGATATTCTAGGAATAAATGTTCTATTCAACCATTCTAATCCTTTTTGTTGAATTACTACATATCTGCTAATAAATGCCAATAAAAAGGGAATGCCTAAATATGTAAATACACTTTTTGCAACATCTTCAAACGGAACAGAAATATCAAAATTTCCAAAGCCCAATTGTTTGGGTAAAACATTTAAAAAAAGCCAAGCATAAAAACTATAAAACACAAGTTGAAAAATACTATTCAATGCTACCAAAACAGCAGCATATTCTCTATTTCCTTTTGCCAAATCGTTCCAAACAATTACCATTGCTATACACCTTGCCAATCCTATTAAAATTAGGCCCACCATATATTCTGGCTGATTACCCAAGAAAATAATTGCCAATACAAACATTAATATAGGACCAATTATCCAGTTTAACAACAAAGAAAGTAGCATTGCTTTTTTATCTTGAAAAACTTTGGGCAACAATGCATAATCTACTTTAACAAGTGGTGGATACATCATTAAAATTAATCCAATTGCTAAAGGAACATTTGTAGATTGAAACGATAATGCCTCCATTACAGTTGATACGTTTGGTACAAAATATCCAATTGCAATACCGAACATCATTGCAAGAAATATCCATAGCGTAAGATAGCGATCTAAAAATTTGAGTTTGGGTTGCATAGTTTGAATGTTTATGGCTTATTGGTTTTTATTTGCGAAAAAACATACATCATTTCTTGTGCAATTTGTATGCTTCTTTCTGCATATACAGCCGCTTGTTGTGGTGTGTTATCAGCTATTTTAGGATCGGTGTACTTAATAGGAAATCTAGCATTAGCACCTATAACTACAGGACAAGCTTCGTCTGCATTATTGCAAGTCATAATTGCAGCAAAACTATTTTGTGGATTAAATGAATGATGATAGGCTTTTGAAAAACAAACAATCGGCATTTCGTTGGCAGCATATTTTACAGCATAAACCGGATTGCTTGTATTGCTTAGTGCTTCAATCGAAAATCCTTGATTACGCAATGTTTCTGCAACTTTTATGTACATAGCTGTTGCTTCTGTTCCTCCAGAAAAACAGTACACATTTTTTATTGAAAAATGATACGCCATTGTTTGTGCCCATATTTGTGATAAATGACTTCTTCTAGAATTGTGGGTACAAATAAAATTAAGCCGAATGGTTTCTTGTACATCGGTTTGTTGTTGTAAATAAGCAATTAAAGGTTGTAGCACTTCTTTTCTTTCGTTGCTAATTTGTTCTGTAGATAAGCTATTTATTGTTGCTAAAAGTGTCGTATTCATTTTGAGTTATTTTATGTTTGTTTTTGTTTAACAACAACCTCCTGTTGTGCTACAGCAACTTGTTTTTGCTTCAACCATTATCAATTTATTATTATCAATTCCACAAGCATCTGCTGCTAAACAAGCCGTTTGTAAATTTTGAAGAATAAACTTGTTTTGAATAAATGTTAACCCATACTTGCCAATAGTTTCATTTTGATATTCTACTTCAATTTCAGCGTCGGTAATGCCTAATTTTTTTTCAGACAATTCGATGATTTGTAAAAGTTTGGTAGGTTTTAATAAATGGTCTGTATCGTTTGCATTCCACAATTGAAAGTTTACTTTTTTGTCGAATCTAATTACGCCACCACAATCAATAAACTTCTTTTCTATTTGTCCAACTTCTGTTACATGAAAATGAGTTGGTACTGGTGTTCCATTTTCAAGCTCAAACACCACATTTTGTAGGGTGGGTAAAATTTTTTTAATCTCTGATAATTTCATTGTTTTTTATTTATTGTATAAATGCAATATTGCGATAAACAAGTTTAAAAAAATTGCTAACA
>Ga0114938_1002227_pt1 | contig 12404 bp, 11 predicted proteins | sample AshMeaBigSpring_FD_88675 | JGI IMG/M metagenome (GOLD analysis project Ga0114938, IMG submission 88675) | Groundwater microbial communities from Big Spring, Nevada to study Microbial Dark Matter (Phase II) - Ash Meadows Big Spring | ecosystem: Environmental > Aquatic > Deep subsurface >...
GACGCGGGTACCCCAGGGGTCCCCTTGGGGCAGGAAGTGGCGGACCTTGCCAAACAGATGCTCCAACCGCAGGAAGGTGCGGTAGCGTTCGTTCAGGGGGTGCTCGAAGGTGAGTTGCATGGGTGCAGGCGGGTTCCCTGATGCCCGGGACACGGGCCAGCGCCTTCGATTGTCCCGGATTAGCCGGTACTGGTAAAGGTGGGCTGTCCCCGGATCCACGGCCAAGACCGGCACGGGCGGCTCCGCGACACGCGGCCTTCCATGGCCCATCCGACTGGGCGGCGGAGGATCGAGGCGATGGCCGCCACCGCCTAGGGTTAGGCAAAATCAGTCGCATGCTCGATCACTAGAAAAACATGTTATCACCCTGTTAATCGGCGAAAATCCTGTTCATCCTGTCGCGCCCATGACGCGCATCGGCATCGACACCGGCGGCACCTTCACCGACTTCGTCCTTTGGCGCGACGGCGAGGTGCGGGTGCACAAGGTCCTCTCCACCCCAGCGGCACCCGAGCTGGCCATCCTCCAAGGCATCGCCGACCTGGGACTGGACCCCGCGGGGCTCAGGATCATCCACGGCTCCACGGTGGCCACCAACGCCGTGCTGGAGCGCAAGGGGGTGCGCACCGTCTATGTCGGCAACCGCGGCCTCAAGGACCTGCTCACCATCGGTCGCCAGGCCAGGGAGCGCCTCTACGACCTGCAGCCCCCCAAGCCGCTGCCCCCGGTCCCCGCGGACCTCTGCCTGGAGACCGGCGGGCGCCTGGGTGCGGACGGGACCTGGGTGGAACCCCTGACCGCGGCCGACATCGCCGAGCTGACCGCAGCCCTCTTGCGCCTCGCCCCGCAGGCGGTGGCCATCAACCTGCTCTTCTCCTACCTGGACGACAGCGCCGAGCGGGCCCTGGAGGCGGCCGTCCCGGAGGGCGTCTTCTGCTCGCGCTCCTCCGAGGTCCTGCCAGTGGCGGGCGAGTACGAGCGCGGCATCGCCACCTGGCTCAACGCCTGGGTCGGGCCCCTGGTGGGGCGCTACCTGGAACGTCTGGGGGCGGGGCTCCCCGGGGCGGCCCTGTCGGTGATGCAGAGCAGCGGTGAGGCGGTGGCGGCGGGGCAGACCGCACGCCGGGCCGTGCACCTGCTGCTCTCGGGACCGGCCGGCGGGCTGGTGGGGGCGGGCTTCGCCGGCCGCCTGGCGGGGCAGGATAGACTCCTGACCTTTGACATGGGCGGCACCTCGACGGACGTGGCCCTGCTCGCCGGGGCCCCGCGCCTGACCGGCGAGGGGCGGGTGGCCGGCTACCCGGTGGCCGTCCCCATGGTGGACATGCACACCATCGGGGCCGGGGGCGGGTCCATCGCCCGCCTGGACCCAGGCGGGGCCCTGCTGGTGGGCCCCGAGTCCGCCGGGGCGGACCCAGGCCCCGCCTGCTATGGGCGCGGCGGGACAGAGCCGACGGTGACCGACGCCAACCTGGTGCTGGGGCGGCTGCGCCCTGATGCCTTTCTGGGGGGACGCATGACCCTGGACACCTCCGCCGCGCTGGCCGCCATCGCCCGCCTCGGGCAGGCCATGGGGCTGACCCCGGAGCAGGCGGCCCTGGGGGTGGTGGACCTGGCCAACGAGCACATGGCCCGGGCCCTGCGGGTCATCTCGGTGCAGCGGGGCACGGACCCGCGCGGCTTCGTCCTGGTCTCCTTCGGCGGGGCCGGGGGGCTGCATGTCTGCGCCCTGGCCGAGGCCCTGGGCATGACTCGGGCCCTGGTCCCGGTCCACGCCGGCGTGCTGTCGGCCTTGGGGATGCTGGCGGCGCGCCCGGGCCGCACCCTGACTCGGACCTGGGGGCGGGACCTGGCCAGGCTCGCCGACGGCCAGGTCGAGGCCCGCCTCGGTGAGCTGACCAAGGAGGGCGTCCTGGCCCTGGAGGCCGAGGGGCTGGCCCCGGGGAACCTGAGGACGGACTCCTCCCTGGACCTGCGCTACCGCGGTCAGTCCTACACGCTGGAGGTCCCCTGGGCCGGGATCACCGCGAGTAGCGAGAGATTCCACCAGGCCCACCTGGCCCGCTACGGCCACCGCCTGGACCTGCCGGTGGAGCTGGTCAATTTGCGGGTGCGGGTCCTGGGGCCTGAGCCCGAGCTGCGACTGCCCCCGGCGGCGGCCAGGCCCGAGGCGCCGCGGCCCGCGGCCTCGGTGGTCGGCTGGCCCGTACCCGTCCCGGTCCTGCCCCGCGGCGCCCTCGCCGGAAGCCAGGTCGCCGGACCCGCCATCGTCGTCGACGCCGTTGCCACCACCTGGCTGGCCCCGGGCTGGGTGGCCCAGGGGGACGCCTACGGCAACCTGCTGCTCCAGTGGTGCGGTTGATGGCCGCAGTCCGGCGGGCACGGCGGGGAGACCAGCGGCGCAGCTGCCCAATAGCGGCCCAAAAAGGGGGCGGCCTAATGCCTGTGGTCGGGACAGGGGTAATTCGGTACACTGCGCAGCCCGTTTCGGACACCGCAAACATAACAGGCCCGCCGCGCCGCTCCCCCGGGACCCACAGCGCCGGACGGACCACCTTTCCAACACCCCTGAGGACCCCTGATGACCCTCTATGGCATCCTGGACGTCGGCCCCTGGCAGGCCGTCGCCGCCGCCCTGATCCTGACCCACATCACCATCGTCTCCGTCACCGTCTTCCTGCACCGCGCCCAGGCCCATCGGGCCCTGGACCTACACCCCGCGGTAAACCACTTCTTCCGCTTCTGGCTCTGGCTCACCACCGGCATGGTGACCAAGGAGTGGGTCGCGGTCCACCGCAAGCATCACGCCAAGTGCGAGACCCCCGACGACCCCCACAGCCCCCAGATCCTCGGGCTCGGCAAGGTCATGGCCGAGGGGGCCGAGCTCTACGGCGCCGCGGCCAAGGACACCGCCATGCTGGCGCACTATGGCCGCGGGACCCCAGACGACTGGATCGAGCACAACCTCTACAGCCGTTACCAGTGGCAGGGCATGGGCCTGATGCTGATCCTGGACCTGCTCCTGTTCGGCGTCTACGGGCTCACCATCTGGGCCGTCCAGCTCCTCTGGATACCCTTCTGGGCCGCGGGTGTCATCAACGGCGTGGGACACTGGTTCGGCTACCGCAACTACGAATCGCCGGACGCCTCCACCAACATCGTCCCCTGGGGCATCCTCATCGGCGGCGAGGAGCTGCACAACAACCACCACGCCTTCCCCAGCTCCGCCAAGCTCTCCTCAAAGTGGTGGGAGCTCGACATCGGCTGGTTCTATATCCGGGTCCTCAGCCTCCTCGGGCTGGCGAAGGTCAAAAAGGTCGCCCCCGAGCCGCACGTCATCCCCGGCAAGTCCGTCATCGACATGGACACCCTCAAGGCGGTCATAGTCGCGCGCATGCACGTCTTCGCGCGCTATGCCCAGGAGGTCATGGGGCCGGTGACCCGTGCCGAGCTGTGCCGGGATCAGGGGCACTGCCGGCGCATGGCGCGGCGCGCCAGCCGGCTCCTGGTGCTGGAGGGCGGGCGCATCGACGCCGCGGCCCGGACACGCCTGGAGCAGTTGTTGGCACAGAGCCAGCAGTTGGCCACTGTGTACCAGTATCGGGAGCGCCTGCGCGAGATCTGGGAGCGCGCAGCCCCCAGCCAGGAGGCCCTGCTCAAGTCCCTCCAGGACTGGTGCCAGCAGGCCGAGGCGACGGGCATCCAGGCCTTGGAGGGCTTCTCGCGCAACCTGCGCGGCTTCTCCCTCCAGCCGATCCCCCGCTGAGCCCCGGCTCGGCGCCCTTGAGCCCAGGGGTACGCCCCTGGGCTGCAATGCGGCTGCCCTTCTGAGTCGATGGCCCCCCGGGGGCCGACGTCCACCTCAATCCTCCTGCTGACCCGCCTGTGCGGCGGTGGCCAGCGCCGCCCTCAGCCCTCCCGGCAGTGGTGCGGCCCCCTCCCCGCCCTGGCCCAGGTGCACATGCACGGTGCGGGCCTGGGCAAGCAGGGCCCCCGAACCATCCCTGAACCGGTAGCCCAGGGTGAAGCTGGTTGCCCCCAGGGACTCGACGCCGATGGCCACCCGGACCTCGTCGCCGTGGCGCAACGGCAGCAGGTAATCCGCCTCCGCGTGGACCAGGGGCAGCCGGCAACCGGCCCGGATCAAGGCATCGACCGGGGAGCCCAGGGCCGCCATGAGCCCCTCGTAGGCGTCGTGGGCGTACCGGAAGATGTGCCCGTAGAACATGACCCCAGCGGCGTCGGTGTCGTGCAGGCAGACCCGGAAGCGGTGCTCGAGGCCAGGGCGCGGCATAGGTCGTTGCGATCGCTGGTCAATAGGGGCGAAATCCACCGCCGGGGACCCGCGGGATCTCCAGGCGACCCGCCCTGGGCCGCGGTGGCCCCCCCAGGTCCCTGGCCAGCCAGGCGGCGGTGGCCAGGCCCTGGGGTATGGGGCTGCCGATGGCGGCCGCGAGCTGCACCGTGGGCCAGAGCCCGGCGGCGGACTCGATCAGGCTGGTCACCACGACCTCGATCCCGGCGCGGGCCGCCGTCCCCGCCAGGGCCAGGGTCCGCCGCAGGCCACCCAGGCCCGCCGGCTTCAGGACCAGCCGGCGCACGGGCAGGTCATGCAGGTCCCAGACCGTACCGGGGCGGGTGAGGGACTCGTCCAGGGCCAGGGGAAACCCGGCCAGGCCCTGAAGGGCGCCCAGGTTTGCCGGGGCCGGGTCGCCCAGGGGCTCTTCCAGGGCCTCGATCGGCAGGGCGTTCAGGGCCGCCACCGCGCGCTGCGCCTCCGCGAGGGTCCAGGCCCCGTTGGCGTCGAGCCGCAGGCGCCCACCCGGCGGGAGGGAGCTGGCCAGGTCCTCGATCTGCCGCAGCTCGGACCTGAGCCCAGCCAGCCCGACCTTGACCTTGAAGACCAGGTAGCCCTCGGTGGCGCAGTCCGCCAATCCAGCCCCAGTTACCTCGGCCAGTGGACCCAGGGCGGCATTGACCGGGACCGACGGCTGGGCATCCAACTCGGTCCCTGGGGCGAGCCAGCGGGCCAGGGGGACCCCGGCGGCCTGCGCAGCCAGGTCGGCCAAGGCGCACTCCGCGGCGTAGCGGGCGGCCGGCGCCGCGCCGCCCTTCCCATCCCCATCGGTCCCTTCCAGCTCCATCAGGGCCGCGCAGGGCGTCCGCCCGAGGGCCGTCTCCCGCCAGGCGGACAGCCAGCCCCAGGCGGCCGCCCGATCCTCTGTCCCTGCGGCGGGCAGGGGGGCGCAGTCACCGTACCCCACCAGGCCGTCGGCCTCGCAACCCACCAGCCAGCCGAGGCGCTCCCCGACCGCGCCCCTGGCGCTGCACCAGGGGCGCCGCAGGGGCAGGCGATACGGCGACAGCGCAATGGCGGTTATCACGCCGGCAGGGTCAGACCGACGGCGAGCAGGGCGGCGATGACCGCCTGGTAGCCGCCGGTCGCCCCCAACAGGGGGTTGAGCCCGGCCCCGCTGGCTCCATGCCAGAGGCGCCGGATCAGGACCAGGCCCAGTGGCATGGCACCCAGGGTCAGCCAGGGGCGCCCAGGGAGTCCGGCCGCGAGCAGGATGGGGAAGGGGCCGAGGAGCAGGGCGGCGTAGAGCAGCCTGGCCCCAGCCGGGCCTAGGACCTGGACCAGGGTCCTGCGCCCGGCGGCGCGATCCGTCTCCAGGTCGCGGTAGTTGTTGATCAACAGGACGGCGGCGGCGGGCAGTCCCAAGGCCAGCCCCACCAGCACGGCATCCGGTCCCTGGGTCAGGGTCTGGAGGTAGTGGCTTCCCCAGACCGCGGCGACCCCGAAGAAGGCGAGGACGAAGACCTCGCCGAAGGGCCCATAGGCGATGGGCCTGGGCCCCCCCGTATAGGCATAACCGGCGGCCAGCGAGGCCAGCCCGAGGGCGACGATGGGCCAGCCGCCGCGCAGGGCAAGCAAGATCCCGGTAGCAAAGGCCAGTCCGAAGGCCAGGTGGGCCGCGGTCTTGACCTGGGCCGGGGTGAACCACCCCTGGGCGGTGGCCCGCAGCGGGCCCAGACGTGCCGGCGTGTCTGTCCCGCGTTCGAAATCGGCGGCATCGTTGTGCAGGTTGGTCCCGGCCTGGATGGCGACGCTCGCCATCAGGGTCAGCAGGGCCGTGAAAGGGGCCAGGCGCCCGGTCTGCGCCGCCGCCAGGGCGACCCCGGCAACCACGGGCGAGGTGGCCAGCAGGAGGGTTTTGGGGCGCGTCGCCGCAACCCAATGGACGATGCACTCACCCGGACCGGACATAGTCTAGGGCCGCCGGGGGAACTTGCCGAAGTCCGGCGCCCGCCGCTCCAGGAAGGCGTCGCGCCCCTCCTGGGCCTCCTCGGTCGTGTAGAAGAGGGCGGTGGCGTTGCCCGCCAGCTCCTGGATCCCGGCCAGCCCATCGGTGTCGGCATTGAAGGCAGCCTTAAGGCAGCGCAGGGCCGTGGGTGAGAGCCGCAGCATCTCCCGGCACCAGTCCACGGTCACCGCCTCCAGCTCGGCGAGGGGGACCACGGCGTTGACGAGGCCCCAGGCCAGGGCCTGAGCCGCGTCGTACTGGCGGCACAGGAACCAGACCTCCTTGGCCCGCTTGAGCCCTATGGTCCGGGCCAGGAGCCCAGCCCCGAGCCCGGCGTCGAAGCTGCCTACCCGCGGACCGGTCTGGCCGAAGCGGGCATTCTCCGCGGCGATGGTCAGGTCGCAGACCAGGTGCAGCACATGCCCCCCGCCGATCGCATAGCCCGCCACCATGGCCACCACCGGTTTGGGCAGGGTGCGGATCTGGCGTTGCAGCTCCAGGACATTGAGGTGCTGGACCCCGGTCCCGTCGCGGTAGCCCTCCTCGCCGCGTATGCGCTGATCGCCGCCAGAGCAGAAGGCCAGGTCCCCGGCCCCGGTGAGGATGATGGCCCCGATGGCCGGGTCCACGTGCGCCCGGTGGAAGGCATCGATCAGCTCGCGCACCGTCTCGGGGCGGAAGGCGTTGCGGACCTCGGGCCTGTTGATGGTCAGCTTGGCGATCCCCTCGGCCTGGTGGTAAAGGATGTCGCGGTAGTCCAGGCCCTCGGGGGTCTGCCAGGCGATGGGGGCCGACGGGCCTTCGGGCATGAACTGGGACTTCGACGGCATGGGTCTTGGTAGCAGGTGCGGGTGAGTCGAATCGACAGATGGGCACTTTCTCCGAGCAGGGCGGGGTTTGCAACCCCGTCACTTGCGTGGTCCAGGGCTGGCCGGGCGGTTTCACCGGGAACCGGGCCCGGCGACCGACAGGATCGAGCGCGCCCTTTAGGCGCATTTGCCATGGGCCAAGGCGCCGTGTTGCGCCATTCCCACGACCCAGGCATGCTGTCCCCGCCCCGCTGGCCGACCCTTGCTCAATCCCGTTGCCCCGGGGTATGCCCTTGACCCTTTCCATTCATGCTCAGCCGGCCGGAAGCTGGTGTCCCGGTGCCTCCTTGGACCCAGATGCCTAACGTCGGCGGCGGGCGCCCCCATCCCCTCTGCCGCGGGCCCACCGGCTGGCTGGAGGAGATCGGCCTCGCCTGGTTGACCCTCGTGGCCTGCCTTGGGCTCTACCTGGGCATTCTGGCCGGACGCGAGCGCCTGGATCTACCTGCCTTCGCCGCCGCCCTGCGCCAGATTGGGCTTTCCGTCCTCCCGGCCATCACCCTGGTGGCCCTGGCCCTGGGTCTGATCCTGGGTAACCAGGCGGAGTCGGTCTTCCAGGAGCTGGACCTGCCGCGGCTACCGGTCGTCACCCTGGGGATCGCGGTGGTTCAGGAGCTGGTGCCGATCCTGGTGGGTATCCTGGTGGCAGGGCGGGCCGGGGTGGCCCTGGCCGTGCGACAGGCCGGTCTGATCGTAAGCGGCGAGATGGAGGGGCTGATCGTCAGCGGCCTGGACCCCATCCGCTTTACCTTGGGCCCTGTGCTGGTCGCCATGCTCCTGATGTCCTTCGCCCTGACGGTCTGGATGGGCCTGGTCACCTGCCTGTCCCTGGGCGCCTGGCTCTGGGGCCGCACCGGGGTCCCGCCCGCCGTCTTCCTCGACGCCCTGCGCCAGTCCCTGGGGGTGGCGGACCTGGTCGAGGCCCTTGCCAAGCCCTTGCTCTTTGCCATCCTCATCGCTCTAATTGCCAGCGTCTGCGGCCTAGGGGCGGGGCGAGATCCGGACGGGTTGGGGCGCGCCGCAACCCGGACCATGATCGGTGCCGTCACCGCCATCCTGCTGACGGACCTGATCTTCGTCCTGCTGCGCTGAGGAGCCATCGATGGAGGCGGCGGTCGAGCTGGCGGGCGTCTTCCAGCACGTCGGCGGACGGTGCGCCCTGGAAGGGGTAAGCCTCCACCTGGCCCGGGGCGACTGGTTGCTGCTGGTCGGACCCAATGGCGCCGGGAAGACCCTGCTCAGCCGGCTGATCCTCGGGCTGGACGCCCCCTCCGCCGGGACCCTTCGGGTCCTGGGTCGGTCCCTGGGGGGGCTGGGGGTGGGCGCCATGCGCCGCTGGCGGGCCGAGGTCGGGGCCGTCCTCCAGGGCGGCTCGCTCCTGGAGGGGCTGACGGTGCTGGACAATCTGCTGTTGCCCCTGCGCGGGACCGGTGCGACCCGCGCCGAGATGGCCAGGGCGGTCCGCCTGGCGGTCACCCAGTTGCAGCTCGACGGCCTGGAGGGGGAGCTGCCCCGCGGCCTTTCCCTGGGCCAACGCAGGCGCATCGAGCTGGCCCGGGCCCTGATTCACAGGCCCAGGCTCCTGGTCTGGGACGGGCTCACCGAGGGCCTGGACCCCGCCGGGGTGCGGGAGACCCTGGAGCTGCTGCGCCAACAACACGCCAACCGGGGGATGACCCTGATCGCCACCGACAACAGACCTGCGGAGCTGCTGGCCAGCGGCGCCCGGATCGCGGTCCTGGACCGCGGGCGCCTGCTTTTCGATGGGCCGCCCGAGACCCTGGAGCAGGCCGCCGCCGGACGCCTGGAGCTGCGCTACGTCCTCGCGGGGCGCCCGTGAGCCGACTGGAGCGCCTCTACGCCCCGCCGGAGATCGGCGCCCCGGGCAAGCGGGCCGCCGCCGGGGTTCGCCGCGACCTGATCCTGGCGGGGCTCTTCGTCCTGACCATGGCCGCGATGGTGGTGGCAACCCTGGCCCTGATCCTGCCCTGGCTCTTCGCCGGCAGCATCCGCCTCCATGCCTACTTTCCGGAGGCGGCCGGACTCGACGCCGGTATCCAGATCAGCCAGGCGGGCTATGTCATCGGCGTGGTGGAAGCGGTCGAGGCCTTCTTCCCTGCGCCGGGGGCCGATCCCTGCCCACCCGAGGCCAACATGGAGGCCCCAATGCCGCCCACGGACCCAAGCCCCGGCCAGCCCCCCACCGGGCCCTGCTTCCGCGCCACCCTGCGCATCCGCGCCGGCTGGCCCATCCCCCGCGACAGCGTCGCCCAGCTCGCCAGCGCGGGGCTCCTGCAGGACGAGGCCCTGACGATCCTGCCTGGCCGAGACAGCGACCACCCCCTGGCGGACGGCGACACCATCCGTGCCGGCGGGCGCCAGGCCGACCTGGTAGAGCAACTGGCCAAGCTCACCGACTCCCTCCAGACCCTGGTGGAGCAGACCATAGCCCCGGCCCTCGCCGGGATTGCCGAGCAGATCGCCGGGCTCCAGGCGCTGCTGGGGACAGCGCCCGGCGGGGCCGGCACCGGCGACGGCGGTGGGGCCGACGCGACGGATGGAGCCGGTGCCGAGCCCAGCGGCCGGGAGCGCCTGGCGGGGGTCTTCGAGAATCTGCAACGCCTCAGCGCCAACCTGGACGCAGCGGTGGACCCGGAAAAACTATCCGGTATCCTCGGTGCCGTGGAGCAGATCGCCAAGGACCTCGCGGGGGTATCCAGCAAGCTCACCGACCAGGGCAAGGACGTCCAGAAGACCGTCAAGGACTATGGCACCCTGGCGACGGACCTGCGCGCCCTGGTCCAACGCAATCGCCCCGCCATCGAGCGCTCGCTGACCGACAGCCAGTACCTGATCCAGGAGCTGGCGGCCTCCCTGGCACCCATCCTGGAGCACATCGAGACCACCAGCCGCAACCTCGCGGAGCTGTCCCGCGATCTGCGCGACAACCCAGCGGTGATCATCCAGGGGCGCGCCGTCCGGGACAATGCCCAGCCGGACACCGGGGGGGCCTGGTGAGCGGGCGCCGCACGACCCCGGCGGGTCCTTGGCCGGCATGGTCGGGGCTCGCCCTGGCCGCGGCGCTGGGGCTGATGCTGGGGGCCTGTGCCAGCCGGGGCCCGGCCCGCCAGGACCACTTCTACCCCCTGGCCCCGGCCATCCAGGTCACACCGGCGGCAGAGGCCCCGGTGGCCGCCACCCTGCTGGTCACCCAGCCATCGGCTCGCAGGCTCACCGTCGGACGGGAGCTGGTCTTCCGGCGCGACGACCGCCCCGGCGAGGTCCAGCGCTACACCTATCACCTGTGGGCCGAGCCCCCGGCCGCGGCCATCGCCTCGGCCCTGATCGCCGCGTTGCGCGAGGCGCGCCTATTCGCCTTCGTGATCGCCCCGGGGCAGCGGGCCAGGGCAGACTTCCTTCTGACCGGAGAGCTGCGGCGCCTGGAGCACCTGCCGAGTGCGAACCCGCCCCAGGTCGCCGCGGAGATCCACCTGACCCTGGTGGACGGCTATGATCGCAGGCCGCTGTCCGCCCACCTCTACCAGGGGACCGAGCCAACCGGCCCGGAGGACGGGCCGCCTGCGGCGGCGGCCGCCTCCGACCGGCTCCTGGGCCGACTCCTCGGGGAGGCGGTGCGCGACCTCCAGGCCCTGCACCCGCGGCTGCGCGCCGCGGCGTCCCGCGCGCCCTGAACGGAGCTTGGCGGGATACGCGACCCGCCGGTCCCGAGGCCCGGTCAAGCCCCGAAGAAGGTCCGCGCCAGGATGGCGATCAACTGTGAGAAGGAACGGACCGTGTCGAGGGGGACCCCCTGGCCGGTGAGGGTGCCGCTGATCTTCGAATGCGAGGGCAGGCGCTCCGTCTTGCCATCCACAACGGTATCCACGTACATGCTCTCGTCCATGACGATGGTGCCGCTGATGCCGTTGGCCGCCGCGAACATATCGCCGTCGCCCGTTGGGCTCGCGAACATGGCATCGTCGCTCGCCGCCTCGGCGCTCGGTAGCGTGAGCACCAGGTTGTACTGGGTACGATCCTTGGCGCCGGGGGAGTCGACCCAGGGCATGTTGCCCCTCAACGCATAGCTCTTGTCCCCGCAGGTGGCGGTCAGGTCGATGAACCAGCTCTCGGACTGGTAGGCGAATGCCATGCTGCCGCGCCAGGTGCACCCCTTGTCGCTGGCGAAACCCGCGGACGGGATGAACAGATCGGGCAGCTCGACGGTATCGACCCGACTATCCACCAGGCCGCCGCCGTCCCCCACCTGTGCCTGTAAGTGCTTGAGGACCGCGGCCTTGAGCGACCCCGCGGTGGGCGATGGGTTCTCGGGCTTGAGCTTGATCACCCCGGTCAGGCTGGCAGACGACGCCTGGACCTTTCCCACGGGGAGATAGCTGACCAGGACCTTCGACATGTCCGTCGCCCCGTCGGGCTGGACGACGAAGCCCCCGGAGTATTGGGTTCGCGGAAACTGCTCTGCCGGGTTGCGCGGATTGATGATGCTGCCGTTGCCGGTCACGGCGCATTCCTCGTTGCCCTTGACCAGCCCACCCAGGGCACTGGTCCCCGCCTTGCACTCGACGTTGAAGGCGGTGATGACCTGGGCATCCGACAGGGTGAGGTTGAACTTGTCCCGCTGCTTGGGATCTCTGAGGGTCGGCATGTTCGCCTCGCCGCTGAAGCTCACCTTGGCGGCGACCTCGTCCGCGGCAAGGGGCGGTGCAGCCAGCAGGCCAAGCAATGTGGCGGCAAGGATGGTCTGGGTCTTCGAGTAGGTCATGCTGTCGGCTCCTCTTCAATTATTGCGGTGTGGCGAGCGCGGCCTGGGCCGCCCGGAAAGGCCGTTGTCAGGGGATGAAGGCCCATTGGTACCTCGGATCGGCGGTCGAGTCCAGCGGCGGGGTCGCCCCTGGCCGGCCGCCGGCCCCTCCCCCGGACACAGAGTCTTGCACAGACCGTCCGCGCCGTGTCGTGGCGAGTGCGGTGCGCGGCGCCTGCACAGCCCGTGTCAGCCGTGACCGGCGCCGCAGCGCCGGGCGGACAGTCGTCGTCCGCATCCGCCAGCACCGGGACCCAGCCATCTCGCCGGACTTGGCCGCCGCCAGCAGCGGGCGCCGGCAGAGCGGTTGCTCCCGGTTCAACAGCCGATCACGCCGCACCCGGACCGGTTGCAAGACGACCGTAGGCCCTCCTCTGGCTGCCCCGCTCCGGAGACTGGGCAAGAAGTCGC
>Ga0114938_1002229_pt1 | contig 12399 bp, 8 predicted proteins | sample AshMeaBigSpring_FD_88675 | JGI IMG/M metagenome (GOLD analysis project Ga0114938, IMG submission 88675) | Groundwater microbial communities from Big Spring, Nevada to study Microbial Dark Matter (Phase II) - Ash Meadows Big Spring | ecosystem: Environmental > Aquatic > Deep subsurface >...
ACCAGACCGGCATTGACGCAAACGTACACCAGTGCGTGGATGTACCAGCTCATTTTTGCACCTGCGCGCCTGCGGGCCTGACGTTCTTGCGTGGGGGAAAGTGTGGCGGTGGATGGGGTCAAGGCAGTTTCTCCTGGGGGTAAGTGGGTCACGATCTGTGGAATGGGCTGGACGTGAATGTGCCCGCACAGAGCGCCAACACACAGCGGTTTGCGACGAAATGCGGGAACAGGGGTGTGAAATGTCTTTACAGGCCCGAAATCAGTCGGCTCCATCCGCGCCGTCCGGCCTGTGCCCTTCGTCATGTCCAACTTCCCGTTGCCAAAGCCTGATGGGCTTCTGGACACCGTAAGTGATGACCAGCCCTCGCCATGGAGACACTTGGCGCGCCGACGCCTCAGCTTTCTTCGCCTGACGCTGAGGACTCTGCCAGTCGCTGCTGCTCAATCCACTGACCACCGCATCGAAGTTTCTTAGCCAATGGAGACTTTGGGTCTATCACACGCCAGAACGGCGCAACGTCTGGCGCTGTTTTGCCGCCCTCAATCTCATCCCATGCCGCCTCCGCAACCGTTCGAAGAAAAATCGCAGTTGAAACGGGGCACGTTGCGTCAGCGCCGTGAAGGCGAGCGAGTTCCCTGCGTACCTGCTGAATCTCTTTCGTTGTGCCGGGTGGAATGTGCTTTTTCAGGTAGTCCTCAAGTTCAACAGGGCACGATATCAGGAGCCGAGACCCTGCTGGAACACCGGCAAAGTCCTTGTCGAGGGTGACGGTGTGCGGTGGCTTCGCGCGCTTCTTGTCTGCCCATGTCTTGACGGCTCTTGGCACTTCATGCTCCTTGTCTTGCAACGCTGCCGCCATTATTTCGCCGGCCACCGCCGGTGCAAACAATCCCCGTGGAAACCCTGACTTGCCGTCGTGCGGCGAAGCCTTGCCTCTCGCTCAATCGGGGCGGCAACGGCAAGCAGCCAAAAAAAGTAGCTCTCACCTCATGTTGATCAAGCGGAACGAGCGCTTTTTACCTAGAAGCCGCGCGACACAAGCTGCGCTTCTCGTGCCGCAGCGCCTCAATCGGGTCCATATGCGCCGGGTGCCGGTGCTGGTGTGAGTGCCGGGGGGCTTGGGGGTGGGAGTGAAGGCTTTGGTGGCGCTGCAGGCGCAGCCGGCGGCGGTGCGGCGGTGCCTCCATGGGCAAAGGGGCGGGCGTGAGCGCAGCCATTGCGCGCCTGCGCAAGGCGCTGGAAGCGGCATAGGCTCCCGGCAATGCTGAACCAAGCAGCGTGTCAGGATGACAGAACCTTCAGGGCTGCACCACGCAATGGCCAACCCCCAGGGCCAAGCCCCTGAAGTCGCTGGCCCAACCCGGTCGGGCCAGGTCAATTTCAATGCGCTCGTTGTCAAGCGCGGTGCGAATCACCGGGCCCTGGCGCATGAAGGCGTAAACCGGCACCCCGTCGATGCGAACCGCCTGCAAGGCCTTGCCACTGTCGACCCTCGCGCACCCATGCATTGCCGGACGGCTGGTAGGCCACCGTGCACACCAGCCGGGTTTCACGCGCAGGCTGGGTGGCGGTAGCGGTGGCTGCAAAGGCCACGAACACCATAGCTGTCGTTGCCCGCACACAATGCGGCAAAGGCCAAAAAAACATCAGGAAATGCCTCAGGCGTCGTTCGCCTTGGCCATGCGTTCGCTTTTCCAGTACACATCGTCACCCGTGGTGCCGTCGGTGCGGTGGCGGTTCAGGGTGCGGGCCAGCACAAACATGAGGTCGCTCAGTCGGTTGAGGTACTGGCGGGGGGTGTCGTTCAGCGCTTCTTCGTTGCCCAGTGCCACCACGGCGCGCTCGGCCCGGCGCGCCACGGTGCGGCACACATGGGCCTGCGAGGCGGCGCGGGTGCCTGCCGGCAGGATGAATTCCTGCAGACGGGGCAAAGGTTCGTTGAATTCAGCCAATGCTTCGTCCAGCGCCAGCACCGCCTCGGGCTTGAGCAATTCGAAACCCGGGATGCTCAGCTCGCCACCCAGGTTGAACAGCTGGTGCTGGATTTCCACCAGCACGTCGCGCACGGGCTGCGGCATGTCTTCACACAGCAGCACGCCGATGTGGCTGTTGAGCTCATCGACATCGCCCATGGCGTGAACACGCAGGCTGTTTTTGCTGACGCGCAGGTTGTTGCCCAGGCCGGTGGTGCCGGCATCACCCGTGCGGGTGGCGATTTGTGTGAGTCGGTTGCCCATGTGCTGCGGTCTCGAATGTTGCTGAAAAAAAGAGGCTGGCGGGCCAGCCCGGTGACCCGTGTGTCAGCCCGTGGCGCCGTCTGCAGACAGAGCAGCCAGCGTATCGTCCCCGCCACCGGGTTGACGCGGCAGCCAGACGGTCAGCGTGGTGAGGTTGTCCTGGTCGCTGGTGCTCATCTTGATTTTGCCGCCTTGCGCCTTGGCCAGCATGCGGGCGGAATACGTCCCCACACCGGTGCCGCCCTTTTTGCCGTGGGTGACGAACTTGTCGAAAAACGTCTGGCGAATTTCCAGCGGAACCGTGCCCTTGTTTTCCACAGTGACGCGCAGGGGCTGGTCGACCAGCGCCGTGTCGCGCAGCGTGATGGTCACTTTAGAGCGCGCAGGTGCGGCCTCACAGGCATTCTTGATCAGGTTGCTGAACAGCGAGTGGCACAGGGTTTCATCGCCCAAGGCCAGCGGCAGCGGTTGACCCACCGGCACATCGGTGTCGACCACCACGCCCACTTCCTTGTGCGCAAACGCCGCGCGGGACATTTCGGCCAGGCTGCGCAGCAAGTCGCCGATGGGCACGGGTTGCGGCGCAAGCTTGTAGCGGCCGGTTTCGATCTTGTACATCTCGCCGGCCATGTTGACGGACGTCAGGGCGTGGCTGGCGGTTTCGCGCACCAGGCTGAGTTTGCCCTGGAACTGCGCGGGCATGGCATCGTCATCGGCCAGCTCCGTCACCATGCCCACGATGCCACTGAGCGAGCCCTTCAGGTCGTGTCGGGTCATGTTTTCGACCTGTTCACGCAGTCGGGCGTTTTCGATCATGGTGTCGTATTCGGACTGCAGCTGCTTGCGCAGTTCGACAAACCGCAAAAAATTGCGCACACGCTGGCGCAGTTCGCGCGGCGGGGTGTTTTTGGTCACGAAATCGACCGCACCCAACTCCATGCCTTTGCGACGGGCCTCGTCACTGGTGTCGGCGGTGACAAAAATGACCGGGATGTCGGCGGCCAACGGAAGCTCTCGCATCTGGCGCACGGTCTCGAAGCCATCCATCTCGGGCATCTGCACGTCGATCAGCACCAGGTCGGGCATGCTGCCCACCCGGCAATGCGCCAGCGCGGCCGACCCCCGGTTGGCGGTCAGCACCTCATAGTCGTCGCGGAACAGTCGGTCAAGCACAGACAGGCTGGTAGCGTTGTCGTCCACCACCAGCACCCGCGCCGGGGGGGCCATGGTGGGCGAGTCGAGCTGGTCATCGCCATGCGGCCCGGTGTCCAGGCGACGCTGGACCAGTGTTTTGTTGCCTGAACGCGAGGCAGGCGAGAGCATGCGCTCCAACCGGTCACGCAGCTGCCCCGCGTTGTACGGCTTGACCAGCAAACCGTTCACGCCGGAAGTGATCACGTCCTGTATGCGTCCGCGCTCGGTCTCGGACGTGATCATGAGAATGGGAATGTGCGCCAGCTTGCTGTCTGCGCGCACGGCACGCAACAGCTCGACGCCGTTCATCACCGGCATGTTCCAGTCGGACAGCACCGCATCGATCCGCTGTGCCTGCAACAGCTTCAGGGCATCGGCCCCGTTCTTGGCGCTGATGACTTTGGCAAAGCCCATGGCGCGCAACTGGCCCGCCGTGACCGAACGCATGAGGTCCTGGTCATCGACGATCAAGGCATGAAAGCGGTCAAACATGTGGCGTGGAGCGAGTTGGCCAAGTCGGCGGGATAATGGATTTTGATTATCGTGTTTTCAAACGAGGTTGCCCATGAATGCCCCCGACCCGCAAGCCGCCTGGCTACCCGACACACCCCGCCGCGAGGTGCCTGAGGCGCTCATCGAGGCCCTGAAAACACGCTTCGCCTCCCAATGCTCCACCGCGCTGGCCGTGCGCGAACAGCACGGGCGGGACGAGTCTGCGTTCACCCACGTGCCCCCTCCTGCCGCTGTGGTGTTTGCCGAAAGCACGGCCGATGTGGCTGACGCGGTCAAGCTGGCTGCGGCCCACAAGGCGCCGGTGATTCCGTTCGGCACCGGATCGTCGCTGGAGGGGCACCTGCTGGCGGTGCAGGGCGGCATCAGCATCGACGTGGCCCGCATGAACCGGGTGCTGAGCGTCAATGCCGAAGATCTGACCGTGACGGTGCAGCCTGGCGTGACACGTAAGGCCGTGAACGAAGCCGTGAAAACCGATGGCCTGTTCTTCCCCATCGACCCCGGGGCCGATGCGTCCATCGGCGGCATGGCGGCCACCCGGGCCAGCGGCACCAACGCCGTGCGCTACGGCACCATGCGCGAGAACGTGCTGGCGCTGGAGGTGGTGACGGCGCAGGGCAACGTGATCCGCACCGGTACCCGCGCCAAGAAAAGCAGCGCGGGCTACGACCTGACCCGGCTGATGGTGGGCAGCGAGGGCACGCTGGGCATCATCACCGAGGTCACGCTCAAGCTCTACCCGCTGCCCGAGGCCATCTCGGCGGCCACCTGCCAGTTCCCCAGCATCGAAGCGGCCGTGCGCACCACCATTCAGATCATCCAGATGGGCATCCCGATTGCCCGTTGCGAACTGATCGACGCGGCCACGGTGCGAGCGGTGAATGCCCACAGCAAGCTGGGCCTGCGCGAAGCGCCGATGCTGCTGATGGAATTCCATGGCTCGCCCAGTGGCGTGCACGAGCAGGCGGAGTTGGTGCAGGACATTGCAGCCGAGTTTGGCGGTGAATCGTTCGAATGGGCAACCGCCCCGGAAGACCGCACGCGGCTGTGGACCGCCCGACACAACGCCTACTTTGCAGCCGTGCAAAGCGTGCCGGGCTGCCGCTGCATCACCACCGACGCCTGCGTACCCATCAGCCGCCTGGCCGACGCGGTGCTGACCGCCGTGGCCGAAGCCGATGCAGCCGGGCTGCCGTACTTCCTGGTGGGCCACGTGGGCGACGGCAACTTCCACATGGGCTACCTGATCGACCCCGACAACGCCGACGAACGCGCCCGCGCCGAGCAGCTGAATCACCAGCTGGTGGCCCGCGCCCTGGCCATGGGTGGCACCTGCACCGGCGAACATGGTGTGGGCCTGCACAAAATGGGCTTTCTGGTGGACGAAGCGGGCGAAGGCAGCGTGGCGATGATGCGCGCCGTGAAGCACGCGCTGGACCCGGACAACATCCTGAACCCGGGGAAAATCTTCAACACCTAAGTGCATGAGCCAGCAGTCGCACCCAGAAAATCTTCAACAACACGGGGCAGGAATTTGAGCGGGCGAGGACGGTGTGACTTAACGGTGCGGGGGTCAATTGCTGGCTTCGCTTGGAACTGACGCAAGACTAAGCCCCACATTGCGAAGTAACGCTATGGGGTAGTTGTTCAATCACAGCGATGCCTACACTGCTCGTGTCAAAGGAAGATCAGGGATGAACTATCAGGGTACCGACGGCGATGACCGTATCGATCAGAGTGTGTTGCAACTTGCCGATTGGTCGACGATTTTTGCCGGTGCAGGCAACGACATCATCCAAATAAGCAAGGCCTCTGTCGCCGGTCAGCAGGGTAACGACCTCATCACGGGGTTGGATCCCCATGCTCAGGCCGCCTACTGGGGTTCACCGTCAGGGATTGACGCCGATCTCGGAATTGGTCGGGTATCAGATGGATATGGCACGGTCGATACCTTGGTGAACATTCACGTACTAGCCACTTCTGGTTTCGATGACAACGTGACCGGTTCGGATCAAGCGGACAGTTTCTGGGCCTCATCAGGTAACGACCAGTACAACGGTGGCTCGGGCAACGACATCATCAACTACCACAACACTTCTCAATCTGACGTCCTCCTGTCGTACGACTCGACGACCCATGTACTGACGGTAGAAAAACTTTCTGGACCATATCGAGGGGTTGATCGACTGACGGACATTGAGGAAGTGAGTTTTGTTCAGTCAAACGGTGTGACACAAGCCGTGACATTGCAGGATCTCACAGGACCGTTCAACCAAAGCACCGTCACCTCGGTCCCGCGACCGTCTTTAACCGCTTCGTTGGAACAGGTGATGTCCGGTGACTTCAATGGAGATGGACACGTTGACCTCTGGTTGAACCAATTGGATGGCGCGTCCACCGGTCTTCAGTCGACAAAAGTACAGGTGCTGGCAGGAAACGGCAGTGGCGGCTTCACCGACATCACGACGACCCTGTGGCAGGGAGTTGTACCCAGCATCTACTATGCCCCGCGAATGGCCGCAGCCGACTTCAACGCTGACGGCATCAGTGATCTATTTGTACCTGATTTCGGGATGGACAAACCGCCGTTTCCGGGCGGACAGAGCCGGCTGTTCTTGTCAGGTGCAGATGGCATGCGCGATGCCAGCGCGGGCTTGCTACAACGCTTGACCCAGGCGCACGGCGTTTCAGTAGGTGACGTCACGGGCGACGGGAACCCGGAAATTCTGTACAACCAACTGAACGACAAACAGGGCTGGGCCGATGTCTTTATATCCCTCGATGCCAATGGCACAGTCAACAATCATGTCAACTGGTTGCCACGTGCGGTACAGACCAGTGGTTCTTTTGCGTCAGGTCATACGTGGTCCTACTTGGGCGACTTGAATTCTGATGGCCGCCATGATGTAGTGCTGGGCACGTGGGACCCCAATCCACAGGCATCGTGTGTTTTGCTCAATACCGGTGAAAAAGCACCTTTTGCGACCAGCACGCCGGTGGCATTGCCCAGAAGCGGCGTCGATAAGGAGATCATCCTGGCGATCAAGCCGTTGGATCTAAACGGCGATGATCTGCCTGATCTGGTCCTGGCGGTAACCAATGGTGGCGACCAAAGCAGTTTTTATCAGTTGCCGTACTTGCAATTCTTGGTCAACAAGGGCCAAGGCGTGTTTGTCGACGAAACCAGTACCCGCTTACCGCAAGATCCCACTGCACGGCCCGGTGGGTGGGTCAAGTTCATCGATGTGGTGGACTTCAATGGTGATGGCCACTTGGATCTGTTGACATCTTCTGCGGGGGGTGCCGGCGTGACTAAGGGCGTGGGGTACCTGAATGACGGTCAAGGACATTTCTCCGAATTCCGAAAATTCGAAGGCTACCAATCAGTACATGCCCTGGACATCAATGGCGATGGCGCACCTGAAGTCGTGGCTGGAACCAGTGGTGAACTGAAAATCTGGTGGAACGATATGTACACCGGCGTGCCCGGCCGTCATGTCAGCACGCTGGCTGACGACACCTTTTTTGGTGGGGCAGGCCTGGATACTGCGGTATTTGCGAATGAGAAGTCGACGTATGCGCTGGACTGGGTGGTGCCAGGGGTGCTTCGTGTCACGGACAGCCGCGGGTGGAATGGATCTGACACCCTGCATGGCATAGAGCGCTTGGCTTTCTCAAATACCTCGGTTGCCTTGGACTTGAATGGCAATGCAGGACAAGCTGCCCGTACATTGGGAGCGGTTTTTGGCGCCAGTGCCGTATCGAATCCCACTTACGTGGGTATCGTACTGAATCTGCTGGATGGCGCCATGACGCCCGAGACGCTGATGCAACTGGCGCTGAAGGTCAAGCTCGGCTTCGCTCCGAATCACGCTGAGGTGGTGAACCTGCTATACACCAATCTGACTGGCTGAGCGCCAAGTCCTGCTGACCGTGCGCTGCTGACGAGTTGGCTTGACAACGGCTTGCACACACCCGCGTCTTTGGCTATGTTGGCGGCGGGTACCTCAGTTAATGCAACAAATATCGATCTGGTCGGCTTGAGTCAGACTGGGTTGACATATCAAGCGGTTGTGTGACCAAGCACGGTGGATGCGTTGTGGCCTGGGCGCAGTCCTGCCTGCACGCTGCACCACACAACGGGATCTGACAGAATTCACGGCATGTCAACAGGTCTCATCGTCAACTCCTTTTTGCTGCTAATCATGGCTGCCGGCCTGTATGTGGGGTTGTTGGCCCGTGCGGAGCACAAGCGGAATATGCGGCATTTCTGTCGCCGTCATCACAGGTGAGGTTTACCTGTGTAGACCACCCCTGTGGAGAGAAAGAGCCGCTCTCCATAACATGTTTTGGGCGATAGAGGTGATGCGAGTGGAGCAATCGGATCCAGGTGTTGATGCTCAGCCGATACCCTTACCAGTTTGATCAAAATCAATACGCTCGTACTTGGAACAACTAGAGTGATTGGACACAGGAAACTTTCTTGTGCCCAATCACCAGGAGAAAGATATGTTGTTCAAGCGCATCACCCAGAAGGTATTTTCAGCCATACCGCTGTGTCTCTTGAGTTCCTCAATGGCTTTTGCCCAGTACTCCATAGACATGTCATCGACACGCGGTGCGGGCATCAGTGAGACCGATATCAGTATTGAAAACATTCGAGTCTCACAAGTCGTGACCAATCCGTTCGCCCCTGGAACAACCACTACCAACACAGCCACCTACACGGTCACGTTCAGGCTGAACCCGACAACTTTGCACCTTGAGCCAGTTGGTATCAGTTCAGATACCGGCTGTGCGAATGTCTCTGTTACCGTAACCAACGCGGTGTTGGGTCAGAACAGTCCCATCGCTGGAGCAACTGTCACCATATCAGGGCAAACAGCTACCACCAATGCTCAAGGCGTCGCAACATTCACAGGTCGCCCATCCGGAACCGTGACGATTTCAGCAGTGGCCAGCAATTTTGTGGTCACCAGCCAACCAGCCATCCTGTCCTGCACGACATCCAATAACGTTTCCGTTTCATTGTCTCCGTCCACAGGATCTGGTGCATTGTCCGCAGGATCGTTCCGTGTCATCACCACATGGGGCGAAAACCCCAGCGATCTGGATTCGCACCTGACAGGTCCTGACGGCACAGAGACAGGCAGGTGGCATGTTTACTACAGTTCCAAGACGGCTGGGGATATGTGTGGACTGGACGTAGACGACAGGTCATCTTACGGACCAGAGACGATGACATGTCCCCGAACCGGTGTCACTGCCCTGCGACCGGGTATCTACCGCTACTCGGTACATCACTACTACGGGACCGGCAACATCAGCAATTCAAATGCCAACGTGAGGCTGGAGTTGGCTGGCGGCCAGTTCTACAACTTCACGCCACCCGCTGGCAACTACTTGGGTTCCAGTGACGTGTGGACGGTGTTTGAGCTGACTGTGAACACCGACGGCACGGTGTCTCTGGCCAACGTGAACTCCGTACAGAACGCGATATCTGCCAGCTCGGTTCGCCATGCCGACCGAGCCGTGATGGGTAGCCGGGAGTCTCTGCAGATTTTCCAGAACTTGGACGGCAAATGATCCAGTTGCCGGTCCACTAGCTCATGGCACTCAATGGGAGACTTTCTTGGTGCGGTCTCCCATCCTTGTCAGCCGTGATCAGTTCCCGAGAACTGATACAACCACACCGTACGTCCATCCGGACACGCCCAGGCAAAAGTCGGCTCCAGATCGGGTACGGCAAACTCCAAGCTCGCCAGCCAGGCACCCTGCCTGAGTTCGGCCCGCGCCTTGGCACAGGCGCGGGGCATGGTCTCCGGTCGCTGAAACAGGTAGACCATGTCGTAACGAGACCAGTCGTGTGCCCACATGTCTCCCTGGCGCACATGGGCATGGCGGGCGCGCAAGCCGCACACCACGCGCAACGGCCAACTGTGCTCAACCCCGTGCAAATGCACCTCAGGGTAGGCGCGCTCCAGCGCCAACAGTCCATCACCCACGCCGCACCCGGCATCCAGCACATGCCCGGCCAATGGCAGTGGCACCTGCTCACCCAAGCCATCGAGCGCATCACTCGGCGTGGGGAACAGCGGCGCATCTTTCCAGGTGGCAGGCGGGTAGAGCGCCAACGCCAAGGCCAGGGGCACGAGCCAGCCCCAGGCGGGCATGCCTGCCAACACAGATGTGCCAGCCGCACCCGTCATCAGCCACCAGGACAGCGGGAAACCCAAGGCCATCAGCAAGCGGCGCACACGCGATTGCCCGAACACGCTGCCCAGCACGCCCACCAACGTGGCAAGTGACCATGCCGCCGTGGCAGGAAACTGGCCCATGGTCAACAACAAAACATAAGCACACCACGCTGCCATCCAGACACACACTGCGGGCAACGGCCAGCGCCACTGGAATGGATTCATGTTGTTCTGATCGATTGAAAATAAGCAGCAGACAGAATGCCCAGCAATGTATACGCTTTGGCCAGGGAACTGACATGGCCTTGCAGCGGTCTTTACCTTTGATGAACCTGAACGGCCCCCAATCATGAACGACACTTTTGCACTTTCTTTTCGGCAGGTGTACGCGGGACTCTGCGCAATGCTTGCATTGACTGCTTGCGGTGGTGGCAGCGGTTTGGTTTCAATCTCGGCTGAGGCAGGTCAACTGTTCAATACGACACGCACGGCGGACCAAAGCCATCCCGCCAACACCATCCGGGAGCAGGCCCAGGCAGTCACACAAACCAGCAACCGAACACCGACGCCCACCGAGCTGCTGGATTGGGCAGAACGTACGTATCCGGATCTGTTCCGGGTGCCCGCTACCAACGAGTTTTGGACCTCGTGGGTTTACCGCGTCTACCCGGCAACAGACTTGGCCATCGGCGTGAACGCGAACGACAACACTGTCCTGGCCATCACGCAACTGTCGTCTGCGACGCCTCAGAATGTCCCGCTGGGTTTGGTCGCAGATTACAGCTGTCTGGTGTTCCCAGCCGATTGCCACAGCCAGATTGCTGGCGAACCCCTGGCCAAGCGAGCTGCCGCGCTGGCGGGCATTCTGGGCAAACCCAAACGTTTGTTGATAGGCCTTGGCGACACCGATTTCACAGACATCCAGGCCCAAAACCTGCAAATCGACATCAAAGACCACTACCTGACCAACGTCAACGTCGATGGCCAGTACTCCTGGGACCGCTGGGGCGCTGGTGGTGGCGTTTACGTGACCGAAGCTGCACGCGATTCCGATGCCGTGGGCGCCATCCCCATGTACACGCTGTACCAGATGGCCACCTGGGGAGATGGCAACATCTTTGGGCTAGGCCACGCACGCTTCATGACACCCTACTGGGACAACGTGCGGCTGATGTTCCAGAAAATCAAAGCCTATGGCAAGCCGGTGCTGGTGAACTTCGAGCCTGATCTGTGGGGCTATGCGCAGCAAGACCGGCTGATTTCCGGCAGCACCGATGCCACGCGGCAACCAGCACTGGTCAAGTCTGTCAATCCAGACTGTGCCCACCTGACCGACACTGTGGCGGGCATGGGCCAGTGCCTGGTACATATGGCGCGCACCCAGGCTCCCAACGCTTATGTGGGGTTCCCCCCGGCCGGTTGGCCCGGACTGGACACCGACAAGGAAATCGCCTTCCTGAAACAGGTAGGGGCCGACAAAGCCGACTTTGTGGTCATACAAACCCTGGACCGCGATGCGGGCTGCTTTGAAGCCAACTTCACCGCCGAAGATGCGCTATGCAACCGTGCCAGCAGCACCCCTTACCTGTGGGATGCCAGCAACCGGACTTCACCCACATTCACCGAGCACTTTGCCACCGCGCGCCGCTTCCATGAAGGTCTGGGCCTGCCGCTCGTCTGGTGGCAAACCCCGCAGGGTGTGCCATCAGACACCCCTGGCGGTGTGAAAGGCGCCTTCCGCGACAACCGAACCCAGTACTTCCTGACCCGCGCCAACGAACTGGTGGCTGCTGGTGGCATGGCTGCCGTGTTCAGTCCGGGCCACTTCACCCAGACCAACATCACGACCGACGGTGGTCAGTTCCAACGGCTGTCCAGGCAGTACCTGGCCGCGCCAGCTATGTTGCCTTGACGGGTTGCCAGCGCGGAGGCAGGCCCGTCAGTGATGCCCCCGCAACCGCTCGATCAACCCATTCAGCTCTTCGAGCGAGCCGAACCCGATGGCCAGTTCACCGACATCCTCCACGCGCCCGTGGCGCTTCACGCGCTTTTTCACACGCACTTCGACGCTGGCCATCAGCAGGTCGGCCAGTTCGTCCTCCACGCGCTTGATGTCGCGCGACTTTTCTTTCTTCGGCTTTTGCGGTGTCAGCGCGAATTCGGCTGCGAGCTTCTTCACCAGGCTTTCCGCCTCGCGCACCGACAGTTTCTTGGCCGCCACCTGATTGGCAGCAGTGATCTGCGTGGCACGGTCC
>Ga0114938_1002230_pt1 | contig 12398 bp, 4 predicted proteins | sample AshMeaBigSpring_FD_88675 | JGI IMG/M metagenome (GOLD analysis project Ga0114938, IMG submission 88675) | Groundwater microbial communities from Big Spring, Nevada to study Microbial Dark Matter (Phase II) - Ash Meadows Big Spring | ecosystem: Environmental > Aquatic > Deep subsurface >...
AAATCGCCGGTCGTGGTTCCGCCGATGCGCTCGTAGAGGCTGTTGGCGGCGGTGCTTCGGGCCATGGCGGTGTAGCCGAGCCAGTTGTTGACGGTCTTGCTGCCAGCGGGGTTGGGATTGTCAAACAGGCCGAAACGGAACCAGAGAGCCTGGTTTGCATTACCAGCCGGGGCGTTGACGGTGACGTTGCCGCCGATATGCAGTGAGTCGCCCACGGTGGAGAGGACGCGAGGCGCGATTCTCGCGAAGAATGGAATGGATGCGCTGCTGCCGGTGGTGCCACTGCCACTGCCGTTGCCGGAGTTGAGCAGCGGGCTGGAGGTGTTGGCACCGTCGATCGTGGTGAGGTTGGTGGCGAGCCAGCCGGTGACCGGAGAGGTGAAGGAGCGGCGGGCGATGACCAGCGTGCCGGTGGCGGAACCCTGATGGTTGAAATCGTCGATGGTGGCGACTACCGCGTAACTGCCGACGGCGGACGGAGGGGTGACCGAGCCATCATAGGTGATGAGAACATTCTTGCCCGGGGGATTGGTGGTGGCGATGACGGGTTTCGGCTGGCCGTCGAACATGGCGGAGAGCCCGCCGAGCGTGATGGTGGCGGGCGCTTTGGCGATGACGAAACTCTGGTCCACATCGGGGGCTGCGAGGTGGTTGGAGTCGCCGGACTGGGATGCCCGGACGACGACCGTTCCCGCGCCATCAAGGGTCAACGTTGAGGCGTTGAGTGTGGCCGGACCACTGACGATGCTGAAGGTGACGGGCAAGGCGGAAGTGGCCGTGGCGGATAGAGGAAAAGGCACATCGCCATAGGTGCGGCCGGGCAGAGACGCGAAGTGGATGGTTTGTGATGCCGGGGCGATGACGAGGGTGCTTGTGGCGCTGCCCTCGTAGTTGGCGTCGTTGATCGTGCCGACGACGGCGTAGCTGCCCGCTGCGGTGGGGGCGGTGGGACTGCCGTTGTAGGTGAACTCGACCGTCTTGCCGGAGGGGTTGGTGGTGGCGGTGGCGGATTTCGGCGAGCCGTTGTAAGTCGGGTTCAGGCTGCCGAGCGTGACGGTGGCGGGGGACTTGGTGACGGTGAAACTTTGGTCCGCGTCCGGCGCGGGCAGGTAGGTCAGGTTTCCTGCCTGCGAGGCGCGCACGGTGACGGTGCCGATTCCTGTCACCGTGAGCGTGCCGCCGCTCAGCGTTGCGGGACCGCTGACGATCTGGTAGGAAACCGGCAGCCCCGAGCTGGCGGTAGCTGTGAGAGCGAAGGGCGGCGATGTGACTGGACGGTCGCCGATCGTGGGGAAGGTGATGAATTGGGATTCCGCAGTGATGCCGGGGGTGAAGGCGACCTGGATGTTGGAGAACTGGGCCTGGGTTCCGGTGGTGCCGATGTAGCTTCTGGCGAAGGCGAAGCCCGCAGTGTTGTAGGTGGGTGTGTGAACGGGATTGGTGGGGGTGTTTTGGGCTGCGGTGAGCACACCGTTGTTGTTCGGTGTGGTCTCGGTGAGGCTGTAACTCAGCAGGGTCGCGCTGGTATCGGCGCGCTTGATCAGGTGGGTGCTGACGACGCCGGTGGCGGTGCGGGTGATGGTGGTTTCGAAGGAGAGCGGGGGATTGCCTGAAGGAGAGCTGGAACCAACCGGTGCGGGCGAGGTGTCCACCGTGCGCAGTGTGGCTCCGCTGCCGGTGCTGAAGAGGCCGGTGGAGGTGCGTTCATAGAGAGAGGCGGTCGCATTCCCCATGGCGGTGAGACCTAGCCAGTCGGTGGCGATGTTGGGGGCTTGGCCGCGGTTGTCATAGAGGCCGAAGCGGAACCAGTTGCCTTGGCTGGCGACTGCCGCGAGAGTCATTTGCAGGGTGCCGCTGAGGGTGATCTTGTCGCCGGTGTTGGCGAGGGTGATGGGGCTGAAATTCGCCTGTAGGGTGTTGGTGCTGTACGCATCGGTGACGTCGCTGGGATCGAGCAGCGGGCTGGAGGAGGTGGTGGATGTCACCTTGCCGGCGATGTTGGAGCTCCAGCCAGTGATGTCGGTGGCGACGAGGGCGGTTTGGCGGATGACGAGCGTGCCGCTGGCGGAGCCCACGTAATTGGGATCCGTGACGGTGGCGACGACGGGATAGCTGCCGGCGTAGGTGGGCGCGGTGGTGGAGCCATTGTAGGTCACGGTGCATGCAACACCCGGCGGGGTGGTGGTGAGGGTGACGGGTCTTGGCGTGCCGTTCGCGCTCTGGATCAGGTTGCCGAGCTCCAAGGAGGCGGGTGCCTTGGCGATGACGAGCGTGCCGGTGGCGGATCCGATGGCGGTGGGATCATTGACGACGGCGGATACCGCGTAAGTGCCTGCCGCGGTCGGCACGGTGGAGGAGCCATTGTAGGTGACGGTCACCGGGACATTGGCGGGAACGGTGGTGACGGTGACGGGTTTCGGCGTGGTGTCGTAGGTGGCGGTGAGATTGGAAAGCGTGATGGTGACCAAGGTGGGATTGCCGAGAGTGATGTCATCCAGCGAGAACGCTCCGGGGGTGACCGAGTTGACGGTGCGGCTCTCGATGCGCAAGCCGGTGAGATCGTCGATGCCCGCGAGTCCGATCTGAGACAGCGGGATGACGATGTGTTGCCAGCCGGTGGCGGAGGGAACGGTGATGGGCACGGCTTCAAGGGCGATGCCGCCGCGCGAGATGCCGATCTGCAAGGGTGGTGGCGCGGTGGAACCTCCGTGGACCCGGAATGACAGCTCGTCGAGGCCTTGGAGCGAGCGGCTGGAACAGGTGAGTGAAAGGCCTTTTCCCGAGCCGGCGGGAACGGAGATGGCCGTGGTGCCGCGATAAACGGGATTCGTGCTCACCAAGGAGGTGCCGCCGGTGCTGGCGTTCGTCCAGCCGTTTTGCAAGGCGTCATCAAACACGACCTGCGCCGCTTGGGGCGGTGGCGTGACGGGATTGGTGAAATCCCCATACACCACGCCGCGGCCGCTGGTGGCGAGATAGACGCGGCCGTAAACGCGCGGGTCTCCGGCGATGTCGTTCTGATAGCCGAACTGGTGCATGTTGTCGTTGATGCGGACCCAGGTGGCTCCGGTGTCATCGCTGCGGAAGAAACCGACGGTGGTGCCGACCTTGCCCCAGATGAAGACGGCGGGATGGGTGGCGGAGGGGGCGGCCTTGCCGAAATCGAACTGATAGACCTCGGCGACGGAGGACAGCTTGGTGAAGGACGCGCCGAAGTTGGTGCTCCGATAGAGTCCGCTGCTTCCGGCGCGGGCCCAGATGTGGCCGTTGTGGCCGGGCACGGTGCGGAATGCCGCGAAGGCGGAGTTCACTCCGGTGGCGATGACGGAGAAGCTCGCTCCGCCGTCGCTGGAGGTGAGCATACGCTTCTGCGTGTTGTCCCAAAGGTAGAAACGGTTTCCGTCCACGCGATCGGCGAGCGGGGTGAGCGTGTTATAGAGGGTGTTGCGGCGGATGGTGTGGTTGGCGGTGTCCGCGACGTAAACGTTGAAGCCGTCGGGCGTGGCGGCGATGCCCGTGGGATTGTTGAAACGGGCTGTGGTGCCCGAACCATTGGCGTTGCCGGAAGTGCCCGCAAGGCCGGCGACGGTGGTGACAACTCCGTCGGAAGTGATTTTGCGGATCGTGTGGTTGCCGCTGTCCGCCACATGGAAGGTGCCTGAGGCATCGAGGGTGATGGCCTTGGGCATGTTGAAACGGGCGCTGCCGCCGGTGGCGTCGGTGCTGCCGGAAGTTCCTGCGAGACCGGCGAAGGTGGTGACGTCGCCCGTCGGGGTGATTTTCCGTATGGCGTGGTTGCCGCTGTCCGTGACGTAGAGATTGCCCGCGCTGTCCAAGGTGATGCCATTAGGCGAGTTGAAGCGGGCGTTGCTGCCGTTGGCGTTGGTCGTCCCGGGAAGGCCCGGGCTGCCGGCGAGGGTGGTGACCACGCCGGTGGAGGTAATGATCTTTCGGATGGTGTGGTTGCCCGCATCGCAGACGAACAAGTTTCCGGCGGCATCCACGGCGAGGCCGGTGGGGGTGTTGAAGCGGGCCAAGGATGTTGGGCTGGTGTCCGGCGGAGGGGCCGGGTCCATGCCGCCGTCGGACGAGCCCGTGAGTCCAGCCACCCCTGCGAGGGTGGTGACGACGCCCCCGCTGGTAATTTTGCGGATCGTGTGGTTGCCGCTGTCGGCGACATAGGCGTTTTTCGCCGCGTCCAGGGTGATGCCTGCGGGTGTGTTGAAGCGGGGGACGATGGCTGTGCCGTCCAGCATGACACCCGTATCCGTGGAGCCGGATTCGCCGGCAGTACCAACGAAAGTGCTGACCGCGCCGCCGGCCGCGATTTTGCGGATGGTGTGGTTGGCGGTGTCGGCCACGTAGCGGACTCCCGCGGAGTCGAGAGCGATTGCGGCGGGCGAGTTGAAGCGCGCACTGCCGCCTGTGGCATTGGTGGTGCCCGGTGTGCCGGCGGTTCCTGCCAGAACGGCGACGGTTTGCGTGCCGTTGGAATTCGTGAGCGACGTGGAATTGGTGGAAATCGTCCAAGTCGCGCCGTTGTTGGTGGAAAAGTATGCTGGAGCATTCGGCGGGCACCACATCAGACGTGCGCCGTCGGCTGAGAGGATCACGCGGTTGTGGCCGTTGATGATGGGCGCGGGTGTGGTCGGGAAGGCTGCCCATGTCGCAGCGGCGTCCTGCGAATAGAGGGTGGTGCCGCTGTTCTGGCGGATCATTTTCGCCGGGGCGAGATCGGCTCCGGTGATCACGCTGGTGGAACCGCTGCCCGGACTGAGCGCACCACGCAACGGTGAGCGTTTCAGATCATCGTGGCGAAAGCCGGTGTAATCTCCGATCACGCTGACAAGCGGCGGGCCGGCGGTCGGGCTGTGAAGGCCGAGTGGCACGGCTTCCTCGAGGCCGTCGTTGAAAAAGGTCCAGATGCGCGCTGTGCCGGAGGTGGAGAGGTTGCTGGTTTGAAAAAGTCCGTAGCCGGTATTGAAGATCGCGCGGTTGGAGTTGAAGGGATCGATATCGATGTCGGTCATCCAGTGCTGGCCGGTGGTGGATGCCCAGGGGGAATTGCCATTGGAGCGGGTGCTGGTGCGCAGGGCGGCGGTCCAGGTGCTGCCGCCATCGGTGGAGCGATAAACCTCGTCGCCTGGCCACCAACGTTGCAGGGTGGAAACCACGACGTGGCCCGCCACGCGCGGATCGGCGCTGATGCCGGCGAAAAATCCCTGCCCGGTTGGAGGCAGTATGGAGGTCCAGGTGGTTCCATTGGAGGAGATCTTGAAGACTCCGTAGCGTGAGGCGTAGTTCGAAGGGCCGGTGGCGTTTCCCCAGGTGGAGTAGAACACGCCGGCTGAATCGAAGGAGCCTTGGATGGGCATCATTTCGGAACCGGCGGTGCTGCCGGGGTGGTTTGGGACTTCCGACCACGTGGTTCCGTTGTCGTCGGAGAACCAGAAACTCTGCGCGGTGGTGGTGTTGGCGGCGGCATAGACGCGGCGGTTGGGGCCGGGGTTGAGATGGCTGGCCGGGGCATAGATGACGAAGTTGGTGCCGGTGGGCGTGAAATTCGTCATGCGCGTCCAACTCGCGCCGTAGTCGGTGCTGCGCCAGATGCCGGAGTCGCTGGTGCCGACGAGGATGTTCGCGCCGTTGAGCGGATCGACGGCCATCCGCTCGCCGGTGCCGCGGCCCTCGCCGTTGCCGGCCATTTTGAAACCAGGGGTGACGTAGGAAATCCATGACGCACCGCGGTTGGTGGAGCGGTAAATGCGGGAGGGCAGCTTCCAACTGTCCGTGCCGCCGTATTGGCCGGTGGCGATGTAGAGGCGGTTGGCGTCATTGGGATCGAGCCCGATGGTGAGTACGCCCAGGTGTTGGAACTCGTTGTTGAGGCCGCCGATGTCGTCGTTGAGCGGGAGCCAGCGGTTGGTGGCGGTATCGAGCCGATAGATGCCGCCGACGTCGGTGCGCGCATAGACCAGGCCGGGCTCCGAGGGGTGGAAGATGGTGCCGGTGACGAAACCGCAGCCGCCGACCTCGACGTTGCGCCAAGAGTAGGATTGCGCGGATGTCTGTGGAGGAGATGAGGCGACAAGTGAAGCCAAACAGTAAAGAAGAAGGGCGGTCCGGGATGCCATGATCGGGGATTGGAGAGATTTGGGTTTTTGAAGCGGGAGTCGTGGCTGAATGTCCCCTCCGCAGGGGATTTACCTGCACTTTGCCAAGGATGTTGCCGGTGGAGGACGGTGGGTTCATGCCCGCGTGAATATCCGCCGCAATTGGCGGCATTTCCACCATGAAGATGGCGACACGGACCCTCTCTTGAGGCAATCTCGGAAACGGGGGGGATTTTGCTCCCTCGAATGGGGGGGTGATCAATGCGGGATGCCGAAGCGATGAGCCGCGGCATGTTCCGCCTCTTGGGTGACCGTGTGGAGGGAAACTCCGTTCGCTTCCGCGGCGCTGCGGCAGTCCTCATATTCCGGCGTGGCGCGCAGGCCGCCGCCGGGCATGGTGGCGACCTTTATCCGGATCGGTCCGAAGCGGGTTTCCACAGTCTCGGTCCGGCGTGGGAGCGCGTCGCGCCGCGTGTCGGCCCGGCGGATACCGAGGGTGGAGGTCTCCTCGAAAAGAATGTGCTCCAGCCGGTCGGCGTCCTCGGGTTTGGCCAGCACCTTCACGATGTGGGCCGGGCGATCCTTTTTCATCTGGGCGGGCATGGCCACCACGTCGAGCGCGCCCTCCGCCATGAGGCGTTGGCAGGCGTGGCCGATGGTTTCTCCGCGGTCGTTGTCGAGGTGGGTCTCCAGCACCGTGACGGTCTCGCTGAGCCACGGACCGGACGAAGAGGAATCGCCGATCAGAATGCGGACGACATTCGGGATGGCCAGATCGCGGGTGCCCGCGCCGTAGCCAACCTCGCGCAAGGTCATCGTGGGCAGAGGGCCCCAGGCGTCGGCCAGTTCCACCAACAGCGCCGCGCCCGTGGGCGTGACCAGTTCCATCTCGATCGGCGAACCGTACACCGGCACGCCCTTCAGCAATCCGACCGTGGCAGGAGCCGGCAGCGGGATCTGGCCGTGGGCACCCTTGACGAATCCGCGGCCCATCGGCAGCGGGGAGGCGACGACGCGTTGGATTCCCAACCATTCCACCGCAGCCAGCACGCCGACCACATCGACGATGGCGTCCACGCCGCCCACCTCGTGCAGATGGACCTCATCGACGGGCATGCCATGGATGCCGCCCTCCACTTCGCAGATGCGGGTGAAGACGCGCATCGCCCGTTCCTTCACCTTTTCCGAAACGCCGGACTTCTCCACGATCCGCCGGATGTCCAGCAGGTGGCGCTCCGGCGCGTGGTCGTGGGCGTGGACGTCCACCTTGGTCGCGCCGAAGCCGTTCTTGGAAACCTTGCTGAAGTGGAGGTGGAAGTCATCGATGTGGAGCTTTGCAAGTTCCGCTTCGAGCGCGGAGGCGGGCAGTCCGGCATCGACGAGCGCGCCGAGCAGCATGTCGCCGCTGGCGCCTGCGATGCAATCGATGTAGGCGGTCTTCATGGGAATGAGGTGCGTTGGTTTGCGAGAATGCGGTGGGCGGCCATGGCCGCGCCGAAGCCGTTGTCGATGTTGACCACGGTGAGGCCGGAGGCGCAGGAGTTGAGCATGCCTAACAGTGCGGCGAGTCCTTCGAAAGCGGCGCCGTAGCCGACGCTGGTGGGCACCGCGATCACGGGAGTGGAAACCAGCCCGCCGACGACGCTGGGCAGGGCGCCTTCCATGCCTGCCGCGACGATCACGACGGAGGCGCCGCGGATTTCATCGATCCGCGCGTGGAGCCGGTGGATGCCCGCCACGCCGATGTCGTTGAAATGGAGGACCGGGTGCCCGAGGAAAGCGAGTGTAGCGGAGGCCTCCGCCGCCACGGGGAGATCCGATGTGCCGGCGGAAACCACCGCCACGGGGCGGCTTCCTCCCTCCATCGCGGGGCCGAGTTGGATGGTCTTGCCGAGCGGATCGTATTGGGCGTCCGGCAGCGCGGCCAGCACCTCGGGCGCGCGGTCGGCGGGAAGGCGGGTGCCGAAGGCGCGGCCGTTCGCTTCCGCAAGAGCCCGCAGGTTGTCAATGATCTGGGAAGCCGTCTTGCTCTGGCAATAGACGATTTCCGGAAACCCCTGGCGGGCGAGGCGGTCCGGATCGAGCGTGCTGTGATCTTCATCCATGGCTTTTCAGTAACGTTCCGGCTCCGGGGATTCTTCCCTCCGATCCGTGTTCGCTCAAGTCCGGACCCAGCCGCCGTGGGAAAAGGCATCGATCTGATGAACACTGCCGTCCGTCTCCCGCCAGGCCCGGACCTTTCGGAAACTCCGCTTCCCGGACTTCATCGTGAAGCTGATGAACGGCGTCAATGTCATCCTGGAAGTCAAAGGGCTCGTTGACGAGAAGGAGAAAGCCAAGTTTGAGGCGGCGAAACGCTGGTGCAGAGCCGTGAACAGCTGGGGCAAGATGGGAACTTGGGCATTCCACGTCGCCAAGGACCCGGACCACGTACAGAAGGAACTGAAATTCCTGAATCAGAAGGCGTGATCGAGTCATCCCGTCTCGCTCGCACGCCCAAGCACAGCCCTTGCAAGTAGCCTGCCCTCTCCCCTCTCTCGACGCATGCGCAGATCAGCGCTGACCGTCCGAATTACCGAGATGCAGCATAGTGTCTACACAGTCACAGCGGACCTTGTCTGCCATTCGTAACAAATTGATTTTCAATGGCTCCCCTTACACACCTCATTTCAGACGTTTTCTCTCCTATTCGGGGAACGGATCTTTCGCACAGGACGGCATGGAATGGATGGGTTCAGGGACTGGTGACTTTCAGACGCACGAAGCGGCAAAAACGCGGGCTCGCCGGTATGGATGCCTTCCAGAGCAGGGTGGTGCCATTGTCGGTTTCAGGGACGGCTGCTTGGGTGACTCCCTCGCTGGTCCATTCGTTACCGAGCGTGTCACTCCATTCGACGGTGAAGATCACGCCATCCGCGACGGCGGCATGGCTGCGAGGGTAGGTGAATTCGAGCACGGAACCGTTGACGCCCGTGCCGGTGATCGTTCTGCTGGGAATCCCGGGCGGGCTGCCGGTGGCGAATTCCAGGAGGTTGGCGAGGCCGTCGGAGTCCGGGTCGGCCATTAAGCCAACCACCGCGGGATCGGCGGAGCCCGGCCAATGCTGGAACTGCCAGCTCGCGAAGTTGGAAACCACGGATACTGTCATCTCATCCAGCACCTGCGCGAACTCATTCGTCCCGGTGAGCCGCAGGACATAAGTGCCAGGCAAGCTGAATGTGACGGTGGTCGCAAGCTGCGCGGGGTCCGAAAAGACCGCATCGCCCGGGCCGCTGACCAGTGTCCACAGGCTTGCGGAGGCATTGCCTGCCGTGCCGCGGATCGACGCGGGAACGCTCTTCGTCGCCGAAGGCGCGGGACCGCATGAGACAGTCGGGGCAAAATTTCCATCAAATGACAAAGTGAGCAACGGACGGTTTTCCAGCGCGGCGAAATCATCCGAGCATATGCGGCTGAAGGCGCCTGATGTTTCGGAGGCGGGTGAGGTCAGGGCCATAGCCAATGGCCGCCCCATGCTGGCGGCCGTCTGCACGGACGAGGCAAACTCGGCTGATGAGGTAAACGCAATTGGATAGCTGGCGCTTGTTCCGGCGTATCCGGGGGCGCTCGCAAGAACCACCGGGGAAAAATCGCCTCCGGCATTCACCCAGAGATCACCCGCGGCGCTTCCACCCGTGCGCGTGAGCCATGTCGCTCCGGTATTGGCACCCACGGTCGCACTGGAACTGCTGTCGCCCGTGCCCTCGACGGGCGTGGAGGCCAGCGAATGCAGTTCCAATGCGCCAAGCGTGCCCGAGCCCGCAGCGGTGTGGGTCCAAAGATTGAGCGTCGCGCCGGTGACGAGTGTGTTCGCAGGCAGGGTGGACAAGTCGAAGGAAAACAAGGTGCGGAATGTTCCGCTGTTCAGGCGCCCCACAAGAAACTGATCCCGTGCGCCGGCGTTCCAACCGGTGCTATCCGAGCGGATGAATGTAGCCAGATGTTGGTAACCATTCACTCCCTGCCGGAGTGCCATCGGCCCGGCGACACCCGTTGCGCCGGCAGCCAGCACGTTCACGGAGACCTGCGCCGAGCCGCTTTTTACACCTGCCGTGGCCTGGCATTGCAGCGTGTAGAGACCCGGCGTGGAAAAACGCGCCATGGTGTCCACGGCCGCAGCGTTGCCGAAAGAGACCGTGCCGGGGCCCGAAATCTTCGACCACTCGATAACCGGTGGAACCGTGTTGCCGGCAACCGTGGCATTCAAGCGCAGGATGGCGCTCGTGCCACCCAACGTGGTGCCGCCCGCGCCGGGCGTGGCGATGTTCACGGTGACCGGAGGAACGAGCCAGCCGACGTTCTCCCTGGGTGCGAGGAAAAGCGTGCCGTGCTGCGCGGGACTCGGGAAAGTTGCGGTCTTGACGTGCGTCCATGCGCTCAGGTCGGGTGAGGTGGCGAGTTGCAACCCGTTGCCGGCGGGTTCATCCCAGATCAGGATCCACCGATCGTTCACCCAAAGCAACGAAGGCCCTTCCGCCATCTGTTTGCTGGGCGTGGCATTGCTGAACATCGGCGAATAGTTGCCAGCGATTGGTCCCTGAAGTGGCGAGAAATTGAGCTGGTCCATGTCCAGCCCGGTGAACGTCTGCCAAAGATTGCGGCCCGGCATGACCGCCAGATCGATGTTGCGCGAACATTTGATGAACATCACCCAGCGCTGGTTCACCTCGTCCCGCCGCATCACGGCGTCGATCGAGGCGAAGTCCCGGTCAAAAAAAAGCTGCGCCGGGCTGAATGTGACGAAATCGGTGGTGCGCGTGATGTAAACCCGGTTGTCGTATTGCGATCCGTTCACGCCGTCGTTGTTGCTGTTGTCCCCGTCGTTTCGCTCGCGCGGCGTGGAGCTGGAGAAAAGGATGAAATAATCCTGCTTGAGCGGGTCCCAGTGGATTTCCGGGGCCCACACGTTGTCCGGTTGGTCAAGCGCCGGCAGAGACGGGGGAAATGGCGTGACCTGCTGCGGCGTGGACCAGTTGACGAGGTCCACGGACTCCGCGTAGCCGAAAATCCTTCCGGTCCAGCCGCTGGTCCAGACCATGCGGTATTTGCCGTCGTGATAAAGGATCGATGCATCGCGGGTGAGGTTCTGTCCATTGGCCCATTGCGGCGGGGTGAAGATCGCCTGGTCATTGTTCAGGGCGACGAAATCGACACCGTTGGTGCTCGTGGCCAGATGAACTCCATCCACCCCATTGTTGCGGAAGTAGGTGAACAGCAAAACCTCAGTGCTGCTTGCCTGAGCCGACGCGCGCATCCCGGACAGCAGCAACGCGAGGGCAATGATGGAGCTGAGGATCTTCAATGGGGACGGAAAATTGCCGATGGCGGTTCAATAATAGAACAGATGCGGGGAAAAAACAGAGTCACCGGTGCAAAGAAAATGGGATTGCCAGTGTCCAGTCAAGTGATTGCTCGGGACAGGAATCGCATCGGGGTGCGGTTACAGGAGGTGCCTCCGCGATCCGATCCCGGAAATCTTCACCGCGGCCAAATACCTCGACGACGCTGTTTCTGCTCATCTTGCCGGGAAACATGCGTTGGCCGACGAATTGATCCGATTGGCTGATTTAACGGAGATCTACGAATGGTGTGAGACTCTATGGGGGAAAGCAGGGCCGTTCAGTCGACCTCTTTCCGTGAACCACCCTCCCGAAATTCCAAAAGGGCAGCGGGTGAAACGCGGCATCACCGTTAACACCGAACGTGAATTGATCAACAGAGATGGCTACGTGTGCCGATTTTGTGGAATCCCACTGGTTCGAGCGGCTACGCGTCAGAGAATCCGCGAGGTATACCCAGAAGCTTTGCGATGGGGCGGGAGCAATCCCTCCAGGCACGCGGCGTTTCAGGCAATGGAGATGCACTTTGATCACGTCTTGCCACGATCAAGAGGCGGATCTCGCGAGCCCGAAAAAATGGTCGTCACCTGTGCCCCATGCAACAACGGCCGCTGCAACCTCACAATCGAGGAAGTCGGCCTGAGCGATCCACGGCTGCGGCAGCCGGTGCGATCGACCTGGGATGGGTTGGAGCGGTTTCAACCACGACTACAACAAAATGACGAAAGGCGCTGATCCATTATGAACCTGCGCCTTTTATTAGATGCGGGCGAAAGCTTTGCACCAGCGATCTTGGTTCGTCATACGCGGAAGTGTTCACACTTCATGTTCACACCCGAAATCTGCGGAGGCTTTTGGACTTCTCAACGCATTGATTTCTAATGGCTCCGGCGGTTGGGATCGAACC
>Ga0114938_1002231_pt1 | contig 12398 bp, 7 predicted proteins | sample AshMeaBigSpring_FD_88675 | JGI IMG/M metagenome (GOLD analysis project Ga0114938, IMG submission 88675) | Groundwater microbial communities from Big Spring, Nevada to study Microbial Dark Matter (Phase II) - Ash Meadows Big Spring | ecosystem: Environmental > Aquatic > Deep subsurface >...
CGTGAGCGTGCTGCCCGGCGCGACCGCGAAGCGGTACCAGCGCGTCTGCCCCTGCTTGTCAATCAGTTGCGAATAGCTGCCGGTCGCCAGCGTCGTCTCGGGCAGGTTGAGGTCGAACGCCCGCGTCCATGCGGTGTTGTCCGGGCCGATCAACGCGCACTGTGAGAATTCGGAGGTGTTGCTGAATGGGTCGGTGGCCGTCGCCGTGAGGAAGCCCTCCGCGCCGCCGATGTTGGCCGTGAAGGTGCCGTTGCCGGTTTCATCCACCGGCACCGCCACCGAGCCGAGGTAGGTCTGCCCCTCGCCGTTGCCGGAGGAGTCGCAGACGGCGTTGCCGTACAGGTCAACGGTGTAGGTGAGCGGGAAGGCGGAGGTGTTCAACGCGCCGGTCACGAGCAGGCCGGTGCGGCTCGGGGTCGTCGAAACCAGCACCGGGTAATTCTGCAGCGTCAGGCCGTTTGGCCCCGGAGTCGTGTCGTTCGGGTCGTTGGGCGTCACGCCGTCGCCGCCCAGATCAATACCCAACTGGGCGTTGGCGAAGATGCGGTTGCCCCGGAAAGTGTTGCCGTTGCCCGCGTATTGCACGATGCCATACGGCGAGTTGTTGGCGATGACGTTGCCCTCGCCTTCACCCACACCGCCGATGACGTTATCGCGCGTGAAGTTGCGGAAGGCCACGCCCCCGCCATCGGGGGTGCCGGTGTTGTTGCCGAGCGGGGTTACGCCGTCCGCGCCCACACCGATGAGGTTGCCGAAGACGCGCGTGCGCCGTGTATCGGAGAACCACAGGCTGATCCCATCGCCGGTGTTGCCCGAAATGACGTTGCCCGCGCCGGGCGTCGCGCCGCCGATGAGGGTGTCGGGCGCGGCATTGATGTAGATGCCGCCGACCACGCCATCGCCGTTCGGAATGGCTGCGTTGCCGGCGGCGTTCGTGCCGATGGAGTTGCCCTGGATGACGTTGCCGGCGGCGGTCGGGCCGGTGATGAAGATGCCGGCGAAGACTCGATTCCCGGAGATGAGGTTGCCCATGCCCTCGCCGACGCCGCCGACGAGGTTGCCGGGCGCGCCGTCGAGCGTCACCCCGTTGTAGCCGTTGCCGAGCGCAGCCGTGCCCGAGGCGTTCGTGCCGATGCGGTTGCCTCGCACGATGTTGCCGGTGGAATTATCGAACTGGATGTACACCCCGCTTTCGACGTTGGCCGAGACCACGTTGTCACGGATGATGTTGTTGCTGGCGCCGAGGATGACGGCCACACCGCTGCGCGAATTGCCCAGTGCGAAGCTGCCGCTCACATCCACGCCGATGTAATTGCCCCGCACCGTGTTGGTCGTCGCTCCCGCGCCGACGAGGAAGACCCCGTTGCGATCCGGCGCGGCGACCGAGCCGTTGCCGGAGATGATGTTCCGCTGCGCGACGGTCGCGCCGCCGATGAGGTTGTTGGGCGACCCGTTGACGAGCACCCCGTTGAGCAGATTGCCGCGATCCTGCGTTCCGGTGACATCCGTGCCGATGAAGTTGCCCTGGATGACGTGCCCGGCGCCGCCGGTGATCTCGATACCGTTCTCGCCAAATTCCTGGATGACGAGGCCGCGCACAGTCGCACTGCCGCCGGTGATGGATAGTCCGTCGCCGGTGACAGCCGCTCCGTTCAGCACGATGAGGGGCGCCCCGGCGAAGCCCGGCTGAGTCGCGCCGTCAACGACCACCGGCTGGGCGATGGCGGGCAGGGCCGAGCTGACGGTTATCGTCTGCACCCCCCCGCCGCCGATGTTGAAGGCGATGGTGTCGGTGATGGCAGTGGCATTCGCGGCGTTGATGGCCTCGCGCAGCGAACAGTGAGCGGCGTTGCACACGCCGTCGCTCACGTCGTTGTTTGTGTTCACGGTGAGCGTCGCGCCCCCGCCGCTGGTGACCACCGTGACCACCGCGCTGAATTCGGAGGTGTTGCCGTTGAAATCAGTCGCCGTTGCGACGATGGGGTCCCCCGCAACGACACCGAGCGCGGCGGCATTGCCGAGGTTGAAAGTGGCCGGGCTCGAGTCGGAGCTCGTGGTTGCGCCGAGGAAGGTGCGCCCCTCGCCGCCGGCGGCGCTGTCGGCCTCGAAGAATTCGAGGGTGCGCGGTGCCGGTGAGGCATCGACATCCACGGCCAGCACGTAGCTGACCAGGAGGTTGCCGCCGCTGATGGAGGCTGAGGTCAGGATGGGGAAGTTCTGCAGGTTGTTGGGGCCGGTATCGAAATCGTCCGCGTCGTTGGGGGTGGGGCCGTCGTTGTTCAGGTCAATGCCGAGGTCGCTGTTGTTGGCGATGCGGTTGCTGCGGATGGGGTTGCGGCTGGTGACCGGGCCGAGCACGGCCACGCCGTCGAAGAGGTTGCCGGTGAGGGCGTTGCCCGCGCCGCTGGCCGCGCCGCCGATGGTGTTGCCCTGCGCCCCGCCGGCGATGACGACGCCGAAGGCGTTGGGCGCGCCGACGCCCTCCGTATCCACCCCGATCAGATTGCCCTCCACCCGGTTGCCGGTGGAGCCTGCGCCATCAATCCGCACCCCGTTGCCGCCGTTGCCGCCGATGGTGTTGCGGTCGGAGGAGCTGGTGCCTCCGATCACGTTGTTCGTCGTGGGATTCGTGTCCGGCAGGGTGTTGATCAGGACACCGTTGCCGCCGTTGGGCAGCGCCGCTGCCTCGATATCCAGGCCGATGCTGTTGCCGCGCACGGCGTTGCCGTCCGCGCCGAACGCAATGTCCACGCCGTGTGCGCTGTTGCCGGAGATGAGGTTGCCGATGACGAAGTTGCCGTCGGTGTTGCTGTCGAAGAGAGAGATGCCGTTGCCGAAATTGCCGAGCGCCGCCGTGCCGGCTGCATTTGTGCCGATGTAGTTGTTGCGGATGATGTTGCCGGTCGCGCCATCCGGGCCGGAGGTGATGAGCACGCCCTGATCAATATCGGGCGAAGCCTCGCCATTGCCGGAGATGAGATTGCGCGCCGCCGCGGTCGCGCCGCCCACCGTCACGCTGCCGACTTCGTCTATCCGCACCCCGCTGTTGCGGTTAGGCCGCGCCGCCGTGCCGCTCGGGTCGGTGCCGATGAAGTTGCCCTCGATGATGCTGCCTTCCGCGCCGCTGCCGGCCAGGATGCCGGAGCGCGCGAAGTTGTTGATTATGAGGCCCCGAATAGTGCTGGCCCCACCGAAGAGGGTCAAACCATCCACGTCGCCCGCGGCCGCGCCGTTGATCTCAATCTGCAATCGGGCGTCGTTGCCGACCGGGAGGGTGTTGGGGGCGGCGCCCGGCTGGCTATAGCCGTTGACGACGACGGCCTCGGTGATGGCCGGCAGCGCTGATGTGACATTGATGGTGCGTAACGGGCTGGCCCCGCCGGGGATACCAAAGTTGATGGTGTTGGGGCCGGGCGCGGCATTGGCCGCCAGGATCGCTTCGCGCAGCGAACAGTGTTCAATATCGCACGGGCCGATGATAAGATCGTTGGTGGTGTTGACAGTGAAGGCGCTGGTCTGGGCGGCTGTCACCCGGAACAGCGCCAGCGCGAGGAAGGCGACTACCACAAGCCCCGCTGGCCGCAGAAGTCGGTCGAAGGCGATTGCTTGCCGATTGGATTTCATCACCGTGCTCCCATGTACAAGAACTGACCAGACTATTCAGTTGAAAGAAACCGTGCTGACCGGTGGGGCAGCGGCGCTGATGTGCGAGCCGCGCCCGATCGGGGATCGGCGAGGAAACGCCGTGGCGGAGCGGAGCATGCTGGCTCCGCTATCCCTCATATAGGTATACTCCACTCACGCCACGAATCAGTCCGGTACTTTGGTGTGAGTTTTGTTGCTTTGTGCGGGGAGGGGCGACGAACTTGCAACGCGGCAAACGAGATTCAGACAGGGGAGGCGGATTGTGTTGAGTTTGGGTAAACGGGTGCGACGCGGATCGCCCCTCACCTCGCCGCCGCCACAATCAGGCCGTGCGCGAGAACGCCCGGCAACGCGCGGCTCTTCCAATTCGCCAGCTTGTCCCACTGCAAAACGTAATCCCCAACCAGATGAGCGAGAAACATGGCGACAATCATGTTGCGCCTCCCAGGCAGCGTGATCGCACTCCAGCTCCACACTAGCGCTCCGCCGCCAACGGCGCTATGAAGTGCGTCACACCGGGTACAATCCCCCCGACCACTCGACCAACCGACGACTCGACGACACAACCTATGCCATTCAACTTTCGCATCTTCGGCGTGCCGATGGATTTGGGCCAGCGGCGGCGCGGCGTGGATATGGGCCCAAGCGCGATCCGCTACGCCGGGCTGCACGGGCAACTGAAGGCGCTCGGCCACACGGTGCAGGATTCGGGCAACGTCAACGTGCCGCTGCCCGAGCACGAGCCGCCCGACGCCAGCCGCGCCCGCCATCTGCCCAGCATCGCCGGCGTGTGCCGCGACATCTACGACCAGGCCAAAGGCTGCGTCGAGCGCGGTGAGCGCACGCTCTTCCTCGGCGGGGATCATTCGCTCAGCATCGGCACGGTGTCGGCCATCACCGCCTTCACGCAGGATGTGGGCGTGCTGTGGGTGGATGCGCACGGCGATTTCAACACGCCCGACATCACCCCGTCGGGCAACGTGCACGGCATGGCCCTCGCCGCGCTCATGGGGCTGGGCGCGCCGGAGCTCACCGACATCGGGCGGCCCGGGGCCAAGCTCAAACCGTCGCAGGCCGTCATCCTCGGGGCGCGGGATATTGACGCGCAGGAGAAGGTGCTGCTGCGCGAGGCCAATGTGCTGGTGCTGACGATGCGCGAGATCGATTCGATGGGATTGGCGGCGGCGGCGGGACAGGCGCTCGATCACTTCAAGCCGTACAGCCGCGTACACGTGAGCCTGGATATGGACTCGCTCGACCCGGCCGAGGCGCCGGGGGTGGGCACGCCGGTGCCGGGCGGCCTGTCGTATCGCGAGGCCCATTTGCTGATGGAGATCCTGCACGACGCGGGCAAGGTCGAGTCGCTCGACGTGGTCGAGGTCAATCCGATTCTGGATGACCGCAACAAGACGGCGCGGCTGGCGGTGGAACTGGTGGCGTCGCTGTTCGGCAAAAGCATTTTGTAGTGACGCCCTGGTGGGGCGTCTCCCGCGAGGCTCTGATGATGACACTCGATGAGATTCGCCAGGCACAGCAGCGCCTTCGGGGCGTCGCCTATCGCACGCCGCTGGTGCCGTATCCGCGCAGCGATGAGGCCTGCGCCCTGTATCTCAAAGCCGAGAACCTGCAGCCCATCGGCTCGTTCAAAATCCGCGGGGCGTACAACAAGGTTGCGTCGCTGACGGAGGCGGAGCGCGCGCGCGGCGTGGTCGCGCACAGCAGCGGCAACCACGCGCAGGCGGTGGCGTACGCGGCGCGGGCGTTTGGCTGCCGGTCAATCATCGTCATGCCGCAGAACGCGCCGGCGGTCAAACTCGAAGCCACGCGCGCGCTGGGGGCCGAGGTCGTGCTGGTGGAAAACAGCAGCACCGCGCGCTTCAAAAAAGTGGAGCAACTGGTGGCCGAGCACGGCTACGCCCGCGTCGAGCCGTACAACGATCTGCACGTCATGGGCGGGCAGGGGACGATTGGCCTGGAGATCCTCGACGATTTGCCCGAAGTGGAACTGGCGCTGGTGCCCGTCAGCGGCGGCGGTTTGATCTCGGGCATCGCGGCGGCGCTGAAGTTGAGCCGCCCGTCGGTCAAGGTCATCGGCGTGGAACCGGAGTTCGCCGCCGACGCGCGCGACAGCTTCCGCGCCGGCCACCTCGTGGAGTACACGCCCGAGCAGGTCAACCGCACGCTGGCCGATGGGCTGCGGGTGCAGAAGCTGGCCGCGCTCACCTTCGAGCACATCCGCCTGTACGTGGATGACATCGTCACCGTAACCGAGGCGGAGATTCGGGCGGCCATGCGCCGCCTGGCGCTGCAGGCCTGGCTGGTCGCCGAGCCGAGCGGCGCGGTGACGACGGCGGCGTTCCTGTTTCATCGGCACGAACTGCCGCGCACCCGCAACGCGGTGGCCGTCATCAGCGGCGGCAACGTCGAAGCGCAATTGTTGGCGGAGGTGCTGTCATCGTAAACCCCCCAGGTAATGCAATTCCCCCTCTCCTCGTCGTGTAGTTCGCGGCGCGGAGAGCGGGAACAGGGGGTGAGGTTAATGGAACGGGCCCGGGGTGATTGGATTGCTCCTTTCGCTCGCTCCGGGCCCGCTGGTCGTTCACTGTGCTGGCCTTGAGTCGCGTTTGTCGCCGCGAGAAGCTGCCCCTGCCGGCAGGCGCCCGTTCTTTTGGGGCGCGCAGTTGTGGTTGGCGGGCGCGTAGCAATGTGGCCGCGCAGTGAACTGCAAGGCGTCTCCAATCGCTCCGGTTATTGGAGCTTCCCACTGTGAGACGCCGTGTTGTCAAGGTTCTGACCTTGTAATAGCACAAGCCCACGCGCGTTGTCAGCGCGCAATGTCATGCCTCGGCGATGACGTTCGTCAACCGCGCGTCGCGGCGACCCGTTCGATCCGCATCGCCCGTCACCCTTGACGCACGTGGATCACTTCCTCGTCATTGACCGATTTATCGCCGCCGCGCAGCGCGAGGGTGTGCAACGCCTCCTTGGCCGCGGTTGCGCTCGCCGCGCGGTTGGCCGACCACCACGCCGCGACCAGGCCACTGACGATGGGCGCAGCGAACGAGGTGCCCGCCCAGCGCGCCCAGCCGGTGGTGTTGGGGGCGTAATCCACCGGCTCTTCGTCGGCGGCGCCCCGTTGTGGCACGTCATCGAGATATGGGCCGAGCAGCCCGTTGCCCGCGCCGCGCTCGCCGCCCAGCGTCATGTACCCATCGCTGATCGGCTTGTCGGCGTAATTCGAGTATGAGGCGGCGGGGATTCGGCCGGACGCATCCGCCGGCGCGCCGCTGCCCATTGCCGCCACCCCGATGACGTTGCCGAAGGCCGCCGGGTACCGAGCCGGCAGCCGCGTGCCCCTGGAGTCGTTTCCGGCCGCAGCCACCATCACCACGTTGTTCGCTTCGCGCAGCAACCAGCCGAAGGCATCGCGGATCGGCCTGGTCGAGTAATCAATCACCGCCGATTGGCCGGCCAGCGGAAAATCGCGATCGCCATATTCAGCGCGCGGAAAGCCGAAGACCAGGCTGGCGTTGAGGATGAGGGGCCGGCCTTTGCGCCGGTTCTTCAGCGCCCGCTCCAGGCCGTTGGCCAGCGTCTCCCAACTTCCCACGCCGTAGTGATTGAGGACTTCGTACAGATGCAGGTTGGCCCTCGGGGCGGTGCTGTAGATCAGCCCGGCCACGAACAATCCGTGATCGGACATGCGGTAGCGATGGCCGCTGACGCTGTACGGGATCTGCCAGGCGTCGGCCTCGGCCATGGGGTAGACGCGCATGCGTGGGCTGTCGGGCCGCAACAATTCCTTGAGGATGGGATGCGCCTGGTTGGGGTGCTGGGTGAATTCGTGATAGGCCCAGATGCGGGCGTGCATCGAGGGGGCGGTGTCGAGGATGGCGACGTCCACCTCCTCGCCGCGCGCCTCCCAGGCCGGCAGCCGCTCATCGTCGGCGTGCACGCGCCAGCCGTTGCCGGCTTCGCTCGCCGCCGCCGGCGAGGGCCAATCACCGGGGCCGCCCGTCATGCCCTGATGATGCGAACCACCCGTCAACCAATCGGGCGCCGCCGACAGCAGGCTGACGGTGTCAATGGCCAGCGCCTTCGGCTGCGGCCTGCCCGCCTCGCTGACTTGCGCCTGATGGGCGGCTTGCGTCACCGCCACCGGCTCATCGGTGTCGGCGCAGACGAGCGACAGGATTTTGCCCGTGTCGTCCGGCAGGGCGCTGAGCGAACGCACCGTCTCGGCCTCCTGGGCTTCGGTCGGCAACTCGGGCAGGCCGACCCGCGTGCCCCACCCCGGGCCACCGCCCCCTTTCAAATAGGCCCGCACCATGTGTTTGAGCGTCGTCGCCTTGATCTCCGGATGGTGTTGGATGTGCAGGATGAGGCGGCCGGGTCTGAAGTAATGCGCGGTCATGGTGACTTCCTCCCTCGAGTGCGAACAGCCGGCTTCAAAGTGAAAGCCGGCGGGCATCGCCGATCAATTGAAACGCGCCCCAGAACGCCGGATGCAGTTCGGGGGACCCCGCGAGCGCCGCGCACTGCGCCTGCCGAAGGGCAGCGGCTTTGCTCTCGCCCTGTGCGAGGTGGTGATAAAACGAGTCCATCAATGAAAGCGTGCTGTGGTCGGCCACCTGCCACAGGCTGGCCACCAGCGCGCCGGCGCCCGCATACAAAATGCCGCGCCCCAGGCCGATGAGTTCATCTCCGCCCGAGGGCCGGGCGCGGCCGGTCTCGCACGCGCTCAACGTCACCAGCTCGTAGCTCAAATCGAGTTGCAACAAGTCATCGGCGTAGATGTGCCCCTCGGCCAGATGCAAGTGCGACCGGTCGGGCTGGTCGAGCCGGTACTCGCCGTGCGCGGCGATGTGCAGGATTTGACACGGCTCGGCCGCCAATACCTTCACCGTGGCGTCACCCTCGGTGTACAACTCGCCGCCAAACCGCCGCTGCACCCCTTCGGCTTCGGCCCGGGTGTGAGGCAGGCGCTGCTCGTGCGAATGGGCCAGCACGCGCGCACCGGCGGCCCGGCGCGGGCCTGCACGCACCATCAGGCCGGCCGCCGGCAAGGTCACCACCTCCCCGAGTTCGACGAGATAGTGGGCGCCATCGTACAACAAGTGAAATGGGAGGTAGTGCAGCAACCCGTACGGCACAACGACTAAACGCCGCCAGCGCCAGGTTTGCGGGAGCAACGGCGCGAGCAGCCCGGCGTGCAGCCGGTGCAACACGCGTTTGGCCTGCAACATCAGCGTGCGATTGATGGCGGTGTGCGGCCCGGCCGATAGCGCCCCGGCGATGTTGCTTTGCAGCAGGTTGAGGCCATCCTGCAACCTGGCCGCTGTCAATGGCAGGGCGCGCGCGGTGACGGAGTCGCGGCGGACGAGGAAGGCCCAGATATGTTCACCGTCGAGGTAATACTCGATCAGCCCGGCGTCCTCGGCCAGCGCCGCCTGAACCTCGGCCAGCGCGACGGTCGGCGCGGCGTTTGCCGGCTGACCGATCTGGGTGTGCAAATACAACTTCTCCGTTACGACCCGCATCTGCCGCTCGCAGTCGGCGACGACCTTGAGCGATTCCAACGGGGTGACGATGCTTGGGCGATCCGCCTCGCGCGGCGCGTGGGCCAGCCGCGCGTGCCATTGATGCCGGGCGCGCAACGCTTCCAATTCCTCAACCAACTGCCGCGACGCCGGATCGTCGGTCGCCCAGCGCAGCCGCTCGCGATTGGCCAGATAGCCGAGGACCACCTGTGACTTCGCCCGTTCGAGGGCCTCGAACGCATGGGCGCTGTCGCCGCCGCGCAGGTGCAGGCCGATGAGTCGCTGCAGGGCCTCGGTCTGATGTTCGAGGAAGCCCGGCCGCAGGGTGAGGGTGAGGTTGCGTTGCACGCGCTCGGTGGTGGAGGCCGCGGCGCGATAGTGCCAGGCGGCGCGCTCGGGCCGGGCCTGCGCCTCGGCCAGTTGCCCGAGGAGCAAATGCGCGGCGTACCGCAGGCTCGGCAAGCTGTGCTGCTGGGCAGTGCGCAAGGCCTGCGCCGCGACCTCGCCCACCCGCGCCAGATCACCGGCGCGCAGGGCCGCCAACCCCTGCAACAGTTCAGCGTTGGCCTGATTGACCCGTTGCTGCTCGGCGGCAAAAGTCGCTGCCGCGCGCTCCGCCTCCCACGCGGCCAGCGACGGGGCCTCGAGTTTCAACGCCAGTCGCCCGCGCTTGAGCCACACCGTCGCCAGCCACGATCTGGCCTCGATCCGCGCGAACAGGCTCTCGGCCTCATCCAGCGCGCGTTGCGCCTCGACGTGCTCGCCCAACTCCGCCTGCGCCGTGGCGAGCTGCAGCAGCGTGCGCGCCAACTCGTAAGCATCGTTGAAGCGCCGGTAGTCGGCCACGACCTCGCGGGCCAGGTCGCGCGCCTCGGCAAACCGATTGAGGTCGAGGTAGCACTCGGTGATGTGCCACTTGATCTTCGTCGCCTCGACGCTTTGCAGGTGCGCGACGCGGGCGTGGGCCTGATGGAGTTGGCGCAGCGCGCGGCGATAGTGGCCCTGGCATTGAAGGATATAGGCCAGGTTGGCCTCGGCGTTGGCGACGTTGACGGGTTCGTCATGGGCCAGGCCGAAATCGCGGGCCTGTTCGTAACAGCGCTGCGCCGCCGGCAGATCCCCCAGTGACTCGTGGGCGACGCCGGCGCCGGTGCTGAGCAGAGCCAGATACCTCTCGCCCCGGTCGCCCAATGGCTCGGCGAGGGTGAGCGCGCGCTGCAACCGGGCCAGGGCTTCGCGTGGATGGCCGAGGTAGTTGTGCACCGAGCCGGCGGCGAAGAGCAAGCGCAAGAGGCGCTCGTGTTCGCCGTGGCGCTCCAGGATCGTGCCGGCCTCGTCGGCGTCGGCCAGCGTTTCGGCCACGCGGTTGAGCATGGTGCCGAGGTGCAGCCGCCCGATGCGGGTGCGCGCCCACCCGACCTCATCACCGATCGATTGATACAACGCCCCGGCCCGTTCGAGCGACTCCCAGGCCTCCTCCGTGCGTCCCAGCATCTTCGCCGAGTCGCCGTGCGTCATCACGCCCAACGCTTGCTGGCGCACATCGTCGCGCGCCTCGCCGATGCGGCGGATGCGGCGCGCCAACTCCACCGACCGGTTCGGGTCGATGTACCACTGGCGATCGGCCTCGCGCTTGAGACAATCCACCACCCGCTCCGCCAGCGGGTCGGGCAGCGGCGCCTCCAAAAGCTTGTCGGCGACCGTATCGGCAAGATACGGCTGAAGGGCGATGTCGGAGCACATATGCGATTGCGGGTGAAATGGAAACGCCCGGCGGCAGCGAGATTGTACCGAGAAATCCCCGGGTGTGCACGCACGAGTTGTCTGTCGAAGCCGCATCCTGAGCGGAGCGGGCTGCCGTTGCCCGCGCAGTCGAAGGAGCGGCTGACATCCTGTGCGTTCACACAATCCCCGGGTGCATTCCAGATTATTGGCCGCTCCTTCGACTGCGGCCCGCAAAAACTGCGGGCCTCCGCTCAGGATGCGGCCCGGCCAAAATATAGAAATGCACCCCAATCCCCGAGTGCGTGGGATAGCGACAAAGGCCGGTGCTATACTGCCAGCAGATGAGCGCCGATGAGCCTTCATCCCCGTACAAGGACGCGGTGTTGCGCGCGATGCGAGCCGTGCCGCGCGAGCGCTTCGTGTTGCCCGAGGACGTGGCCGCCGCGTACGACGACCGCGCGCTGTCCATCGGTTTGGGGCAGACGATCTCGCAACCCTCGCTCGTGCGGCGCATGACCGAGTGGCTGGCGTTGCGCCCCGGCGAAAAGGTGCTCGAGGTCGGCACCGGCTCCGGCTATCAAACCGCCATCCTGGCCGAGTTGGGATTCGTCACGGTCTACAGCGTCGAGCTGCTGCCCACGCTCGCCGTTCAGGCCGGCGAACGGCTGCAGGCGCTCGGCTACACATGGGTGCAGTTGCGGCAGGGGGATGGTTACCTCGGCTGGCCCGAGGCCGCGCCGTTCGACGCCATCGTCGTCACCGCCGCCGCCGAACATGTGCCGCCGCCGCTCGCGGCGCAACTGGCCGAAGATGGGCGGCTCGTCATCCCCATCGGGCCGGCGGGCAGCGAGCAGGTTTTGCATCGCCTCGTCAAGCAGGCCGGCAAACTGAAGATCACCCAGCGCCTGCCCGTCGCCTTCGTGCCGCTGCGCCGGCCGGGCGACCTGATCTGAGTCGGTTACACTACAGGCTCATGTCCGCCACCCGCGCCCCGGCCCGCGCCACGCTCGCGTTTCTCTTCATCACCGTCTTTGTGGATTTGCTCGGCTACGGCATGATCGTGCCGCTGCTGCCGTTTTACGCGCAGGAGTTTTCGGGCGGCGCGGCCTTCGCCGGCTTCCTGCGCGCGCTGTACGCGGGTCTGCAATTCGCCGCCGGCCCGGTGCTCGGCGCGCTCTCCGACCGGTTCGGTCGTCGCCCGGTGCTGTTGCTTTGTCTGCTCGGCACCGCCGGGTCGTATGTGCTGCTGGGCGCGGCGCAATCGGTGGAGTGGCTCATCATCGCCATCGCCTCGACGGCCTCACCGGCGCGAACCTCACCACCGCGCAGGCCTACCTCGCCGACCGCACCACGGCCCAGGAGCGCACGCGCGGCTTCGGCCTGATGGGCGCGGCGATCGGCCTGGGGATGATGGCCGGCCCGGCGCTCGGCGGTCTGCTGAGCGTGTACGGGCTGGGCGTGCCGGCCTTCGTCGCCGCCGCCATCGCC
>Ga0114938_1002232_pt1 | contig 12396 bp, 12 predicted proteins | sample AshMeaBigSpring_FD_88675 | JGI IMG/M metagenome (GOLD analysis project Ga0114938, IMG submission 88675) | Groundwater microbial communities from Big Spring, Nevada to study Microbial Dark Matter (Phase II) - Ash Meadows Big Spring | ecosystem: Environmental > Aquatic > Deep subsurface >...
ACTCAGGATTCATTGCAGCGGAATCACGTCGTTGCTTCCGGTCACCCAACCAGTCAGAAATCATGGAGGGAAAAAGGCTTTGACTGCGCGGGTTTTCCACCGCGATGTGGATATCTCGCGACGCCAACCCGAATACAACTCCGCGCACCCAACCGGAAATACCACGACCCTTTCTCGAAGTGCATATGCTGGCAGCGGAGAGAGGTGATGTGAAGCGCCAGCGGAACGTCACCGAGTTCCACCGATAGGTTCGGCACCAGCCGACCAAGAGAAGGGAAACCACATGGCGACCAAGAAGAAGGCGGCCAAGAAGTCGAAGAAGTCGACCAAGCGGACCGCCAAGAAACCGGTGAAGAGGACGACTAAGCGAGTCGCCCGCAAGCCAGCGAAGAAGAAGGCGGCCAAGAACAAGGCCACCATGAAGACTGGTGGGGCGAAGAAGGCCACCAAGAAGAAGGCCAAGAAGAAGTAGCCCACAACCACCTAGTCAGAAGGGGCCCGCCAGGGCCCCTTCTGCGTTTCCCAGCGCGGGTCGTCACTTAGGCGAGACCACAGCAGGCAGGTGGACTCGGACACTGGACGTGCTGGCAGCCGCCCTCCTCTCTCAAATCGCGAATCGAATAATCAGCCTTCCTCCAAAGACATCGTCACCACGTTGGGTGTGGAAACAAGATCGATCGCGATCAGAGCAGCGGGTCGCGAAAGAAATCTACCGACTCGAATTGCCAAGACCCTATGCAAGGTGGCACTATGCTCAACCGCAGAGGTCGAAGATCTCCTTCGACCGAGAGAAACGGAGGACCAACAGTGGCCACCAAGAAGAAGGGTGCGAAGAAAGCCACCAAGAAGAAGGCAACGAAGAAGAAGAAGTAGTAGTAGTTCTCTTCGTTCGATTCGAGACAGGGACCCAGTCGGGTCCCTGTCTCGCGTCTGACATCAGACAATGGCGCGATGATGGCGGAGCAGCTCGATCGTCTCGTCGATGGGGAGTGCCTGGTAGTGAGCGCCGCCGACTCCGGTGACAGACTTGGCCGCGAACAAGCTGTTGAGCACCGCCTCCTCGGTGGCCTCGACCGCCGCTTCGAATAGACCGTCGAGGTAAAGGTCGCTCAGTAATCTGGTCTCCTCGATCGCGGGTTGGGGATACCGGTTGAGTCTCCGGCCCGTACTAACCGCCAGGAAGATTTCTCCAGAGGCATGGCCAGCGAAGGAGCCGGTCCTCGCCAAACCCAGGCCGGCCCGGCGGGCCAAGCGTAGGAGTTGGCGAGAGTCGAGAGGGGCGTCGGTCGCTACCACTGCAATGCAGGATCCCTGCTCGGGAACCACCGGCCGGCCTAATCCTCGGGCCGAGAGCTCCCGCCCCACCGGTACTCCGGCGATGGTGAGGTTGGGGAGACGCCCGAAGTTGGTGAGCAACAGCACTCCCACGGTGAAGCTCTCGCCAACCGCCGGATAGCCGGGACGGTCCGGCTCGATCACGCGTGAGGCGGTCCCGATCCCGCCCTTCAAACCGAAACAAACCATGCCGGTCCCCGCCCCCACCGCCCCTTCTGCCACCTCCGGTCCGGCCGAGTCAAGCGCGGCGGCCACATCACCGTCCTCGATCTGGATCGCCTGGGCTTGGTTGAGGCGGCTGTCGTCGCACTCGGCAACCACCGGAATAGTGAAGTCGTTGGTTCCGATGCGAGGATCGGCGGCTATCAGCAACCGGGTGGCGGCGTCGTACACCTTGCCCACCCCCAACGTGTTGGTCAGAAAGATTGGTGTCTCCAACCGACCCCACTCCCGAATCACGTGGAACCCGGTGCACTCGCCAGCTCCATTTAGGACCGCACCCCCAGCTGAGATCGGCTGATCGAACAGCTGGCTCAGTCCAAACGGGACCAACACTGTGACCCCGGTACGGGCGATCCCGCGTCCGGCGGGTGGGTCGGCTTCATCTCGCCACACCGTGGCATGTCCCACCGAGATGCCGGGGACGTCTGTGATGGCGTTGGCGCTGCCGGTGGGGAGACGCCCGATGGTGATCCCGGCCTGGCGGGCCCGCGGTCGTGACATGGGAGTGATCCTAAGTGCGGCCGTCTGGTGCGGCGAATGGTTGAGCCGAGACGGTCCGGCTTGGCATCAGTTATCGTTGCGGCCCTGCGCTGAGGAGGTGGAGCAATGACGTTTAATGGTCGAGTGCTGGTGATCGGGTGCGGATCGGTCTCCCAGTGCACACTCCCGCTGCTCCTGCGTCAGCTTCCCATCCCCGCCAAGAGTTACACGGTGATGGACTTTGCAGACAACCGCTACCGGATCGAAGCAGAGCTGGAGGCGGGGGTCAACTGGGTCTTCGACCGAGTGGAATCCACCAATCTCGGTGAAATACTCGGTCGTCACGTGAGCGACGGCGACCTCATCATCGACCTGGCTTGGAACATCGACTGCGTCACCACCTTGGACTGGTGCTATCGAAACGGAGTCCGCTACTTGAACACCTCGGTCGAGATCTGGGATCCGTACGCGGGTGCGGCCGACCAGGATCCGCGCGCCCGCACGCTCTATGACCGCCAGATGGCGATCCGGGCCTTGGTGGCAAGCTGGCCTGATCCCAAAGGCCCTACCGCAGTGCTCGACCACGGTGCCAACCCCGGGCTGGTCTCTCATTTCACCAAGGAGGCGCTCACCGACATCGCCGATCGTCTGATCCGAGAGCCGGGACAGAACCCTCGCTTTCGAGAGCAGCTGGTGACGGCCCAGGCCGGCAATGATTTTTCTCGTCTTGCCCAACTCGAGGGTGTCAAGGTTATCCACATTTCCGAGAGAGACACCCAGGTGACCTCCCGACCCAAACAAGTCGACGAGTTCGTCAACACCTGGAGCGTGGAGGGCCTCTATGAAGAAGGAATCGCACCCGCCGAGCTGGGATGGGGGACCCATGAGCGACAACTACCAGCCGGCGCCTTCGTGCACGAGTCGGGTCCCCGCAACCAGATCTGTCTGGCCCAGATGGGGATGAAGACTTGGGTGCGGTCGTGGGTCCCCTACTCCGACATCACCGGCATGGTGATCCGACACGGCGAAGCTTTTTCGATCTCGGACCACCTGACTATCTGGGAGGACGGGATGGCCACCTACCGGCCTACCGTTCACTATGCCTACTGCCCATCCGACGCCGCCATCAACTCGGTGCACGAGCTCGAGATGCGCAACCTGGTCCTGCAACCAGCCCAACGCATCCTGGTCGACGAAGAGATCGTGAGCGGGCGCGACGTGATGGGCGTGTTGGTGATGGGGCATCCTTACCAGAGCTGGTGGACCGGCTCCCTGCTTTCGATCGAGGAAACCAGAGCCCTGATCCGAGGGCAGAATGCTACCACCCTCCAGGTGGCGGCTTCGGTGCTGGGCGCCGTCTCCTGGATGCTGGAGCATCCCCGGGAAGGGGTCAACCAACCCGACGATCTCCCCTGGGAGGACGTGCTCGAGGTTGCCAAGCCCTACCTCGGCACCTACGTTTCAGAAGCAGTCGAATGGAATCCACTCAAGCACCGCAACCCGCTGTTTGATCGGTTCAACCCTCCCCAGCTAATCCACGACGATCCCTGGCAGTTCGCCAACTTCGTGGTCTGATCGGGCCGGACGGTGCACTAGCCGACAACGGTTTGGCTTTGCTCTCGCATGTATTGAGCCAGGTAGTGGGGACCGCCGGCCGACCTTCCCGAGGTTCCCGAACCCTTCCATCCCCCGAACGGCTGGGATGCCGGCCAGGCCCCGCTGGTGGCGCCGGCCGCCCGGTTCACATAGATCACGCCTGCCTCGATCTCGGTCAAGAAGCGATCGATCTCCGATTGGTCCTCGGAGAACAAGCCGGCGGTGAGTCCGTATTCGGTCTGGTTGGCGAGCATCAGGGCCTCGTCCAGGGAATCCACTGGGCCCACCGCAACGATGGGAAGGAACAGCTCGTCCTTCCACAACCGGCTGCTGAAGGGGATGCTCACCACCGTCGGCTGCACGAAGTTACCGCGGGCAAGCTCGCCCTCGACCACTCGCTCTCCACCGAAGACAACGCTTCCGTCCTGGCGGGCATCGGCAATCGCTGCCTCGAAGCGAGCCACTGCTTTCTCGTCGATCACCGGACCCAGATACACCGGCCGCTCGAGCGGGTTGCCTACCCGGATCGCCGCCGCCTTTTCCCGCAGCCGAGCCACGAACTCGTCATAGACACCGCGGTCGACGTAGACCCGGGATGAGGCAGAACACTTTTGACCACCGAAACCAAACGCCGAGCGGAATACCCCGTTGGCGGCCTTTTCCAGATCGGCGCTGGCGGTCACGATCACCGGGTTCTTGCCACCCATCTCGCACACCGCCGGCTTGGGATAGGTAGTCGCGAACGTCCTATAGATCCCCATCCCCACCTCGTAGGAGCCGGTGAACGTCATCCCGGCAACATCAGGGTGGCTAACCAGCGCCGCGCCGACAACGCTCCCCGAGCCGGTGACAAGATGGAATGCCCCTGACGGAACTCCCCCTTGCCGGATGAGTTGGGCGAGCTCGACCGACATCAACGCACCCGAATTAGACGGTTTCAAGACCACGGTGTTGCCGGTGAGCAGGGCGGCGAACACCGGCCCCGCCGCCAGCGCCATCGGGAAGTTGAAGGGGCTGATCACACCCCACACGCCATGCGGTCGTAGCACATCTCGGTTGCGTTCTCCCGGCTGAGCTGGTTCCATGGGCTGGCTGTACCCATCGTTGCGACGCATCTCCTCGACGTAATAGGCCAGGAAGTCGGCAGCCTCGGCAACGTCCCCCAGCGCCTCCAACCGGTTCTTGCCTACTTCGTACCCCAACAGGGCCGCCAGGCGGAACTGGTTGTCGCGGATCGCTTCCTCGACCTGTTCGAGGATGAGAGCTCGTTCTTGCCATGGGGTGCCCGCCCAGGTAGGGAAAAACGCCTTGGCTGCCGCCACCGCGTCGGAGACGTCCGCGGCGGTCGCCTGGGCGAACTTGCCGACCACGATGTCGCGATCAACCGGAGAGAGTTCCTCGTGAATGCCGGAACCCATCCGTTCCTGGCCGTCGACAACGAACGCATGAGTACGCCCCAGTTCCGACCGCACCTCGGCCACTGCCTTTTCGTAAGCCTGGTGGAGCCCCTCGTCATCGGCGCTCATGGTGGCGTAGGTAATCCGGGTCTGGGTCATTGAGGTAACTCCTTGGGTTACCCGGATGCTACCGGCGAAGCCAGCCGGTAGCCTCCCGGCGCCGATGGAGTCGATATCGCTGGCCACCGCCCGCCGCTTGGCGCTCTCCGCCCAGGGCTTCGGCGTCCGCATCACCCAACGAGTCGACCGCCGCCAAATGCTGGGGACCGCCAGCCGTCTCGGTCTGCTCCAGATCGACTCGGTCAACGTCGCGGTGCGGGCGCACTACATGCCGCTCTTCTCTCGGCTCGGCAGCTATCGGCGTGACCGACTCGACCAGCTGGCCTATCAGGAGCGGGCGCTTTTCGAATATTGGGGTCACGAAGCCAGCCTGCTCCCGCTCGCCAGTTACCCCCTCTTCCGCTGGAAGATGGAAGCGGCCCAACCCTGGGGGGGAGTGACCGCACTCACCGAGGAAGCGCCTGGATACATCGAGGCGGTTCGCCGCGAAATCGCCGAGCGGGGACCGCTGGCCGCATCCGATCTGAGCGATCCTGGAGCGCGCACCGGCCCCTGGTGGGGCTACGGGAAGGGCAAGACCGCGCTGGAGTGGCTGGCAATGCGGGGCGAGCTGGCAGTGGCGGGGCGTCGTAATTTCGCGATCGTCTATGACCTGTCCGAGCGGGTGATCCCGACCGAAGTCCGCGCCGCTCCGGTTCCGTCCCGCCCCGAAGCTGAGCGGGAGCTACTCCGGCGGGCGGCCGCCGCGCTTGGGGTGGGAACCGCAGCTGACCTGGCTGACTATTTCCGCCTTTCTCTCCCGGGCGTGCGCCCGCTGCTTAGCGAACTCGCCGAAGCCGGAGAGCTGGCGGAAGTCCGAGTGGAGGGCTGGGAGCAGCCCGCTTTCATGCATCCGAACGCAGGCTTGACACCCAGACCCGAGACGGCCACCCTGGTCTCGCCCTTCGATTCACTTCTCTTCTACCGCCCGCGAGTGGAGCGCCTGTTCGGTTTCCATTACCGGATCGAGATCTACGTCCCCGCGCCCAAGCGGCGCTATGGCTACTACGTGTATCCGTTCCTGCTCGGCGATCGCTTGGCCGCCCGGGTCGATCTCAAGGCCGACCGACCGGCATCGGTGTTGCGGGTGCCGGGAGCGTTCCTCGAGAACGGCGCCGCTCCCAGAGCTGTTGCCAATGCCCTGGCCGGAGCGCTTCGGCGCATGGCCGACTGGCTCGAGTTGGAGCGGGTGGTGGTGGGTCGCCGGGGCGATCTTGCTCCCCTACTGCGCGCCGCTCTGGCAAGTGCTCCAGCGCGCCGGTAGCGGGACCAGCCGTACGCGGTCGATCTACTAGCTTGGCGGAATGGACAGCATCCGCTGGGGGATCCTCGGCACCGGGATGATCAGCACCGCCTTGGCAGAGACGATTGGAGCGTTACCAGACGGAAAGGTGGTCGCCGTCGGATCGCGACAGCAGTCAACCGCCGACGCCTTCGCCGCTCGCTACGGGATCGAGGCTGCCTACGGATCCTACGCAGCACTCGCCGCCGCCCCCGACGTCGACGTCGTCTACGTGGGGACCACCAACGACCTGCATCTTCCCAACACCATGGCCTGTCTGGCGGCAGGCAAGCCGGTCCTGTGTGAGAAGCCATTCGCCCTCAACCGCTGGGAGGCAAACCGGATGGTGGAGCTCGCCCACCGCCAACGTCTCTTTCTGATGGAGGCGATGTGGATGCGCTTCCAACCTGCCTTCCAGCGAGTGCAGGCGCTGGTGGCAGAGGGACGGATCGGTGAAGTGCGGCTGGTGCAGGCCGATTTCGGGTTTCCGGCAGATCCCAACCCGGAAGGCCGCCTCTTCAACCCCAGGCTCGGGGGGGGGAGCCTGCTCGACGTCGGGATCTACCCGCTCAACATCGCCTACTCGCTACTGGGGGCGCCCGCCTCCTTTCAGGTGGAATGGGAACCCGCCCCCACCGGAGTGGATGCCCAACTCGGGTTGGTGGTGCGCCACCGCAATGGCGGGTTGTCGATGCTTACTTCCTCGCTGGTGGCCGACACCGGAGTGGAAGCCACCGTGGCAGGAAGCCGGGGACGGCTGCGGGTACACGCCCCCTTTCATCACTCCGCCCGAGTCACCCTTCACAGCCGGGATGATCTAGTGGAGACCTTCGAGGTTGGCTACCAAGGCTGGGGCTATCGCTTCGAGGTGGAGGAAGTCCACCGCTGCCTGCGAGAGGGAAGCTTGGAATCCCAGCGCATGCCGTTGGCAGACACGCTGGCGCTGATGGAATGGATGGACGCAATTCGAGACCGCCTTGGACTCCGCTACCCGGGCGAACGGGCGTAGGCGTGGTTCCCACGAGTGCACTAGTGGGTAATCCCACTAACCAGCCATAGATCACAAGATCTTGGAAAAGAACTCCTTGGTCCGATCATTCTTCGGGTTGGCGAAAATCTCCTGGGCAGGTCCCTCTTCGACGATCCTGCCATGGTCCATCATCAACACCCGAGAGCCCACCTCCCGGGCGAAACCCATTTCGTGGGTGACCGCCACCATCGTCATCCCCTCGGCGGCCAACTCCTGCATCACGTCGAGCACCTCGTTGATCATCTCAGGGTCCAACGCCGAGGTGACCTCGTCGAAAAGCATCACCTTGGGGTTCATTGCCAGCGATCTGGCAATGGCTACCCGCTGCTGTTGACCGCCGGAGAGTTGGCTGGGTTTCTTGTGAGCCTGATCCCGGATGCCGACCCGCTCGAGCTGCGCCATGGCGATATCCTCGGCTTCGCTGGTTGAGCATTTCCGCACTTTGCACTGCGCAAGGGTGACATTCTCGAGCACGCTGAGGTGAGGAAACAAGTTGAATTGCTGAAATACCATTCCAACCTCGCGACGGATGGCGTTGATGTCGGTGTCAGGAGCCTCCAGGTGGACCCCGTCGATGTAGACCGCTCCTCGGGTGGGAACCTCCAGGTGGTTGATGCAACGGAGCACGGTCGACTTGCCCGACCCCGACGGTCCGATGATCACCACCACCTCCCCCACCCTCACCGTAAGGTCGACTCCCCGCACCGCCTCGATCGATCCGAAGAACTTGTGCAGGTCGCGGACGACCACCCGGTCAGGCACGCGCCAACCTCCTGGCATACCACTGCACCAAGAGCGACAGCGACAAGGTCATGGTGAGGTAGAAGAAGGTGAGAACTAGGAAACCCTCTCGGAACTCGAAAGTGGCGTTCGAGTAGAGGCGCGCTTGCTGTGTGATCTCACGGACCCCCAGCACTGACAGCAACGAAGAGTCCTTGAGCATGGCGATGAAGTCGTTGCCGAGCGCCGGCAGAACATTTCGGACCGCCTGCGGAAGGATGATGGATCGCATCGATTGGCCGTGCGTCATTCCCAACGAGCGGCTGGCCTCCATCTGACCCGGCGGGAGCGACTCGACCCCGGCTCGAAACACTTCGGCGATGTAGCCCCCATAGATGATGGCCAGCGCGGCGGCGGCTCTGATCTCTGCGGGGGGTCGACTGCGCAATCCCAGCCCATCCCAGAGCGGCGGCACCAGCAACAGGGCGATGGTGAAGATCAGCACCAGGATCGGCACCCCGCGGATGAACTCGATGTAGGTGGTGGAAATCGTTCGCAGCACCAGATTGTGGGAGATCCTGCCCAGACCGGCCAGAAGCCCGATGGTTACCGCCGCCGCGAAGCCGATCAGCGTGGCGCGAATGGTGATGCCGAGGCCGGGGAGGATGGCACTCCGAGCCCCGGCGTAGGCAGATGAAAAGAAAGTGAGGTATCCCAGAAACCCGATGATCAGAAGGAGGAGAATCAGCCAGTAAGGGAACTCCTCCAGCCTGCTTCTGGATGCAGAAACCACGGTGCGAGTCGAATCTCTTGCGATCTCCGGCTCGCCCGGGCCACCCATGGCTTAGCTTGGCAGATCGTCGTAAGTGACAGTGAACTTGTCGGTGAAGAACTTGTCGGCCAGCTTGGCAAGGGTGCCGTTGGCAGTAAGTTCTGCCAGAGCGGCATTTACCGGAACCACAAGATCTGAGCCCTTGGGAAAGATGAACCCGAGAGCGTCGGATGACAGGGAGCCTTCGAGGAGCTGGATCGACTCCTTGTTCTCACCGACGTAGCCGACCCCGGCGGTGTCATCGATGATCACCGCGTCGACATCGCCGGCGATCAACGCCTGTACCGCGAATCCGAACTGCTCAAAGGCTTGCACTCTTTCGACACCGTAGTTGGCGACTGCCGTGTCGTAGTTGGTGGTGCCGGTCTGGGTCGCGATCCGGTAGTCGCCGGCCTTGAACTCTTCGAGTGTGGTGAAGCGATCCTCGCCCTTGATAACCATCAACCGCTGCTCGACCGATATGTATCCATCCGAGAAGTCGACCTGTTGCTTACGTTCGTCGGTGATGGTGATGCCGTCAGCCGCCATGTCGAACTCATCCTGCGAGACGGCGATGATCATCCCGTCCCAGGCTGTCTCTTTGAACTCCGGCTTGCAGTTGAGCACCCCGCAGATCTCGGCCAGCGCGTCGTAATCCCAACCTGCACCCACCTTGGTGACGGGGTCGATGTAGTTGAAGGGCAGGTAGGCATTCTCTACCGCGACGGTGATCGTGCGGCCGCCCAGATCGGGAATGGTCTTGGCGGTGGTGGTTTGGGCGCCACCCGAGTCGCCGTCGTCGTCACCACAGCCGGCGGCGATCAACCCCACCACCGCCAGCAAACTCAGCCACTTGCGAAATGTGCTTTTCATGAGAAACATGCTCCTTGTTAGCGAGCCCTGCGGCTCGGATGCCAGCCAGGTTAGTCAAAGCTATGGGAAGATGGGCTCAGTGTCGGCTAGCCCGGCTCAGGCGCGCTCGGGCTGGATCGAGCCCATCTTGCCGGTTTGGAAGTCATCGAAAGCCTGCAGGATCTCGGCTCGGGTGTTCATGACAAAGGGCCCGTAGCGAGCCACTGGATCGGCCAAGGGTTCTGCACTCCCTACCAGCGCCTCTAGCCCGCCAGCCCCGCTGATCACCCGCAGTAGGCCGGTACCTGACGGAAACACAGCCATATCCCCGGCCTCGATCGCAGTTGCATCGACTCCTACCCTCGCCCGGCCTATGAAGGCATACACGAAGGCCAGGTGGGAGGGCTCGATCTCCAGGTCGATCGTTCGCTCGGGATCCACCCGAAGGTGGAAGTAGGTGACCGGGAGAAAGATCTCGCCGGGGCCGTCGGTGTCGAACGCCCGACCCCCAATCACGACCGCGCTCCCACCATCGAAAGCCACGCTGGGAAGCCGGGAGGCAGTCAGGTCCTGGTAGCGGGGTCGATGCATCTTGGCTGCGGCCGGAAGGTTGACCCACAATTGAAAGCCGTGCATGCGGCCTCCGTGAGCAAGGATGGGCGAGGAGGGCAGCTCCGAGTGCACGATCCCGGCTCCGGCCGTCATCCACTGCACGTCGCCGGGGGCGATCAAACCCTGGTTGCCGAGCGAGTCCTTGTGGGTTATCTCGCCATCCAGCATGTAGGTAACTGTCTCGAAGCCGCGGTGGGGATGATCGGATGCGCCCTTGGCCTCGCCCGGTCCGTTCTCGGAGGGGCCCATCTCATCGAGGAGGAGAAACGGACCCAAGTGGTCGAGCCGATTGGTGGGGAAGGGACGGCGCACCGCAAAGCCTTCACCCTCGAACGTACGCACCCCGGATATCACGCCGGCCAGCGGTCGAAGTTCACGGATTTGGCTCATGCGATGACCTCAACGCTACCCGGGTCGGTTTGCTTCCCGATCGCAAGGTGCCCCCGATAGCCGCCTTATACTCGCGTTTGCCCGGGGGGGTAATGCCGAAGAACTATCGGGACTTCGATCTCCTATTGGAGAAATCGGGGGAGACATTTACTGCTCGCGTACTTTCATCCTCAGCCGGGCAAGCCACCAACTCGTTCACGCTCCCCTTCTCTGATCTCGAGATCGAGAATTTCCTGTTGCGGGTGGGAAGGACCCGGCGGGGGGTGAGAAGGATCGACTCTCCCGAGATGGGGGCGGCCAGAAGCTTCGGAGGGAAACTCTACGACCGCCGAGTTCGAACCCAAGGGCCGTCTGCGCCAGCTAGTACGCGACCAGCTCACCGACCGCATCTTCGGCGACGCCCCCAACGATCTGGTGGTTCGGTTTCCCGATCCCACCCGAGCGGACCCTTCGCTTCGGACCGGAGGAGGGAGTAACTCATTCCTATTTCTTCTCCCAGCCAAAGACCACCGCCAAGTTGCGGGAGTGGCTGCTGGCCTAGCCTGAGTCTTGGTCAAGTGTTAGGATGGATGCGACGGGCCGACAAGCGGCTTTGAGTAGACAGGGGCAAACATGCATCTAATCGTGCGTCGCAAACTGAACGATTTCGACACGTGGAAAACCATGGTCAACGACTTGGAAGGAATCCGCAAGGACCACGGATCTCGCGGCATGACCGTGTACCGCAGTGCCGAGGATCCCAACCAAGTCACCCTGATCCTCGAATGGGATGACAAGAAACCGTGGCGTGAGTACTTCGCCCGCCCGGATGCTCAGGCGGCGCTCAAGGCAACAGGCGAGCAGCCAGAGATCACCGAAGTTATGGAGCGGTTCGAGCTGCCCAGCTAGGTCAACCCGCCACCAGGTCAGCCAACCGCCTCACCGTCTCCGGTAGTAGTCGCGTAAGCCTACGTGAAGTTGGGGATCTGCAAACCCATACGAATCAACGGGTTGGCCATGTTGGGCACCCTACTGTCACACGGGCAACAGCACGGTGGCCCCGGCCTCCACGCCATCACCGCGAATGCCGACACTGCTGCCGCTAACCGTAAGGATCTCCACGGTGTGCCACTGGGTGGCGCCACCGGCGGTTTGCAGCTGCACCGCGTATGAGCCGTCGAGCCGCGACACGACCGCCTCTGCTGGAACAACGAGCACCCCGTCGACGCCACCGAGGTTCACGGTGACGGTCACGGTTGATCCGTTCTCGAGGCCCGTCAATGCACTGTCCGGCGCGATCACGGCTTGCACGACGACCGCACCGTCGCGCGGCTTGTTCTACGGCATGGGTATCGCTCCGGGTGTCTCTTGGCGACGCCGCAGCAGTTGACCATGCGTCTAGCATGTGGCATGCTTAGCGCATGTCTAAGATGATCCAAGTCAGGAATGTCCCCGACCGGCTGCACCGGGAGTTGACGAAGCGGGCCAAAGCGCGAGGCCAGACGCTCACCGATTACCTCCAAGAGCTCCT
>Ga0114938_1002238_pt1 | contig 12378 bp, 14 predicted proteins | sample AshMeaBigSpring_FD_88675 | JGI IMG/M metagenome (GOLD analysis project Ga0114938, IMG submission 88675) | Groundwater microbial communities from Big Spring, Nevada to study Microbial Dark Matter (Phase II) - Ash Meadows Big Spring | ecosystem: Environmental > Aquatic > Deep subsurface >...
CGTAGATATGCAAATACAACAAGTGGTAGCCGATGCAGGATACAGCAGTGGCGAGGCATTGCTGTATTGTGAAGAAAATAAAATTGATGCATGGATTATTCACTGAAATATTTTTTCTAAAGGTGTTCATGAATGCTAAAGCATTTCCTAATTTTGGACAATATAAAAACGAGCGAGAAGGATTTATTTTTAACAAAGAAAAACAACAATATGAGTGTGTAAAAGAAGGCGGCAACAAAGCCATTTTATTATTTAAAGGCATAAAAACCGACAGCAAAGGATACGAAAAAAAGACCTATCGCAGCAGCGAAAGCGATTGTAAAAACTGTCCATTGAGAGAGCAATGTTGTGGTAAAATAACCAAGTTTAAAAAGATAGACGATAGCATACACAAGCCCTATTACGACCGCATGCACAACAAACTCACACAAAACAAAAACTATCATCGCACCTTAGTAAAACGCCGTTCGGCAACCGTAGAACCGGTGCTCGGCACACTCATCAATTACCACAATATGCGGCGGGTAAACACCAGAGGCATGAGTGGTGCCAACAAGCACGTACTGATGGCTGCATTGACCTATAATTTGAAAAAATACCTGCGATTTACGAGCAAAAAAATACCCGCCTGCCGGACGGGCAGGAAAACCATAGCCAACGAAATAAGGATAATAGAACAAAGCATACAAAACTTTGTACAATTGTCATTTTATGACTTGTTTAACTTCAATATGACGTCACTAAAATTATACAGCACCCAATAACAATAAAAAAATAAGTACCACCAAAACGCTTGAAAATGCGTTGTAAAGCATCTAAAATAGCTGTTTTTCTTATAATATTTTTGTTGTGCAACAGGCACCGCTGTTAGGCGCTGCCCTTCTTTCTGTCGTGTTGTTGTCAGTCCACTTTACTGCTGTCTTGGTGCAATGACTTCTTGGAACTATTGCTTTTTTTGTTTGGCTTTGTGAGTTGGCAAAAAAGCGAATGTGCCACCAAATGGTTAGGCAAATATTTCTTTAAAAATCGACTCTAGCTTTTCGTCAAAGTTTCCAGATAAGTCCTTGTGAGGAATACCTAAGTTTTCTAATGCATTTCTAAAACGCTTAAAACCATTTTCACTTCTCATTTCAATCCAATTAATATCTAAGTGTTCAAGTTGATTTTTATTTTGAATTGAAAGTTTGTCGGCAACAAAAACATTAGTTGCTCTTGCAATTACCGCATCATCACTTTCAGGATTTCCGCTTCCCATTAGTTTTACTTCGCACAAAAATTCTTTACCGTCTTTAAGCAAGTAATAATCAATTTCTCTGTCAAATCCTTTTGCATTGTCTTTTACGAATTTTGCTTTATAATTGTCTTCGCTTACTGAATAAAGTTTACAAAGGGTTTTCATTAAAGGGTTTTTAACTCTTTTTCCTGCTGTGCTCCAAAGCCCGCCACGCAACTCGGCTCTTTTAACCGCAAGAGTATTTATTACGATTAAACTTTCACTAACATTAAGGTCAACAGAAACTCCTTTGAACTTTATTGTCAAAGTAAGTTCTAATTCGTGTTCTGTTGTTTCTACCAATGCTTTTATGCTCTCATATAATACATCATAATGTTCATTAGTTGCATCAATAATTATTTCTTTAGTTGTTGAGTTGAACATATTATGAATGGTCTTTTTGTTCAGCCCGGAATTGATTGCAATTTCTTTTGCCGGCAAATTCGGATTTAAGAACTCCTTTTTATACTAATCAATTGAAATGTTCTCGTTTTTCAATTTAGCGTCAATAATCTTCTTGAAAAATTCAATTGCAAATTGCAAAAACTCCGCATTGATAAGAGTTACAACTTCAATTCTATAATCGTCACCTTTCAAAAGTTTGCGGATTATGTTCTTTGCTACTTGTTCTGTTAATGCCATTTTATAGTTTCTTTAAATTTATCAAGGGTTAAAAATTTAGTTTCAAAGTTATCGAACATATCTTTTGATTTTTTTGATTGCATATATTCAAAGTATGTTTCGTCTTTCTCTGTCAAAAGGAAATGTCTGCCCAATTTTTTTGCGGTTTTTCCTATTGTTCCGCTTCCGCCAAACGGGTCAAAAACTAAATCACCTTTGTATGAATAGTATTGAATAACTCTTTTGCAAAGTTCAACTGGAAAAACCGCAGAATGCACCTTATCAAAGCAAGGGTCAATTTTCCAAACATTTGTTGTTTCATAACCGTCCGCAACTTTGCTTTCTAAAATTGTATTCCAGTCATATTGCTTTATGTTCCAGTCTAAAAGCTTCTCAGTGCTTTTGCGATAAACCATTAAATATTCAGTAACACTATTCGGTTTATATCCTAATGGTTTTCTGTGTTGCATAAAACCACCAATACGATTTTTTACACTTGCTTCTGGTTTTAGCCAAACAATATCATCAATAAATTCTCAACCCATTTCCATTAAATACGGATGTATGTCAAAAGGAATTGGATAACGTTTACTGCTATGTGAACGGCTAATTCTTGGAATTATTATTGGAGAAGTGTTTACAATTAAAAATCTGCCTTCTTTTGTGATGCGGTGAACTTCTTTAAACACGTCAGCAAGAAATTCTAAATATGCTTTGTAGCTTGGATAGATTGAATAATCTCTTGCATTGTAGTATGGCGGTGAAGTGAATGTCAAATGAATACTCTCGTCTTTGAGTAATTTCATAGTTTCAATCGTATCAGCATTAACAACAACATTTTTCAAATAATCGTAACTCTCTGTGTGTAGTTGAGAATTTTTGTCTTTGATTTCAGCAAAATACTCCTTGTAAATTACTGTTCTCACCATTTCGTTTTCGTGATTTACAAGTATTTTTAAATGTTCATCAACTTCTTCTTCTCCTTTGAATACAAGCAAACCACGAATTGCTTGACTAACAATTTTTGGGTCTTTGTCTTTGAGAATTTCAAAAAGTATTTTCTTGCCTTTTTTACTTCTCATTCTGCCTATTGCTGAAACAGCTTCACGTCTTACAGTTGTGTCAGTATCATTTAATGCAGTTTCTTTAAGCGTTGCCAAGTATTCTTCTTTATCAAGTTTGCCAAAGGTCTTAACAGTCCAAAGTCGAACAGAAGCATTTTTATGAGTTAATAATTCAGGAAGAAAACTACCGTCAAAATCTTTTGGAAGTTGCCCAAGATTTTCAAGTATAAAAGTCAACGAGCCGCTGTCTTTATAATCTTTTACAAGATGTCCTATTGCTCCGTTTCCGTTGCTTTTTAGGTATTTGATATATTCTTTAGTCAGCATTTCTTTTTGTTTTTAAGTATGAAATTTTCTTTTCCGCAACCTTTAGAATATTAAGGTCAGCTTCTTCGTCTAAGATTTTGTAAGCAATTTGATCGCTGAGAAATTCATTTTGTAATTCTTTCTCGTCCACTTGAAAAAATGTTGCGACCTGCTTAATAAGTTGCTTAGTCGGTTGTCGTTCGTTACGTTCAATTTTTGCAAGCAATGAAATATCAATTCTGATTTGTTCAGAAACAGTTTTCAAGGTATGTCCAGCGTCTACACGCAGTGTCCTTAGATGCTCTCCAAAAGAAGTGTATTTTTTTACGGATGCCATTTGGTCTAATTTTGTCCAAAAGTAAAAAGAGATTTATAAATGGACAAATAAAGTCCAAAAAAGTTATTCACAAATTGTCAGGGTGGCGGGTGGGCTTGGGTGCGTTTGGGCAAAATAAAATGTGCTGCAACTGTGTCGGCTTTTGCTTTGGCCTGCAGCTCATTTTATTTTGCGAAGGGTTGGCAAATTGTCTGTCGCTTTTACTATTCGTTTGTCGTCGCTTGTGTCGTCTTTTAGGGTTGCACCTAGCATAATCTATGGTTATATCCCAAAATGAGATTGTTTTAGTTTGTATACTTGATCACCCAGCTTACTTAATTAAGCTATTATGGGCATGATATTCACGGCGTTTTATTGTTTTTTTTCTGTACCTCCCTGAGAGCTGCCTTTACTTATAGTATCACGCATACTCGTATCGGCTTGTATATTTTGCATTTTATAATAATCCATGATGCCAAGATTGCCATTGCGAAAAGCTTCGGCCACTGCAATAGGGATTTGTGATTCTGCTTCTATAACTTTAGCTCGAGCCTCTACGGTTTTAGCTTTCATTTCTTGTTCTAAAGCTACTGCCATAGCTCTGCGCTCTTCGGCTTTGGCTTGAGCTATATTTTTGTCAGCTTCGGCTTGGTCCATTTGTAATTGAGCACCTATATTTTTACCTACATCTACATCGGCTATATCTATTGATAAAATTTCATACGCAGTACCAGCATCTAAGCCTTTTGATAATACTAATTTGGAAATAGTTTCTGGTTTTTCTAATACTTCTTTGTGGCTTTCTGAACTACCTATAGCGGAAACAACTCCTTCGCCTACACGAGCGAGTATAGTTTCTTGTCCTGCCCCCCCTACTAGTTGTCGTATATTAGCTCTTACAGTCACACGAGCTCTCACAAATAGCTGAATACCGTTTTTGGCAACAGCACTTACAGCTGGGGTGTCTATGACTTTGGGATTCACAGATAGCTGTACCGCCTCCAATACATCACGACCTGCTAAGTCTATGGCTGTAGCACTTTTGAAATCAAGCGGGATATTGGCTTTGTCAGCAGATATAAGAGCATTGACTACACTATTTACTCTACCGCCTGCTAGGTAGTGGGATTCTAGTTGGTCTCTTGTTAAATTAAGACCAGCTTTGGTACCATTGATCATTGCATTGACAATAGTATGAGGGGGTACCTTACGCCAACGCATCAGTATTAGCTGTAAGAGAGAGACACGTACACCAGATAATTGTGCAGATATCCATAGACCTAATGGTATAAAATAAAATAGTATCATCACGAAGATGAAACATAGAAAAGTAATAATCAAAATAAAGGGAACATTCATAGTAGATATTTTTAAAATTGAGCATAAAAATACATAAAAAAAATGTGTTTTATTTAAATTGATATTATTTATTAAAAGTCATTGAGTAATTTTGTTAGAAACTGGGAATGTAAAAATGAATAACCAAGTAAGAATACTTATTATTGATGATAATAAAGCAGATGTAAAAATGATTGAAATATTTTTACATAAAGTCAAAAATAAGGAGGAATTCACCTTTACCCATTATTTATCTTTAGAGCAAGGATTACATCAATTGCAACAACAAGAATTTGATGTATTATTATTGGATTTAAGTCTAAGAGATCATAAAGGGGTAGATTGTATATATAGTGCTAGAAGAGTTAGTGATATTTCGATTATTGTATTGACCGGTGAGGAGGATGATGCTATAGGTATGGAAGCTATACGTGCTGGGGCACAAGATTTTCTTATAAAGTCTCAACTTAATCCCTACGCATTAGATAAAACCATACGTTTCGCATTTGAAAGATCTAAATTGACAGAAAGAGTAAAAAAAAGCTATGAGCAGTATAAACTTTTGTTAGAAAGCCTGCCTGATAGTGTAGTGATTATGAGCCCCAATTTTATTATTCAATCTGTAAATAATGCTTTCATAAACTTGGTCCAAGATACATGGGACAATATAGTAGATAAAAGTGTTGCAGATTTCATTTATGATAAAAGTCAGTTTGAAGCTTGTTCTAAGCTCGTTAGTGAAGGCGTTGCTATTACAGATAAAGAAATTGAATTAATCAATCGTAAGTCATTAAAACCAATTTCATGTATAGTAAGTTGTAAGCCATATTTTATTGAGTATGAAAATAAGCATACCTTTCAAATGATGGTAAAGGATATATCAGAACGTAAGCAGCTTGAGAGTGTGATAAGAAAAAAAGAACTAGCTGAATTCTCCTTGGATATGGAGCGCAAATTCCTTACTAATGTTAGTCATGAGCTGCGCACACCACTCAATGTAATAACTGGTATAAACCATTTATTATTAGAATCTAATTTGGGAGAAACACAAAAAAATTATGTCAAAAATCAAAAATTAGCTGCGGATAATTTATTGGGATTGGTAAGTAATTTATTGGATTATAGTCAATTTAATGCAAGTAAAATTTCCTTGGATTATACTACAATCGATTTTCACGAGTTGCTTACCAAGATATATAATTCTTTCAACGATAACATAGAAAACAATAATGTGAAATGTGTAATGGAGATAGATAAAAATATACCTCAATATATCAAAAGTGATGCGAATAGATTACAAACCATCATTTCAAATCTGCTCAATAATTCGATAAAATTCACAGAAAATGGATTGATCACACTCTCCATAGAATTGGCAGATAATTTAATACAACTGCAAGTAAAAGATACTGGCATAGGAATACCTGAGATATATTTAAAAGATATATTTAAATCTTTTATACAATTGCCCACTTCTAATAATACTAAATTACCAGGTGCAGGATTAGGCTTGGCTGTTACTAATAAGATTGTGAATTTATTTGGCGGTACTATAGAAATAGAAAGCGAAGTGAATGTTGGCACCTGTATTATAGTAAAAATACCGTATCTAAAGGCTGATGAGGAGGAAATTATCGCACTAAGTGATGCTATAAATGACGAGATAGTAAACATTCCATTAAGATTTCTCATAGTAGAGGATCATTTACCTAATCAATTATTGACTAAAACATTTCTACAGAATTGGTTCAAGTTTTCAAGCATAGATATTGCTGCTAATGGTAACATTGCATTAGATTTATTGAGCTTTAAAAAATTTGATTTAATATTAATGGATTTACAAATGCCTATAATGGATGGCTATGAAACATGTGTGGTAATACGTGGATCTAAACAGCCGTACAATAATATACCTATAATAGCTATGACTGCTCATGCACTACGTAGTGAGATGCAGCGGTGTAAAGACATAGGTATGAATGAATTTGTATCTAAACCGGTAGATCCTACTACATTGAAAAATAAAATATTATTGGCATTAAACGAGCAATCTACAATAGAAATAGATATAGACGAGAGCACCAATAATACTAAAGAAGTAATCGTACCCGAAGAATGTAAAGTAGATTTGAGCTATATAGATAAATTGAGCATGAATAATGATGTGATAAAACTCTCCTTAATACAACAATTGGCAATAGATGCACCCAGCGAATGCCTACGATTGGGGGAATTATTGCATAGGCAAGAGTGGAAAGAACTAGGAGCACTAGCTCATAAGATGAAAGCTACTGCAAGTTATTTAGGATTACCTATGAAGGATTTTTTCAATGAATTGATAAATAATGCGAGAACAGAACAAAATTTAGAAAAAATTCCTGAACAAGTTAGTGTAGTTCTGCGTAACTTTGAGGCTTGTCTAGTAGATTTAAATGAAATTGTAAACTCACTAAAAGATAAACTCCGTTATGAAAATACTAATATTTGACGATGATGTAATTATTGTCACAGCAATCAAAACTTTTTTGACATTTCATGGTTATAATGTAAGAGCTGAAACCGAGAGCGAAAATGCTAAAGCTATCATAGATGAATTTGACCCTGATATAGTAGTGTCTGACCTTATGATGCCCTATGTATCGGGTACAGAAATCCTTGACTATATCAAGAATAAAAAAGATAAATATATCCCAGTCATACTTATATCAGCTTTAGATCAGCAGGAGGTAATTCTAATGGCTTTTGAATCAGGGGCAGATGATTTCGTAAATAAGCCAATAGATCCATCTGAATTATTGATGAGAATTAAAATTAATTCCTCTAAAGTCAAAAAAAATATTAATTAGAAGGTAGGTAAATCTTACATAAAGATTTATCTAAATTAGATTTGATAAAATTTCAAATGCATCTAGTGATATGCTGTAATTTTATATTATTTCCCTTTAAATTCGGGTAATCTTTTTTCTACAAATGCTGACATACCTTCTTTTTGGTCTTCTGTTGCAAATAACATATAGAAATTTTTTCTTTCAAATACTAATCCTTCATCTAATGTTGAATTATAAGCATTCAAAACGCTTTCTTTTGCTAGTTGTATGGCTATTGGGCTTTGTAGGGTTATTTGACGTGCGATAAGTACTGATTCATGTAAATATAATTCTATGGGTACTACTTTGTTTATTAATCCAAATGATAAAGCTTCACTAGCATTTATAAATTTACCTGTGAGGACCATTTCCATGGCTCTTGCTTTTCCTATAGCCCTAGTCAATCGCTGCGTACCGCCAGCACCAGGCATGACACCTATTTTTATTTCTGGTTGACCGAATTGGGCTGTCTCACTAGCTACTATTATATCACATGTCATACATAGCTCACACCCTCCTCCTAAGGCAAAACCTGATACTGCTGCTATGATTGGTTTTTTAGTTTTTTTTATTTGATCCCATGTGCTGAATTGATCTATCATCAACATATCAATAGCCGATTTGCCACTCATTTGCTTTATATCTGCTCCTGCTGCAAATGCTTTTTCATTTCCTGTAATTATTATACATCGCACTTCTTCGTTAGCATCTAATGATTTCAAGGCATCACGTATTTCTCCCATCATGTGCAGATTGAGGGCATTAAGTTCCTTTGGTCGATTGAGTTGTATTAATGCGATATGTTTTTCATATGTCGGATTTACTAATATATATTCCATAAAGTAATATTTTTTTTTAAAAATTTTTAATCATTAGCGTTCATTATTTTGTAGTAAATATTGCCATGCCAAAGCTATTTGATTTTCCGAAAGTAGTTTTTTGACTATTATATAAATTTCATCTTGAGTTGATGTGATTATAGTATTCATATCTCGTTCAGGTATAGCTTCGACACTAGCTAATTGTGCTAGCTCATAGCCCGTCAGTTTATTACTATTTCTTATATTAATAGGTAATTGATCTATGCCAATGCTGAGTTTTTCATTGGGTTTGTTTATTGTAAATAGTGCATCTCCGCTTGCTCTACAATAATAATCCCCACCCAATCGTCCTACAATATCTAGTTTATGTTGGTCTATTCTGCCTTTTTCGTCTAATACATCATCATGTATATGCATCATTAGTATTTCACAGATGACTAAATTACCTGCCCCGCCTTGATCTCCAGTTGCGATTATATCTCTTACTTTACATTCAAATTGTACAGGTGATTCTGCTACTCTTTTTGGAGCTACTTTTATCGAAGGTATAGGGGTAAATCCTGCTTTTATAAATTCACTTATTTCTGCTGGGTATTCTACACTAGATAAAGAGGTCTGCTCTACTATTGTATAGGTAACAGCATTGATTACACATTCTCTGGTCGCTATTACATTTTTCAATGTATGTTTTATAGTATTATCTCTCACTCTTCTCGCAGGAGAGAATATAAGTGTGGAAGGGTTACTGCCAAATGCATTATAAAAGCTGAATGGACTGAGATTATCATTACCATCTAAGTCTACTGTGCTTACTAGAGCAATAGGTCTAGGAACAATTGCGCTTAGTATGTGATCATGTAATAATATAGTTTTCATTTCATGAGTACTATAAGAAGGCATTGGATGGCAATTTATTATTATAAAATGAGTATCTCTATAGAAAAAAATCTATATAAATAAGGCTACAGGATTCTCTAATATTTTTTTCAAATCTTGCAGAAACTGTGCACCAGCTACTCCATCTACTACTCTATGATCACACGATAGCGTTACTTTCATTATATTGGCACTTTTAATTACGCCATCTATGCTAATGGCTTCTTCTTTGATACTCCCAACAGCCAATATACAAGCATCAGGTGTATTGATGATAGCAGTAAATTCATCAATATCAAACATGCCTAAATTAGAAATAGTAAATGTATTACCTTCCCAATCAGATGGTTGTAATTGTTTGTTTTTAGCTCTTTCGGCCAATGATTTTGTTTCTTTGGCAATTTGTAATACTGATTTTTCATGAGCAAAACGGACAACAGGCACCAGCAAGCCTTCATCCACGGATACTGCCATACCTATATGTACATGATGGTTAGTTCTGATTTTATCACCTAACCACGAGCTATTTATTTTCGGATTTTTGAGCAATGCCATAGCACATGCTTTGAGGATAAGATCATTGTAAGATACTTTAATAGGCGCTAATTCATTGAGTGAAGTACGCAAAGCTTTAGCATTATCCATATTAATTGACATCGTAAGATAAAAATGAGGCGCTGTAAACTTGCTTTCTCCTAAGCGGCGAGCTATGGTTTTTCGCATTTGAGGTACCGATGTATCATTATATGATTCTTGGCCTGTGGGAATAAATGAGGGAATAAAAGAGGATGAAGAGCCAACACCATTTATATTTTCGAGATCTTTTTTCACGATACGTCCACCATCTCCGGACCCCTTGATAGTGGTAAGTGCAATACCTTTATCTTTAGCTATTTTTTTAGCTAATGGCGAGGCCTTTATTCTTGTTTCATTAGTTGAGCTTATAGCTATTGTAGAGGAGGGCTGAGTGTTGGTGTTATTTTCAGCGATATTGATTTCGGTATTAATTGCTGCTTTTTTGTCTACATCAAGTACGGTATTTGTTGCTAATAAAATGTTTTCAAAAGATTCGCCAGCATTACCTATTATTGCCAATATACCATTTACAGGTACTGCAGCTCCTTCTTCTACTCCTATATGTAAAAGTACTCCGTTATTATAACTTTCGAGTTCCATAGTAGCTTTATCAGTCTCTACTTCTGCCAACAAATCCCCAGATTTTACGGTATCTCCTACTTTTTTATGCCAAGCTACGATGACTCCTTCGGTCATAGTGTCGCTCATTCTAGGCATTCTGATTACTTCAGCCATATAACATTAGGTTTGTAGCAAAGATAAGAGCAAATTTTTAAAACTGAAGTAAGATTTTTATGCCAAAATCGTTTACTGCTTTTTATAATTACTTGTGTTTGATTTCTTAATTTTGGTAACCATAAATAAGCTTTTGAAAATAGATAGTAATATTACCGAAACGCTCAAGCAATTAGCAAAGCAATATAATAATAGAAATTTTATAGACTCTGATCCTATATCTATTCCTCATTTATTTAAAATCAAACAAGATATAGAAATAAGTGGTTTTTTCGCAGCTATTTTTTCTTGGGGATTACGAAATACTATAATCAAGAAAAGTAAATTGTTGATGCAAATGATGGAAAATTCTCCTTATGATTTTGTAAAAAACCATCAAGAACATGATTTGAAACGGCTAGTTGCTTTTAAACATCGTACATTTAATACCACTGACTTGTTATTTTGTATAGCTAGATTAAAACATTTTTATCATGAATATGAGAGTTTGGAGCGTGTATTTATAAGGGGTGTGGATAGTCCAAAAGTAAAGGATATTTTGATTAATTTTCATCTTCGGTTTTTTGATCATGAATTTGCTCCTCAGCGTACTCGTAAGCATATACCCACGCCCATCCGTAATAGCGCATGCAAGCGGCTATGTATGTATCTGCGTTGGATGGTGCGCAAGGATACAAACGGAGTAGATTTTGGGATATGGAATAAGATAGCTATGTCCGATTTAATTTGCCCATTAGATACCCATGTAAGTAAAATAGCTCGACAATATGGCTTATTACAAAGAAAAAAAGATGATTGGCAAGCAGCAGAAGAATTGACCCAAAATTTGAAATTACTAAATCCATTGGATCCAGTAGTATTTGATTTTGCATTGTTTGGTTTAGGAGTAATGCAACATAAAAAATAAACAGTATGGAGTCTAATAAATTAATAGCTTTACAAAATGAATTGCGTGCTCATTGGGGAGAATCAACTTGTAGTGATTTTGAAACTTTCCGCATTGAGTTGGCTGCCAAAATTCATCATTGCCTTATATATGATATGGCTAAATTGATGAGTTTCTTATATCGTATTGATGTATTGGAAAAGGATTTTAAAGCAATAATGAATAATCAATATAACCTTGATGTAAATGCTTTACAACTTGCAGATAAGATAATAGAGCGTAGCGTACAAAAAATAAATTATAGCAATAAGTCGAATTGGAAGGAATGTTGACCTTACATTTTTCACAATAAATAAAAAATCTACTTTAATTGAATTTATTATAATCAATAGATTTTTAACTTATACCTATGTGCTTTATAAATTATGCTAATAATTATAAACCCAAATTACATAAAAGAAATTGTGTAAGTTGAGTTAATAGTTTGGTTTATTACTATATCCTTACGGTATTACATATTAGCTTTTAGTATTAAAAAAAAACTCCCCCGAAAAGGAGGAGTTTTTTATACCTTTTATAAAATCAGGAATATTAATAATCCATACCACCACCTCCAGGCATAGGAGGCATAGGAGGCGCATCTTTCTTAGGTTTCTCAGCTACTACACACTCAGTAGTCAATATCATAGAAGCTACTGA
>Ga0114938_1002239_pt1 | contig 12375 bp, 14 predicted proteins | sample AshMeaBigSpring_FD_88675 | JGI IMG/M metagenome (GOLD analysis project Ga0114938, IMG submission 88675) | Groundwater microbial communities from Big Spring, Nevada to study Microbial Dark Matter (Phase II) - Ash Meadows Big Spring | ecosystem: Environmental > Aquatic > Deep subsurface >...
CGATGCTTTTCCTGAAATCGGCCAGGGCTGCCGCTGAATCGGGACGCTTCAATTCCAGCGAACCCGCCGCGTAGTAGATGATATGGCGGTATTCCTCGTACTTCGCCTTGCGTGCCATTTTCATGAGGGCCTCGATATTTAGGCGAATCCGTTCCGCTTCGTCATCACCGGTGGCCAATCTTATTTCAGCGATGCGCGCATATGCTTCAAGAATCGGATCTGTGGTGTGCTGTATGGCTTTGTCAAGCAGCCTGGCGGCATCTTCTTTGTTGCCTGCCTGTTCATATAGTTGTGCCGACAGGTATTCCCATCGGGCGCGTTCCTGCGCAGAACCGGCGGCGGGCAAGGCTTTCTCCAGGTACACGGCCGCACTGTCCGGTTGTTGACGCTGATAATACCATAAGGCCTGCATTTCATGAAGTTGCGGCTTCATGTAGGACGGGAAATTCTGGTCGCGCTGCAGGGTTTCGATCAATCCCCAGGCATCGCCCATTCGGTTCAGTTCAATCAGGGTGCGCACCAGCCAGAGGATCGCCTCGTTACGGGCGGGGGTGTGTTTAACGGCACGCATGATGGCGTTTTTACTTTCCGGGGTGGAAACCGTGTATACATTACCAGTATTATTCAGGTTGCTGCCGATGAATTTATCATAGCCTACTTCGTCTTTGGAACGTGGCTGGAAGGCGTAGTTGATGAATTGGAATGCAATGGCCGCGGAATCAAAGTCTTTCTTAAGGAAATAAGACTGCCCCATCAGGAGATAGAGGTCGTCTATCCAGTCGCCCCGCAGATCGTGCAGCAGGATGCCATTATTGCATTTGTGGATGACGGAGTCCAGTTCCTTGTCCTGGGTGCTGGTTACGTCCAGGGAATAGTTATAGAAGGGGAGGAGTTTGCTGTAGTCTTCCCGGAATGACTGCCGGGCGGATTCCAGCACGTTATCCAGTTTAGTGGCAGCGTTGTATTCGAAATTGAAGCGCGTATTGAGGTTCTGGTTCCAGCGTTTAACCACGTTCATTTTGGTGGTGGTGCTTTTTTCAGAAGCCAGGACACGGTTTTCAAATTTTTTTGGCTTAGGCAGATCTGCCGTGGAGGTTCCCGGTTGCGCATGCAGGTCCGGGGCAAAGCCGGCGAACAGGAGCAGGTATGCAAGGGATATTCCGGGTAAGCGGCTCAAGGGACTTCGGCTTTTTTCCACCATCTAAACTTGATTCTGGGAAATTTATTTTAAAAGTACGCCAATTATTTCGCTGTAACTTTATGAAAGCCAGCGGAAAACCCAAATTTTAACAGGTTCGATACCATATAGAAAAATTTGTGCCAGACCTGCCCGGCAATCCGGTATTTGTTGTTAATTCGACCGGCGGTAAAAGCGGCAAGATTATTGAAACTAAAACGATGGCCCATGGCTAAACTGACCGATGAACTGACCACCCTGAAGCGATTGCGGAACCGTTACCGGCTGGTGGTCATGAATGATGATACTTACGAGGAGGTTGTAACGTTTAAGTTAAGCCGGCTGAGTGTATACATCGCCCTTTGTACCATGTTTGTGGTGCTTGTGGGCCTGACGGTGGCGTTGATCGTATTCACGCCGCTTAAATATTACATCCCCGGTTACGGGTCGCAGGCGGAGCGCCGGGAGATGACCAACCTGAAAATCAGGGCCGATTCCCTGGAAGCGCAGATCCGTTACAAAGAGGCGTACTGGGATAACGTGAAGAATGTGCTGGCGGGCCGGGTGCCGGATAAACTGGATACGATGATGCTGGATATGCCCGAGGTGGAGAAATCCGAAGACTAACAGAATTCCATACCAATAAAAACTACCATCATGTTCAACGCAAAATCCAAATCCGACGCAGGTTCCGCCGCCCAGGGCGGAAACAGCCTTATTGGCGCAGGCACCACCATCAAGGGTGATATTGTCAGCAGCGGGGATGTACGTATAGACGGCACCCTCGTAGGTAATATCCGCTGCACCGCCAAGGTGCTGATTGGCCAGGACGGTGTCGTAGAGGGCGATATAGAAGGCCAGCAGGCAGATATCCTTGGCAAAGTCTCTGGAAAGATCCATGTGACGGAATTACTGAACCTTCGCGGGGTTGCCATCATTCGGGGGAATATCCGTGCCGGCAAACTTCAGATCGAACCTACCGTTACGTTCAATGGCCAGTGCCACATGGGCAAGGAAGCCAGCGTTGTGGAAATGGATACCGAAGAATATCCCAAGGCCATCGCCAAATAAGAGGCCTTTTTTTCCCGGACCTTCATGTACCTTTGCAGGGTTGAAATGTATTGTACCATGCGTTACTAACCCCCCTGACCAATTATGGCCGTAAGGAAATCGCTGATGCCCATGTTTTTGTTGTTTGTGAGCATGAATGCCCTTGCCATTGTTTTTCGCAACAGGCTGGAGCGCAGCGGTTTCGATGTGGACCTGCTGCTCATTGCCAACCTGGTCCTCTGTGCCCTTACATTCTTCTCTTTTTACATCCTGTATAAGGGGATGAAGGCGTCCACAACAGCCGGTTTCCTGAAATCGGTATATGGTTCATTCCTCTTGAAACTGATCTTCGTTGCGGGACTTGTGTTCGGCTATGTCATGATTCAGAAGGCGGAAGTGAATAAAGCATCCCTGATCAGCTCCATGTTTTTATACCTGGTATATACATTTGTTGAAACCAGGGGTCTTCTGAAGTTATCCCGCCTGAATAAGAATGCCTAAGCACGAATCACCGCTTGAAGCCCTGCGTAGTTACCTGCCCGAGGGTAGTTTTGAAATGGTTTCCGAGTTCCTTCTCCATCATAAGGTACACCTGACCATTACGAGGTCTCGCGCCACTGTACTGGGGGATTACAGACACGCCACGCCTAACCGAAACCATCGCATTTCCGTGAACGGCAACCTGAATCCACATGCTTTCCTGATCACCCTGCTGCATGAACTGGCCCATCTGCTTACATTCCAGCAGTATGGAAACCGGGTGCAAAGCCATGGCCGTGAATGGAAAAAGCAGTTTGCGGACCTGCTGCGTTTTTTCCTGCAGCACCATCTCTTTCCGGAGGATATCCGCCAGGCCCTGGAGGCTTCCCTGCACAATCCCGCTGCCAGTTCCTGCGCAGACGACAAGCTGATGCGTGTGTTGCGTCGATACGACCAGCGACCGGAACATATCGTTTCCGTGGAAGAACTGCACAAAGGGGCTATTTTTCAGATCCAGGGTGGCAGGACTTTCCGGCGCGAAGACGTCCTGCGGAAAAGAATCCGCTGCGTGGAAGTGGATACCGGGAAGGTATACTTGTTCAGCCCGCTCTACGAAGTGAGCAGGATCGTGTGATCAGGCTCCACTTTCCCGAATCATCCAGACATCGCATCCGAAATGCCCGGTATTGCCCAGCGGGCCGTTGAGGTACCTGAACCCGAATTTTTCATAGGTCTTTACGGCCTGGGCAAGCTCCGGAAGGGTCTCCAGGTAGACGTTCTCGTATCCCAGTTTCTTCGCTTCATCGAGGCAGATGGAAATGAGTTTCCTGCCCAGCCCCCGGCTGCGGGCCTCCGGGCGCAGGTACATCTTCACCAGTTCACAGGTGCCTGCAGGCAGCCCCGGGCTGGGGAAGATGCCGGCACCTCCCAGGATCATTCCGTTTTCTTCGGCTACAAAATACCGTGAGCCTTCCTGCCGGAAGAGATTAAACAGGTCATCCGTGGTGGGATCGTAAAAAACTGTTCCGGGTTTGTTGGCACCGAATTCCGCGAGGCTGTTTCGGATAATGCCGGCCAGTTCCGCATTGTCTCCGCGTTCTATGGCCCTGATGGTCAATATGTCTGACATGGGGCAAAATTAGCGGATTATCCGAATGACGGACGGGAAGATCGGTCCTGGGAGGATCTTAGCTGATGAAGGCCATCACTGTATACAAGAGCGTAATGGCAACAAAAATCAGCAGGAGAAAGGGACGGTCAGCGTTTTTCATGTCGCTAGAAGGATTGAGTTTTTTTTGCATAACGGCAGCGGGGTTAGAAAATTGTTGAATATCATAGCAAAACCCTTGCCAGACCTGTGAAAACCCCTTAAATTAATTATCCATGCAGACAAGGAGCAGAGAAGTCGGCGTTATGGTATAACAAAGATCCGTCATGCGAAAACTGCTCACCGCCCTTCTTTTCCTGGCAACCACTCCTGCGATCCATGCTCAGAAGGTAGATATTGACCGTTTCAATTTTACCGCGCGATACCGAAATCTTCCCCTGCAAATCCTGGACTCCTCCTACAGGACATATTCCGTTTCCGTGGAAACCGGGCAGGTGATGAAAACCCTGAACCGACAGGATGAGGTGATGAACCGGTTGGTCATCGAAGGATGGAGGCAGCTTCCCTATGATGCGCATGTGCATATACAAGTCAATATGGAAGACGTGCTCATCGAGGGTACGGAAATGGTTACCAAAGTTTATCTCATAAAAGATAAGGACGGAAAGCAAATAGGGGAACGAAAGGCTTACCGCAACCAGGTCCGGTATTCCTATGCTGCCCGCTGGAGCATGACAGACTACAAAGGCAACGTCCTACAACAGGAAGTGCTGGCCACGCGCAGCGCCAGGCAGACGCATTCCGGTCCGGAATATAATTCAGAAGCGGAGGCACGCGCCTCTTCCATCTTTGGTTTCGTTGGTTTACTGAACCAGCTGAACCAGCAGACGATGAACCAGGTGGTTAATAACCTGAGCCAGTGGCTGACCCGTAATTACGGGTATACGGAAAGCTATGTTTCAGATTTTCTGTGGATTCTCAATAAACCCAAACATCCCGATCACGAGGGTTTTCATCGTGCCTGGATCAGTTTCCGCCAGGCAATGATGCTGATGACCCCGAGTGACCCGCTGGATGAAGTGAGGGAGAAAATGAAGCCTTCGATTGACTACTTCAATAAAGTGAAGAAAATGTGTGCCGGGTCCACGGATAAGCACGGGCGCAAGATATTCTTCGCGGCCAGCTTCAACCTTGCTAAAATATACTACTACCTGGATGATGCCGCAAAAGCGATGGCGGAAGCCGGTGAGGTGGTGATGAACGGGTATGATTCAAAGGAAGGATACCGGCTTCAAAACTGGGCCGAGGCTTTGCAGAACCACATGCAGCAAAGCAAGATCAAGACCCGTCATTTTCCCATGGATACGGAGAGTTTCCGGGGCCCCGATATCGCCACCACCCGCAACTAAAACAGGTCAACAAGTTTTAAAGTCAAACGCGCAGTCATGCTGTCGTTCTGGGTGTTAGTAACCAGCAGCCTTGAAAAACGCGTCAAGCTTGGCGGGATCCAATTTCCTGTCTGTCCGCACGCCGCTGCAAAGGTCGAGGCCAAAGGGTTGTACCTCTTCGATGGCCCTTGCCACGTTTCCCGGGTGCAAGCCGCCTGCGAGGAAGACCGGAACGGGGCTTAGTTCCACGATGCGCCGGCTGAGCGACCAATCATGTACATTACCCGTGCCCCCGAGTACTTTTACGGACAATTTCGGGTTCCCGCTGTCCAGCAGCAAGGCATCGGCTTTTTCGCCGGCCTCCAGGGCTTCGGCCACGGCGGATTCATCCATCACATGAATGACCTGCACGAGTTTGACTCCGGGCAGGGACTGCCTGATCGAAGCATAGCTGCCGGGCACCATCTTATCCACCAATTGAATGGTATGGGTTTGGGTTTTGTGATAGTGAAGCACTACATCCTCCGCTGTCGTTTCACTGGTCAGCAGGAATGTACTCACCGGGGGAGGTACCGATCGCGCAATTTTTTGGATCAGTTCGTCGGAAATGATACCCGGACCGCTGGGCATGGGCCCCACGAGCCCGAGCGCGGCAGCCCCGTGTCGAATGGCTTCGGATGCTTCTTCCATGGAGCTGATACAGCATATTTTTATCCTCGGCTTCATGTCTTTTGAAAGTTTTTGATCAGCGAATGTCCGATGGATAGCGGATACCTGCCTTTTCACGGATCTCGTCCAGTACTTCCATCAACTCGATCGAGTCATGGAGACTCATCACAGGACTTTCCGTAAGACCCCGGCGCATACAGTCCTGTACATGCCTTATTTCGTAATGGTATCCCCATCCGGGCGCTTTTTCGAAGGGCAGGATCGTTTTTGAATCTACCCGGCCCGGGTAAAATTCAATGGAGGTGGACGGCTCAAAAAACCGGTGGGTCAATCGTACGCGGGCGCTGGTACCACAGAAGTCGGCTTCGGTGGCCAGGTTGGAAACGAAGGAACTGAACAGTTGTGCCATCGCCCCGTTTTGATAGCGGAAAATGATGGCGCATTGTTCATCCACCCCACTTGCGGCAGGCGTCATCCAGGCCTCCACCTGGTCCGGCCTGCCCAGCGCGGACATCGCCATAAATACATTGTATATCCCGATGTCCAGCAGGCTTCCACCGCCGAGGGCCGGATTGAACATCCTGTCCGGCGCAGGCTGGGGTGTAGCAAATCCGAAATTGACCAGTACCGACTTCATTTCGCCTAATGCACCCGAACGGATCATGTGCATGAGTTTCTGGTAATGCGGCATGAATTTGGTCCACAGGGCTTCCATCAGGAAAACTTTCCGGTTACGCGCCATGTCAGCCATCTCTCTTGCCTGCGATGCATGCATGGAAAACGGTTTCTCGCACAAAACAGCTTTACCGTGGGAAAGGCATAGCAGGGTATGTTCTGCATGCAGGGAATGCGGACTGGCGACGTAGACCACGTCAACCTCCGGGTTGGTTACAAGGGCCCCGTAACTGCCATGGCAGTGCAGGGCGGGATATTGCGATGCGAAAGCTTGCGCCTTTGCCAGGTTCCGGGAGGCCACCGCAGCCAGGTTCGCGTCTTCCACCAATTGGAGGTCGGCAGCGAATTTTCCGGCAATTCTGCCGCAACCCAGGATACCCCAGCGAATTTTCCGGCCCGGGTCAGTCAGGTCTGTTTGCATACATACAATGTATAAAAAAAATCTCGTGGTTGGCATGCCATGATCTTGGTCATAGAATACGGAAAGGGTTTAACATAACTTGTTTAAAAACCGGGATGATGCAAAAGGGATTCAAGTGGTTTGCCAGGATTGGTGGGGGGATAATTTGTGCTTTCTACCTGAGTTTTTTTCTTGGAAAGGGCGCTTCGGGAATAGTGGGAGCAGACGGCTATGGGCTTACTAACCTGCTGCCATTTAGCCTGGTGGCTGTTTTTGGTTACATTTTGGGATGGCTGAGGCCATTCGCGGGAGGCGTGATCCTCATCCTGGCGGCCTTTCTCTTCTTCATCTATTTCTTGTACCAGGGGGATGCGTATACGGCACTGGTATATGGCCTCCCTGCATTGTTTACCGGGTTGTCGTTTGTGGCGTCCGTGCATAAATCATTGGTTTAAACCAGAAAGTGACATGATACGTCAATGCATGAAAAATATTTCGGAATGATTTTTTCAATTTTTGTAATTTGAAATTCTCCAGGTATCCGATGAACTTCTCCGGTTCTGATTTTACAAGCCCTCAGGGCGTCAATGTTTAAACCGACAACATGAAAAAGGGAAAATGGCTGCTGTGCCTGTTGATGACGGTATGGTTCATGCAACCTGCCGAAAGCCAGGTACTCCGAAAAATCAAAGAAAAAGCGGAATCAGCCGTCAACAAGGCGATTGATAAGAAAGTGGATGAAAAAGTTGGAACGGGTACGCAACCCGATGGTCCCGGCGGCCCGGGTGGCCCTGGCGGACCCGGGGGCAAAGGCAAGGGTGGCAATACAACCGGCGGCGGACTGGTTACCACACCGCCTGACGTCAATGCAAGCCTCACGGATGCGGAAGCAGCCTTCAAGAAGTACCAGTACGGCGAAGCACGTTTCTCCGTCCAGCAGGCCATGCTGGGGGTCGAAATGATGATTGGCAAGGAAATCCTGAAAGGGTTGCCTGAAAAAGTAGACGTCCTGGTGAAAGATTCCCTGAGTGATAAAGTTGCCAGTACCAGCTGGGGTTGGGTAGGGTTGACCATCGAAAGGGACTACCTGGAAGGGGGGAGGGAAAATACAAAAGACAATCGCAAGGAGTTGGACTTTATGCTGGCCAACAATGCCGCCTGGATGACCGCCATCAATATGTACCTGTCGGGAGCATATGCCCAGCAAAGCACCGGTGAACAGCAGAATTGGAAACAGACCCGGCTGAAAGGTTACAAGGCCGTCATTGAATATGAGCAGTCCTCCGGCTATAAGATCACGGTTCCCATCGGGCAGGCATCGCTGATGATCCTGCAGGGCAGGAATTTCGCCACGGAGCAGGATTTCATGAAAGCCTGTGAGACCTTTGACCTGGATAAAATCAAAGCCCAGATCGGAGAGAAATAATATCCACCCCAAAACAATTGTATCATGAGACCCATACTATTCACCATACTGTTCGCCTGCACGATCCCGGCTTTTGCCCAGCAGGATTTTGAGAAGCGACTGGGGGAGGCGCGTACTGCCTTTACCGCCAACAAGCTGGATGACGCCCGTTTTGCCATGCAACAAATGATGCAGGAACTAGATATCCTTACCGGCAAGGACGTGCTGAAATTACTACCGGAAAAAATGGATGTAAAGGCAGCCAATACGGCCAAGGACAATGTTTCAGGGGCCAGCGGATGGGCCGGGGTGGTGGTTCACAGGGAATACGGTTTGCCGGCAGATACCGCCATTTACACGCTAGAAGTCATTACAAATTCACCACTGCTTGGCATGGTGAACCAGATTTTGAGCATGCCCATGCTCGCCGGATCCAATCCCGACCAGAAGATCATCCGCATTGGTGGTTACAAGGCACTGTCCAACCGGTCTACCGGTGCCTACGGGCGCGACGAATATGAAATCCAGATTCCCCTGCAGTCCAGCATGATCACGTTTAAGGCGCCTGGCATGGCCCAGGATAAAGTCATCGAAATGGCCAATACCATCAAGGTGGCAGAGATTGCGAAACTGGTGCAATAGCCCGTTTTTTTAAGAGTGGTGATCGTATACTTCAGGTGCCTTTTTGTACTGGTATCGCATTATTGCATGCAATAACCCCGGGAATAGGCGGGACATCCATTCGATGGTGCGCCCGGTTGTACCATAAGACAATGCGTTTTTCTTTTTAGCCACCTGCCTCAACATGGCGCGCACTGTTTTTTCGCGGGAGGCCGTTAACCATTTGGGCCTGGGGGGTACTTTCTCCAGTTCACCGGAAGGGTTGAGCTGCGTTTTAGTTCCATCATTTTGTGTAAATCCCAGGTAGGCAATCCCCACGAAAATGCCGGCATCCCTCCATTCGATCGAAAGGGCCTGTGATAGTCCTCGAAGGGCCATTTTGGACAGGGAATACGCCGCGTGTGCCGGAATACCGTGGTGCCCCGCAATACTGGAGACAAAAAGAATGGAACCCTTTGTTTGAGCCAGCGCCGGCATGCACGCCTTGGCCAGGAACAGGCAGCCAAAAAGATTTATATCGATTATTTCCCTGTCCGCGGAAGGATCTGTCTCCGCCAGGTTGCCATACCCGGAAATCCCGGCATTCGCGAAAACAATGTCGATTCTTCCAAATCGGGCTAACCCGGTTTCGACAACCTTCCGGTTGTCTTCATACGAGGCAACATTTCCAGCACAGGTAATCAGCCGGTCCTGGTATGCAGCAAATGCCTGGACCAGGTGGTGTAGCCTTTCCAAGTCCCGGCCGGTGGCGATAACCTTGCCTCCGGCGGATAATACCTGGTGAACGATTTCTTTGCCGATCCCCCTTGATGCGCCTGTTACCAGGACAACCTTGTTGCGGTAAAACGGATCTTTCATGCGATGTACTGATTTTCACGAAACCATTGAAAACATTGGCGGATGCCATCATCGATGGGTGTTTGCGGCATACCCAGTTCAAGTCTTGCTTTCGCCGGCGAAAAATACTGCTCCGCCTGTGAGATTCTAGCCATTCCATAGCTGAATTTCGGGGGTATACCGCCTATTCGTGCCATGACGGAACTAACCAGGCCGGCACCCAGGACGAGTATGTCAGGCGCTTTTTGCAGGCCTTTTTCCATTCCCAAAATACCGAATGCCCTTGAAAAGAATTCGCCATAGCTGAGATTTTGATTCCCGGATATGTAGCACTCACCCGTCCTGCCTTTCCAGATGGCGTTGACAGTTGCCCTGGCAACATCCGTTGAGCATACAAAGTTCTTTCCCCCTTTGCCAAAATATTTCATGGAACCGTTATACAGGGATATCAGCACCTTGCCGGAGGAAGGTGCGCTGTCATAGGGTCCGATCATGTAGGTTGGGGCGATGATCACCACCGGAAAGCCGGTCTCCCTGTGTCTTTCCAGCAATAGTTTTTGTGCGAAATACTTGCTGTCCAGATAGTCCATTCCGTATGTCCAGCCATTATACACGCTGTTTTCATCGCCCGGATGCTCCATGCTGCCAAACCCAAAAGAACTGGCGGACCCGATATGGATCATTTTTTGCACCCCGGTGTTTTCGGCCGCCCGCATGACATTCCGGGTACCATCGATGTTCACCAGGTTGATCAACGGGTCCCGCCTGGGCCAGACAGAGACTCTTGCCGCGCAATGAACAACCACCTGGCATCCCTTCATGACCCTTTCCAGTTTTTCAGAATCCAGGATGTTACCGGTGACATATTCCACAGGGAGCCCCCGGATATTTTTGTTTTTACGGTCCGGCAAACAGAGGGCCCTGACATCATAACCCTGTTTGAGCAGTTCCCTGCAGATGCTGCTGCCAAGCATGCCATCCGGTCCGGTTAAAAATACCTTTTCCATAAAATTCTTTTTAGGTGAAAAATGTTGACCAGACAAACCTATTCAGCGGGAGGGCCGGTAGATAATTGATCGGGATGAGAACTTCGGCCCGGCAGGCAGTAATTACTAAAAGACTCCCTTATACCGGAAGGTATTTGCAGGATTTGCGAACGGGGAGTGAGGAACGGACCAGATTGATATTTTGCCATAATTCAACCCGGGCGAATAAGGGGATCCGCAAAAGTTTGGGCTGCCAGGCCGGACAAGGTAAATTGATGATTTACGGTTGCTGATTTCTCCACAACCTGTGTATAACTTGGTATGGTTCAAACGCAGGCTGGTATTGGGTTTCAGGCTGGCAAGGCTTTTGTGTATAAAACGTGAATAATTACGAAGGGGGTGGGCGACGGGCGGACTATTTTCGGCGCCGGTTCGGTTACATTTGCCGACTTACCTTTTTTAAATAACAGATTGTGAGATTAAAGAGTTTAGAAATTAAGGGATTTAAGAGTTTTGCCGATAAGACCGTGATCAATTTTGACGAAGGGATCACCGGCATTATCGGGCCCAACGGTTGCGGGAAGAGCAATATCGTGGATTCCATCCGCTGGGTGATCGGGGAACATAAGATCAGCAACCTGCGGAGCGAGAACCTGGAGAGTCTTGTCTTCAATGGCTCCAGGAGCAGGAGTGCGTCCGGCCTGGCGGAGGTGAGCCTGACCTTCGAGAATACCCGGAACCTCCTTCCCACCGAGTTCAACACGGTAACCGTTACCCGAAAGTTTTACAAGAGTGGGGAGAGTGAATACCGGCTTAACGACGTGCAATGCCGGCTTAAGGATATCCACAACCTTTTCCTGGATACCGGCGTGAGTACAGACAGCTATGCCATCATTGAACTGGGCATGGTGGATGATATCATCAAGGATAAGGAAAACAGTCGCCGTAAAATGCTGGAGCAGGCCGCTGGTATTTCCATCTATAAGACACGCAAGAAGGAAGCCAAGCTGAAGCTCGATGCCACGGAACAGGACCTTGCCCGTATTGAGGACCTGCTTTTCGAGATCAATAACCAGCTGAAGATGCTCGAGAGCCAGGCGAAGAAGGCTGAGAAATACTATGAAATCAAAAAGGAATACAAGACGTCCAGCGTTGAACTGGCGAAGGCTGCGCTGGAAGGTTTTAATGCCACCTACAAGGAACTGAATGAACAACAGCAGGCGGACACCGACCGGAAGCTGCATCTGGAAGCGCGGATCGCGGGTGAGGAAGCCGCTTTGGAACAGGAGAAGCTGGGTTTTATAGAACGGGAAAAGCAACTGCAGCAGATGCAGCAGGCTTTTAATGAGATGTTGAATGAACTGCGCGGCCGGGAGAACGACAAGAATCTCTCCTCGCAACGTCTTCAATACCTGGCCGAGCGCACGCAGGCCCTGCATGATTTCCTGGAGAAAGCCGATGGTCAGCTGAATGGCCTGGAGGAAAGCATCCGGTTTACCGGCCTGCAGATCGGCGAAGAGGAAGTCCGGATACAGGAACTGCAGGAAAGGGCCGAACAGGGACAGCAGGAAGTGGAAGA
>Ga0114938_1002240_pt1 | contig 12373 bp, 13 predicted proteins | sample AshMeaBigSpring_FD_88675 | JGI IMG/M metagenome (GOLD analysis project Ga0114938, IMG submission 88675) | Groundwater microbial communities from Big Spring, Nevada to study Microbial Dark Matter (Phase II) - Ash Meadows Big Spring | ecosystem: Environmental > Aquatic > Deep subsurface >...
CCTGGAATTGCATGAAGGGTGCGGCGGACTGGCCGTCGACTCCCGGACGGTTATCCTGCCAGGCGATTATCCGGCATCCGTCGCCGTCGCCGGAAGGCGCCTGACAGCTGATGAACGGCATTACGGGATCGCCCGCCACAGACTGGAAATTGAACATCCTGGCGCGGTCCTCGGGCACCTCGTCCATTTCAAGGATGTGCACCAGATAGATACGGGATTCGCCCTCGAAGAAACCGGTCGCCGCCCGTGCGTCGTCGATGCGTCGCTTGAAATTTTCAACAGCGGAGTCCTTGTCCGTTGCGGAAACGAGCAGATTGAATTCGCCGTGACGCCGCAGGTTCTCATCCCTCGCCTTCTGATTGGTGGTGTACAGAAACTTGCCGATGTAAATCATTCCGTCGCCTTTCTTGTTCGCTGATGAAAGCGCACCAGCCGCCGTCTTAGTCGTTCGGTCGCTGCTCGTCAAGGCATCGGAATGGCGCCGGCTGGCCCTGCCCGATCACGCGGCGCATGTTCCCATGCGCGCTCAAAATCCGTCCTTGAGGATCTGGTTGACACGCTTGCCGTCCGCGCTCTTGCCGAAGTGCTTCATGATGACGCCCATCGCCTGCATCTTGTTCGGATACTGCCCGAGGTCGATGTTGGCCTTGATCCAGGCGACGATCTCCTCCCGCGACGCCTGCCGGGGGAGGTAGGCTTCGAGGAACCGGAGGTATTCGGAGCTCGTCTCCTTCTTGGCTTCGAGCACGATGCGCTCGGACTTGATCAGACCCTGGATGATCCCGATGACATCGTCGTTGGTGATCTCCTCGGCTCGCTTGGGGCGGCTGGACTTTTTGCCGCCCTCCAGCGTGACCGGCACCGTCAGCTTGAAGAACTCCGCCATGATCTGGCGGATGGTGTTCTTCAAGGCATCGTTCCTGGACCGCAGCGCCAGCTTCAGGTCCTCCTTGAGCTTGTCCGGCAGGGACAGCGGCATGTCCGGGCTCCAGCCATGGGCGGGCGGGGATGCGGTCATCGAGGTCACCTCCCTTTCGATGAAGTCGATTTCATTTCTTGCAGAAGCGGCTTCCGGCCGCGGCGCAGGGGGTTAACGCTCAAGGCAAACGACCGATGAAATCCTCGTTTGCTTTCAGCCTTGAGCCTTCAGCCTTCTGCCTGATGTCTATCAAGATCGGCCGCCACCTCGCGGATGCGCTGCCAGGCCCGCTCCACATGGCGCCTCTCGGTCTGGGTCTGACCGATGCACATCCGCAGCGTCATCCGGTCCTGCATCCGCGTGTGCGTCAGGAAGAGCTCACCGCTGCGGTTCAGGCGGTCCATGAGCGCCTGGTTCAGGGCGTCGCCCGCCCGGTGCCGGAAGCAGACGAGGTTCAGGGGCGGCGGTACGGCGAGCTCGAAGCGCGGATCGGCCTGCACCCAGCGCGCAAGCTCCCCAGCCAGCTCCACGTGGCGCCGCACGTGCCAGCGCAACCCCTCGACACCGTAATGGCGGATCACGAACCACAGCTTGAGCGCCCGGAAACGCCTTCCCAGCGGGATCTGCCAATCGCGGTAATCGATCACCGCCCCGCTCTCGGTGGCCTGGTTGCGCAGGTATTCGGGCAGGATGCTCAGGGCCTGGATCAGCGGCCGGCGGTCGCTCACGTAGAAGCAGTCGCAGTCGAAATTGGTGAACATCCACTTGTGGGGGTTGAAGCAGTAGCTGTCGGCGAGCTCGAGGCCGTCCTGCAGGTGCCTGAATTCGGGACAGATCGCGGCGGTGCCGGCCATGGCCCCGTCCACGTGCAGCCAGAGGCCCTGCTCGCGGCAGATCCGGCCGATGGCGCGGATGGGGTCCATGCCGTTCGAGGAGGTCGTGCCGATGGTGGCCGCGACGAAGAACGGGAGCAAACCGGCGCGCCGGTCCTCGTCGATCCGGCGGGCGAGCCGCTCCGGCTGCATCGCCATTGCGGCATCCACGTCGATCAAGCGCAGGTTGGCCCGGCCGATCCCGGCCACCTTGGCGCCTTTCTCGATCGAGGAATGGGCCTGCGTCGAGGTATAGGCCGCAAGCCGGCCGTCGCACCCGCGCTCGTTGCTGGCCAGCCCGGTGGCGCGCTCGCGCGCGGCGATCAGCGCGCACAGCGCGGCGCTGGACGCGGAATCCTGGATCACTCCGCCGCCCCTGCCCGTCGAGCGGAAATCCGGCGGCGAGTCCAGCATCTCGGCCATCCAGTCTAGCACGTGGGTTTCGAGCTCCGTGCAGGCCGGGCTGGTGGACCAGAGCATGCCCTGGACACCGAGACCGGAGGAGATCAGGTCCCCCAGGATCGCGGGCCCGGAGGCGTTGGCGGGGAAATAAGCAAAGAAATTCGGCGACTGCCAGTGGGTGATGCCGGGTAGGATCTTTTCGCCCAGGTCCTTCAGGACCTCTTCGAAGGGTTCACCCTCTTCGGGGGCCCGGGCGGGGAGCCCGGCCCGGATATCGCCCGGCGCGACGCGCGACAGCACGGGCAGGGATTCCACGCGCTCGTAATAGTCCGCGATCCAATCGATCGCGGCATGGCCCCGCCGCCGGAACTCGGCCGGGCTCATGTGATGGCTCTTCTCCTCAGGCATGCCTCGCTTTCCTTTTCGGCTGAACCGCCGCGCTCCCGCTCGTAGACGTAGAGAACGTAGGGCGGAGGGCCGGCCCCTCGCTCGCTCGAAACGATCGTGAACCCTTCCGGCATCTCCGGGAAGAAGGTGTCGCCTTCCACCGTCAGAGCAATCACCGTCAAGTAGACGCGATCGGCAAGGGGCATGGATTGCCGGAACAACTCGCCGCCGCCGATGATGAACACTTCGTTCTCCCCGACGGGGCAAAGCGCCAGGGCGTTCTCCAGGCTGTCCGCCTTCAGGCACCCCGCCGGCTGAAAACCGGGCTGCCGGCTGATGACGATATTGAGGCGGCCTACCAGCGGCCGGCCGATGTCCTCATGGGTCTTGCGGCCCATGATGAGGGTGTGACCCATGGTGATGCGCCGGAACAGTTTCTGCTCCCCCGGCACTTTCCAGGGGATGGTTCCGCCCCGGCCGATGACCCGGTTCTCGGCCATGGCGAGAATGAGGGATATCCGCACCCCGGACGGCATGGGCATTCCGACCGCCTTCCTTTGCTCCGGCTCACACCGCGCGGTCCCACCACACCGCGCCTAACCCCACCGGCGCTACCATACAAAGAGCGGTCCCGCGGTGTCAAGCGCCGGAAGGGCGCCGACGACGAAGGGGATTTCTTCCCGAAGCCGGGCGGCGGCAGCAAAAAGCGTTGAAGAGACCACAAACGTCGGATATAGTCTCGCAATGGGTGATCGGTTTGCGTTCAACGCAGCAGACGCTCCCGTGCCGCCTGCCGCCGTCGAGCCGCTGATCCGGAAGGTGACCTGGGTCGGAGTAGCGGTGAACCTCGGGCTGGCGGCATTCAAGCTGGCGGCCGGCATTTACGGCGAAAGCCGGGCGGTGACCGCCGACGGCATCGAAGCGCTCCTGGATGTGTTCACCGTCGTCCTCGTGTACGCCGGATCGAGGTTCTGGGCGCGTCCGCCCGACGACAGCCATCCCTTCGGGCATGGGCGCCTGGAAACTCTGCTGGCGGCGGGCATCGGCCTGTCGCTCGTGGGCGCGGCGGTCGGGATCGGATGGGAGTCGGTCGCCACCCTGCACGAGCAGCATGCAAAGGCGCCCGGCTGGATCGCCGCCGCCGCGGCGCTGGCGTCGGTCATCGGCAAGGAGATCCTCTATCGGTGGACCCTGAGGGTCGGCCGCCGGATCAAGAGCATTGCGGTGGTCGCCACCGCCTGGCATTACCGCTCGGACGCCTTCAGCTCCGTGCCCGTGGTGCTGGCCGTGACCGGGGCCATCCTGCTGCCGTCCTGGAGCTTTCTCGACCACCTGGGCGCCGTGGTGGTGTCGGTGTTCATCCTGCACGCGGCCTTCAAGATCACCTGGCCGAGCCTCAAGCAGCTCATCGACGTCGGGGCGCCCGCCGAGGTGCGGCGCCGGATCCGGGACATCGCCTGCAGCATCCCAAGCGTTCTCCAGGTCCACGACATCCGCACGCGCTACATCGGCACGAGCATCCAGGCCGACCTGCACATCGTCGTGGACGGCGACCTTACCGTCCGCGAGGGGCATGACATCGCCAGAGCGGTGGAGTTCCGGCTCATCCGGGACATCGCGGAAGTCGTCGACGTCGTCGTGCATGTGGAGCCCCCCGAGGAAGCGTTGCCGGAGGAATGCGGGCGGTGACGAAAGGAAAGAGGAACAAGAGAGGAGGCAGCCTGTGAAATCGGAACGCAGTTACCAACCGGTCCTGGTGATCCTGGTGTTGGTCGTCATCGGCATTTTCCTCTGGATTATTATCAAGGAGTATACCAGCGGCCTCGAAAGCGCGCGCAAACAGGAAAGCCAGGAATGGCAACAGCGCACCGAGATCCTGACCCAGAAGATCAAGGAAATCGAGCAGGAGCTCAAGGCCGCCCGCGAGGAAGCCCCGCTGGACGAAAAGGTCGCCGAGGTCTTCGGGCTGCCCGCCGCCGAACCCCCGGCGCGGGAAAAGCCCCCTTCCACCGCGGAAATCGAGCGTCGGGTGAAGGCGTTTTTCACCTATCTCGACAGCCGGGATTACGTGCAGGCCTACGCGCTCCCGGGAGGGACCTACGAGGAGTATGTGCGGGCGGTGGACGCTCTGTCGCTCAATCCGCCGAAAGTCGCCGGCGAAACCGAATCCCTCTATGAAATGATGAAGAACGTCTCCTACTTCTTCCGGGTTCTGGGTCGCAAACGCGTGCAATTGGAGGCGGAGATACTGAAAAAGGAGCCCGAACTCATGGAGTCCGCCATGCGGACCTTCTTCCAGTGGTACACAAGCCCCCTGGAGACGCTGCGGGGCAAGCCCTCGCTCAAGACGATGTACGCCTGCGCCAGCTTTCTGGTGGACACGTTCGGAGGCCGCAGCTATCTTCTGCGCCGGGATTCCAAAATCCGGCTGCTTTCCATCTATTACTGCATCCAGGTGCTGGACAGGGCCAACGATCAGAAGATGAACCCGAACGGGATCGACATCCGGCCGCTGATCGCGGCCTCCGCGCGGGATATCCGCAGCCAGAAGGGCCTGACCTATCAGAAACAGTACCTGTCCGAACTGGAGCGGCTGGCCCGCAAGTATTCCATACCGAGTTGACGACGACCGCCGTCGGCAAGGAGAACGCGCATGTCGCTCAAGGAGCATGAATACGTTCGCCAGACGCTGGAGCGCTACACCAACTGCGCGCTGGATGAATTCTGCGACCACATCCTCATCACCAACTTCAGGCGCTACCTCACGCGCTTTCAGGAAAAGACCAAGGGCAAGCTCTCGGAAGGCAACTTCCGGATCGTCAACGCCAAGGACATCAACTGCAGCCTGATCGATTTCGGCATCGGCTCCCCGCAGGCGGCCCTGGTGATCAACTGCCTGGCCTACCTCGACAGCCTCAAATCGGTCATCATGCTTGGCATGTGCGGCGGGATCGACGATATCCTGAAGAAGGGCGATTTTCTCGTGCCGTCGGCCGCCATCCGCGGGGAAGGCACCAGCCGCCACTACATGCCCCCGGAGTTCCCCGCCATACCCACCTCATCCGTCAATCTCTACTGCATCGGCGCCGTGCGCAAACTCGGTTTCTCGCCGCATTGCGGCATCGTCTACACCACCGACCGCCGGCTGTGGGAATTCGACGAGGAGTTCGTGGACTACCTTCGCCGCCGCCGGATCCTCGCCATCGAAATGGAGCTGGCCACCCTTTTTACCGTCGCCTACCGCTACGAAGTCCCGATCGGCTCCATCATGCTGGTCTCCGACATGCCGTTGCAGCGCCGGGGGATCAAGGACAAGAAGGTGTCCGAAGAGATTTATTCCCGGTTCATGGAGACCCATCTGGACATCGGCATCGACGCCGTCACGAAGCTGAACGCCAACTGGAGCAAGGTGGCGCGCAAGCTGACCTCGGAATGGTGACGGCATCGCCGCCGGCGGCGGCGATGCCATATTGGCGTCCGCCGTATCATGCTTATCATTGCCTATGATGCGCCGCCGACCGCTATGCGGTTCGAGCCGATCCTTTTGGGAAGCTTTCGTTCTTCTGGCGGGAGCGCCATCTTGCCGCGACGCAATCGTGGCCGGTGAGGATCCCGGCTGGATCGCTTTCCGAACGCAAAATACGCGATGGGCGCCTGATTTCCTCCACGACGAGATGACGAGATGAACCGACGCCGTTTCCTGGATACGTTTTTCAACCTCCTGAAGGTCTCGCTGGTGGCGAGCGCCCTGCCCCCTGGAATCCGGGCCTCCGTCGCGGACCCCGGGCAATCTCCGCCGCTTCATTACAGACCCCTCGAAGGCAGAAGCCTGCGCGAGATCGCCCGCCTGAAACTGCACCATGGCGAGGGCAGGTTCCTCAACCCGTTCGGCTTCGACCGATCGGGGCGGCTGCTCAAGGTCCTTTCCTGGAAACTTTTTCATCGCAACCGCTTCGAGAGCGAGCTGGACCGGCAGGCCGTAACCCCCGTGTCCGTCGACTGGGGGCGGCTGGATCGGGCCGGGGACCTTTCCATCACCTATCTCAAGCATGCCAGCCTCCTGATCCAGGACGCGGGCAGCCGTATTTTAGTGGACCCCGTGTTCTCCAGCCCCTTCTGGTTCATCCGGGACTACACGCCGTTCGATTTCGATCCGGCCCAGATCCCGGCCCCCGAGGTCGTGCTCCTCACGCACGGCCACTACGACCACCTCGACACGGAGTCGCTGGGCCGTTTGCCGCCCGACACCCATGTCGTCTCACCGCCGGGATACGACGATATCCTGGAAGGGGTCGGGCTGCGCCGCCGCACCGTCCTGGACTGGTACCAGAGCTTCCGCAGCGGCGGCCGCGAGATCATCCTGCTGCCGTGCCACCACTGGACCATGCGCAACCCGGTGGCGGGGCCGAACCTGGGTCTGTGGGGGTCCTATCTGATCCGCACCGCCACCGGCCCGACGATCTATGTCTCGGGCGACACGGCCTATTTCGACGGGTTCGACCAGATCGGAGCGGAGTTCGACATCGATCTGGCGGTGTTCAACCTGGGGGCTTACGAGCCGCGCTGGTTCATGGCGCAAAGCCACATCGATCCGGCCGAGACCGTGCGGGCCTTCCGCGAGCTGAACGCCAAGCGGCTGATGATCATGCACTGGGGGACGTTTCAGCTCGGTGATGAACCCGTGTACCTGCCGCCGATGCATGTGCGCGCTGAAATGCGCCAGGCCGGGCTGCTGAACCGCCTGGTGGACTGGAAGCACGGGGAAACCCTGCCGGTGTGACGCCCGCCGCCGGCCGATCCGGCTTTGCCCTCGCGGCGTTTCCGTGGTATTGAAATCAGGATGAGCATGCTGTTTCTGGCACCCGAGCTCAACCCGCGGTCCTGGACAAAGCACCTGCGCCGCCAGGACCCCGATCTGGACCTGCGGGTATGGCCCGAGGTGGGCACTCGGGAGGATGTGCTGTTCGTGCTCAGCTGGAGGCATCCACTGGGCGAGCTGAACACGTTTCCGAGGCTCAAGTGCATCGCCTCGCTGGGGTTCGGCGTCGATCATATCCTTCGGGACCCTGCTCTGCCGGCGGGCGTGACGGTCACCCGTGTCGTCGACGCGGGCATGGTCGAGGCCATGAGCGCGTACCTGCTCACGGCGGTGCTGACGCACATCCGCCAGTTCCGGCTCTACCACCGCGACCAGGCGCGCGGCATATGGAAGGCCCGCATTCCGAAGGACCACCGGCGGGTGCGGGTGGGCATCATGGGGCTGGGGCACCTCGGTTCGGACGCCGCGCGGAAGCTGCGCGGGTTGGGACTTCCGGTGTTCGGCTGGAGCCGCACCGCGAAGCGGATCGAGGGGGTCACCGCACTCGCCGGCGATGAGGCTCGGGAGGATTTCCTGGCGCGGGCGGACATACTGATCTGCCTGCTGCCGCTGACGCCTGCGACTCAGGGGATCCTGAACCGCCGCACGTTCTCTGCGCTTCCGGCCGGGGCCTATCTCATCAACGCCGCCCGCGGAGAGCATCTGGTCGAGGAGGATTTGCTGGCGGCCCTTGATTCCGGCCATCTCTCGGGGGCTTGTCTGGATGTCTTCCGCCAGGAGCCGCTGCCCGAATCGCATCCGTTCTGGCGCCACCCGCTGGTGACGGTCACCCCGCATGTCGCCAGCCTCACCTTCCCCGGGGCGGTGGCGCCCCAGATCGTCGCGAACTACCATCGCGTGCGCGCGGGACAGCCCCCCCTGCACGCCGTCGATTTGTCACGGGGCTATTGACTCCCATGGAGGCGATCGTATGAGAGCTGGAGCTTGCATGCTGGCCGTCCTGGCGTTGTCGGTGTTGTGCGGCAGGTCGCTGCCGGCGGCCGATCTCGACAAGGAGTTTCTCAACAAGCCCTGGGGGGCGCCGCTGGCCGAATTCCCGGAGCATGTGAACGTGGGTGGCAGCGGCAAGATCGCTTACTACGTGAACCCGAGCCTGGCCTACACCCTTTTCGATACCCAGGTGGCGAACCTGGTCTACGGCTTCTACGACGAAAAGTTCTTTGCGGTCTACGCGAACCTGGATGCCATCGATACGTACAGCGCCATCAAGCACCGCATCCAGCAGCGTCTCGGGCTGCCGAAGATCAGCATGGAGGCCCGCGGCGCGCTGACCACCCACTCCTGGGCGGTTGGCGAGACGCGCATCAAGATGAAATACTCCGAGATCACGGGCGCCATGAAGCTTTCCTTCTACTATATGCCTCTCGCCAGCCTGGTCAATGCCGCGATGCAGAAGGACCTGGATGCCGAGCCGCCCGAGCCGCTCTTTCCGCTCAGCCCGGTCCGCCAGAAAGAGGCGGTGGAGCTCATGGAGCTCTTCAGCTACTGACGATTCCCCTCAAAATGCCAATCTCGGCATGCCGCTATGCGCTTCGAGCCATCTCGCGCGCCTGATGCCGGCCTTCACGGAGGAAGCCACAGGTTGCCGCCCGCATCGAAGCGCAGCGGCGCCGTGGCGACGATCTCGGCGGCGGCGATGGCGTCGATCTCATCCCGCAGGGCGGCACTCGCCCAGAAGTCGGCAAGGTGCAGGGTGTCGCGGATCACCACCGCCCGCACGGCGGCGGGCGGTACGGGGCCGATGGTCGCAAAGCAGGCCTGGATCGCCTTGCGGTCGTTCGGCATGCGCACGGGGATGAACGCCTTGCGCAGCGAAAGGCTCGTGAGCGCGTTCATGAGGGTGGCCTCGTAGTCCATCGCCTGAAAAACTTTCTCGGTGACGATGTCGGCGTTGCCCAGCCCGATGGCGTTGCCGCCCGTGCGGTCGGACAGGTTCAGGATCGCCACGCGCCGGGCGTTGAGAATCCCGGAGAAATCGCTTTCCATCAGGTCGAACGCCCGGCCGGTCACGTTGGGGTCCATCCCGGCGCCGCTGATCTCCTTGCCGATCCGTTCCACCACCAGGACATCGAGTTTGCGGAAGGGCAGCCGCGGCAGGTGGGCCTTGGCCAGCGCGTTCAGGCGCGTTTCCTCCTCCAGGACCCGGCCGGCCGGGACCCCGGCGACCGCCAGCGTCCGCTCGAAGGCGTTCTCCACGACGGCCAGCCCGAACCGGAAGTTGGCGCCGGCCGCAATCGCCTGGCCCATGGCCTTGCCCAGTTCGAAAAAGCCGTGCTTCATGGCCCAGGTGTGATAGGCGATGGCGCCCTGGTGCTTGCCCATGCCCACGCACAGCATCTTCAGGATCCCGCTCTCCGCCGGAGCGATGAACTTGGTGTGGGGCTTGATGCGGTTGACGACGATGGAGTGTTCCATCCCCAGGGCCTCGCGGCTGAAATAGACCGGCACTTCGCCGAACACGGTGCCGATCCGCTCGACCTCCATCGAGGACACGACCGGCGCGCCGCAGGACGCCTCGGTCACGTTCAGCCGCCGCAGGACGGCCGCCTGGCCCTCGGCCGTGGCGCCGCCGTGGCTGCCCATGGCCGGGATGATGACCGGGAGGGCGCCCGCCTGCCGCAGCCGACTGCAGACCGTGCGCACGATGGTCTCCAGCTGGTCGATCCCGCGGCTGCCCACACCCACGGCCACCCGGTCGCCGGCCCGGATGCCGCTGGCGGGCAGCAGGGCATCGATCTCGCGGCCGACCGCGGCAGCCACGTTGTCGAGCGCCTCGCGGCTGAAGTGCATGCGGACGCGATGAAATTCCGGAAAATCGAATTCCGCCTCGATGAACGGGGGGTATCGCATATGGATGGCCCTAAAGTTGAATAGCCTGCACGATGGAAAATCCCTCCTATCCTCCCTTTGCCAAAGGGAGGCCTTTCCCCTCTTTGAAAAGAGCGGCAGGGGAGATTTTCAGGTCTACCTTCGAATAATCTTGAGACCCCTGTTTTAAGGAAGCCCTTTTCGGAGGGCCTATTTCGTAGCGCCGTGACAAACCCGGCGGAGTGGGTTACTATTCGCACAGTTCCTTATCAGAGGCCGGCGCCACACGCCGGAGTCCGAACCGGATGAAACTAAAGTCTGAAATGCCAGCCATGGAGCTCTTCAAGGGCGTCATGCTGGCCCACATGATCTTGGGCCTGCACGTAGTCCTCATCTGCCTGATCGGGCTGGTGGTGATTCTTTTCGGCGGCATCGCGCGCTACTGGGCCTGGATTTTCCTGGGCGGGCTCGGTGCGGCCGGCGGCGGGGCCTTCCTCATCTACCGCCGGATGAAGGCCCAGGGTCGCAGCCTGGTGCGCGATCTGCAGGGGATTTCGATGCCTGCGGGCAGCACGCTTGAGGTCCGCTTTCTGGGGGGATTGGCCTCGGTCAAGTTCGCCAAGTCGGGATCGCCAGCGCTCCCCGAACTGATGGGCGCCCCCGCTCCGCCCCTTCTCGAAGACCCGGAAACCCAGCGGATGCGGGAGCTGGCCTCCCTGGCGCAGCTCTACGAGAAAAGCCTCATCACCCGTGAAGAGTTCGAGCGCGCCAAGCGGGCGCTGCTCAGCCCCGCGCAATCGGCAGGATTCGGACCCGGGCCATTAAGGAATTGAAGTCGGATTCCGGGACCTGCTCCCACGGGGATTGCGGGACGAACTGGACGAACGACCTGACGCCCGGGGCGAACACCTTGCCGCCCTGCATACCGGGCGCCCGCAGGCGATACTTGAACTCCCCGCCCAGGTCGAGCAGGAGATCGAGTTCCTGCCCCTCATCGAGAAGCTCCATCACCAGCGCGTTGGCCACCCGCCCGCGGCCGGTCAGGCGACGCTTTCCGCCCCTTCCCTCCACGACCTCGATGACGGCGTCCTCGAGCTCGACCCCGCGCCCGTCAACGGCCAACAATACGGCCCGCTCGGCCAGGTATCGGCCTTCCGCAAACGGTATCCATTCGGTCATCGTTTCCGCTTCTCCCCGATCCTGAAGGGCTGCCGGTGGCGAAAAGGCGCGCCCCATTCCATCTAAAGCGGAATATCCTTTGAAAAGCAACCCCAAAAGGCTTCCGTGCCTTCGGGCAGAGCGTCGAGTTTCAGTTGCCTTGGCAACTGACAACCCTCGCGTCCGCCATGCCGTCTCTTGAAAAACTCTATTAATTATTGCATCTTGGCGGGAACGCAACGCTGAGAGGCGAGAAATGGACAGAGCGGCGGAGCTGCATCGATTGCTGGCCGAGTACCTGGCCATGGAGAAGGAAATGGCCCGTCTCGAGGAGACCAGGAAGGCGCTGAGGGCGGCCATTCAAGGACTGCTCGAGGCAGAAGGCAAATCCGCCTTCGCAGCGATCGTCAACGGTGAACAGGTATTGCTGGAACTGAAGACGCACACCGAGATCCGCTACGACGAAGCCCTGTTGCGAACCCGGCTGGGCACCGACTACCCCCGGATACTGAAACCGGACATGGCGAAAATCCGCCGCCACCTGGAAGAGTTGGGCCCGCTTCTCGCCTCTCGCCTGGACACCATCGGCTCTCCTGCGCGCGAAAAAATCAGGCAGCTGGTCTCAAGCGGCGAAATCCCGCTCGACACTTTCCGCGGAACGTTTCAAAAGATTCAAAAATCAATCCTGTTCGTGAGAAAACACTTGCCTCTGCCTGATTCGAGGCAATAGCCGCTGAGAAGTTCAATTGCCCTTGCTCTAGGCTACATTTGATAATACGTTTAAAACGTACAACCAGGAGGCACACGATGGGCAAGCTATCAAACATAATTCCAGTCAGCGACTTGAGGCAGGATGCTGCCAACATAATGAAACGATTACGGAAAAATAAGGAGCCGTTGATTATTACGCAAAGAGGTCGGGCAGCGGCGGTAATAATCGGTGTCGAG
>Ga0114938_1002243_pt1 | contig 12350 bp, 14 predicted proteins | sample AshMeaBigSpring_FD_88675 | JGI IMG/M metagenome (GOLD analysis project Ga0114938, IMG submission 88675) | Groundwater microbial communities from Big Spring, Nevada to study Microbial Dark Matter (Phase II) - Ash Meadows Big Spring | ecosystem: Environmental > Aquatic > Deep subsurface >...
ATACTTTGCATCAATTTTGCCAATTAGATGATGTAGATTTTTCATTTGCTGTTAAACGATGGAGTAATCATTCTGATTTTGTGTTGAGAGAATTGTGTACACGGTTGTTAAATCGAAAATTATTGAAAATAAAACTACAATCAGAGCCATTTGAGCCATCATTGGTGTCAAAAAAATTGCAAGAGGCTTGTGATTCATTACATCTTTCTGAAGAATTGGCACAGTATTTCGTTTTTTCAGGTGAAGCCGATAATACCATGTATAAAACCAACGATGAACGCATCAATATTCTCTATAAAGACGGTTCTGTTAAAGACATATCTGAAGTTGATAATCCATTGATTCATCAAACAATATCGGCTCCAATTAAAAAATTCTACCTTTGTTCACTAACCTAAATTCAAAATCAACATCTTATTTGTACAAAGTATAATTAAGATTACTTTCATTTATATGCAATTTACTGCCGCACAAATAGCTTTATTGATTAACGGAACTGTAGAGGGTGATGTAGCTGCAACAGTTGCATCGTTTGGAAAAATAGAAGAAGCAACTACTGGTCAGCTTTCGTTTCTAGCCAATCCAAAATATGAAGAATACCTGTATACATCTAAGGCTTCTATCGTAATTGTAAATACTAGTTTACAATTAAGGCAGCCTGTACAGGCTGCCTTAATTCGTGTACAAAATGCTTATGAAGCTTTTGCAACACTATTGTTAAAATATCAAGAAATTGTGTCACAACAATTGGTCGGTATTGAGCAGCCTAGCCATATTGATTCAACTGCTACAATTGGAACCAATGTTTACGTAGCTGCATTTTCATACATCGGAAAAAATGTAGTAGTTGGTAATCATGTAAAAATATATGCTGGTGTAGCAATTGGTAATAATGTTAAAATTGGAGACAATGTTATTTTGTATCCTGGTGTAAAAATATACAGCGATTGTATTATTGGAAATAAAGTAACCATTCATGCAGGAACAGTGGTTGGAAGCGATGGATTTGGCTTTGCTCCAGCATCTGAAGGTGGGTTTAAGAAGATTCCTCAAATTGGAAATGTAATTATTGAAGATGATGTAGAAATTGGTGCCAACTGTGCTATTGATAGGGCTACAATGGGTAGTACAATTATTAAAAAAGGAACCAAATTGGATAATTTAATTCAAATAGCCCATAATGTTGAGGTTGGAAATAATACCGTAATTGCAGCACAAGTTGGAATTAGCGGAAGCACTAAAATTGGCAACTATGTAATGGTAGGAGGGCAGGCTGGTATTGCTGGTCATTTAACTGTAGCAGATGGAACAAAAATTAATGGACAAAGTGGGGTAAGTAAATCTATTAAGCAATCAAATACTGCTGTTACAGGTACACCTGCTTATGATTATACAGCCACTTTACGTAGCCAAGCCATTAGCAGAAACCTACCAAACCTCGAAAAAAGAATTCAAGAATTAGAACAGCAATTGCAAAATCTTTCTAAAACCATAGATCAAACTTTAAAATAGCCTTGAAAAACGCTCATTTACAACAAAAGAAAGACGAGACTTTGTGTGTAACCTTAGGAACAGTTGGTGCCGCACTTGCTGTAACTTGTTTATATCAGCACTTTGTTTTTATGATATCTTTTTGGTTAACGCATATTTTAACGGTTATTTATATTGCTTCAATAATTGCTTATGTAATGTTAGCAAAACAGAAAAAACTGGCACCTCTATTTATTCTTGTTATTGCTTTTTTATTGTTTTTCGATTCTTTACTATTAGTTTATACAAGAACATTTTCGCTAATTGTATTCATGTTTACCCTATTTAATATCATAGTTGTTATTGTAATGTACACCATTGGATTACCAAAGCGTTTACATCAGTATTACTTAGATCAAAAAGCTGAGAACGAATTTTGGGAAGATAAAATTTAGTTATCAAGCATCTTTTAACCGAACATTTTGGTTTCTAATTTTTCTATTCATAGCGATTGCCTATTTTTGTTCAATTATTCTATTTCAATTTTCATTTAATTAAAACATTTCTTTAAGTAATTGCTTTACGAAAAGAAAATATATGAGCATGAGTTTTAACCCCGATAAACAGCACACACTCAGTAGTACCGTTAGCATTAGTGGTACAGGTTTGCACACAGGAATTGTGGTAGATATGAAATTAAAACCAGCAAATCCTGGTTTTGGAATTCAATTTCAGCGAATAGATTTACCCAATCAACCCATAATTAAGGCCGATTGTGATTATGTAACCGATACAAGTCGTGGTACAACTTTACAAATTGGCGATGTTAAAGTAAGCACTGTAGAACATATTTTAGCTGCACTTGTAGGTTTAGGTGTAGACAATGTTTTGATTGAGATAAATGGGCCAGAAATTCCGATTATGGACGGAAGTTCTCAACCATTTATTGAATTGATTGAATCTGGTGGCATTGCAGAGCAAGAAGCAGCAAAAGCTTGGTACAGCATAGATGAAAATATTTTTCATTACGATGAAGAAAAAAGGGTAGAAATGGTGGCTTTACCAGCTGTAGAGTATCAAATTACTACTTTAATCGATTTCAATAGCCCAGTTTTAGGAACACAACATGCAGGGTTAAAAACCATGAAAGATTTTAAATCTGAAATTGCACCTTGTAGAACGTTTTGTTTTTTACACGAATTAGAGGCATTGCTAGATCATGATTTAATAAAAGGTGGTGACATTAATAATGCAATTGTTGTTGTAGACAAACAAGTTTCTGACGAAGAAATGACTAGGTTGGCAAAAGTTTTTAATAGAGAAAAGATAGAAGTAAAAACAGAAGGCTATTTAAACAACTTAGAATTGCGTTTTCCAAACGAACCAGCAAGACATAAATTGTTAGACGTTGTAGGCGATTTAGCATTAATTGGATATCCTATTAAAGCTAGAATTATTGCCAACAGACCAGGACACAGTACCAATGTTGCTTTTGCTAAGAAAATAAAACAATATATAAAAAAGAATAAACATGTGAAAGATGTGCCAATTTACGATCCATCTATACCACCTGTTTTTAATTTAGAACAAATAGAAAAAACGTTACCACATCGATATCCATTTTTATTGGTAGATAAAATAACCGAATTAACCGATAAGCATATTATTGGTATTAAAAATGTAACCTTTAACGAGTGGTTTTTTCAAGGGCATTTTCCTAATAATCCTGTTATGCCGGGTGTTTTACAAGTAGAAGCGTTGGCACAAACAGGTGGAATTTTATGTATTAATTCAATGCCTCCGGGTGAATACGATACTTATTTCTTAAAAATAGATAACTGTAAGTTCAAGCAAAAAGTTGTTCCAGGTGATACTATGATACTGAAAATGGAGCTAGTAGAACCAATTCGAAGAGGTATTTGCTCAATGAGAGGAACGGTTTATGTAAACGGAAAAGTAGCTACAGAAGGCGATTTGGTGGCTCAAGTAGTTAAAAGAAATTAAAGAAAATATAATTTTTAAAATTGGTGCAGCTATTCCAATAAAATTAGCATCTTTTTATTGCTAATAAGCAGTTATGGAAATATTAGCAGCACCACAACCCAAAACAAAGCGGATGACACATCCCTACACGTACATCGATCCAAACGCAAAAGTAGCTCCAAACGTAAAGATTGATCCTTTTACTGTTATTCATGGTGATGTAACTATTGGAGAAGGCACATGGATTGGTAGTAATGTGACAATCATGGAGGGGACAAAAATTGGCAAAAACTGCCGAATTTTTCCGGGTGCAGTTTTGGGTGCAATACCACAAGATTTAAAGTTTAGTGGCGAAAAAACCACCGTTGAAATTGGCGATAATACAACTATTAGAGAATTTGTTACTATTAACAGAGGAACAGAAGATAGAGGTAAAACCAAAGTTGGCAGCAATTGTTTAATTATGGCATATTGCCACATTGCCCATGATTGTTTGGTTGGAAATAATTGTATTTTAAGCAATAGCGTACAAGTTGCTGGGCATGTTGTAATTGATGATTGGGCTGTAATTGGTGGTGTAAGTGCTGTTCATCAATTTGTGCATATTGGCGAACATACTTTTATTGCCGGAGGAAGCTTGGTAAGTAAAGATGTTCCACCATATATCAAAGCAGTTCGTAATCCTTTAAGTTATGGTGGTGTAAATAGTGTAGGCCTAAAGCGTAGAGGATTTACACTAACACAAATTAACCATATATTAGATATTTATCGTATTATTTACAATAAAGGTTTTAATACAACACAAGCTATAGATTTTATTGAGGAAGAAATTATAGCAAGTGATGAACGTGATGAAATTTTAACCTTTATTAGAGATAGTGGTAGAGGAATTATCAAGCGTTTTGGAAAAAATGGTAGTGACGATGAATAGATTATAATAGCTATTCTATCATTTTTCCATCTTTCATTTTTAATACTCTATTGCTTAGTGCCGCCAACTCTTCGTTGTGTGTAACAATTAAAAAAGTTTGATTTAATTCGTTACTTAACTGCACAAAAATTTGGTGTAAATCCTTTGCATTTTGACTATCTAAATTTCCGGTTGGTTCATCTGCAAAAACAATACTTGGGTTATTTATTAAAGCTCTTGCAACAGCTACTCTTTGCTGTTCTCCTCCGCTTAGTTGTTGTGGTTTATTATTAGCTTTACCTTTTAATCCTAATTTATTCAATAAATCTAAAGCTCTGCTTTCGGCACTTTTTTTATTTGTTCCAGCTATCCACGCAGGAATACAAATGTTTTCTATCGCACTAAATTCTGGCAACAAATGATGAAACTGAAAAATAAATCCGATATGGGTGTTTCTAAAAGCAGCTAATTTTTTGCCAGATAATTGATGAATGGGTTGATCGTTTAGGTAAATATTACCGCTGTCAGCATTGTCTAAAGTGCCTAATATGTGTAGTAAAGTGCTTTTTCCAGCTCCAGATGTGCCAATGATAGAAACAATTTCTCCTTTTTTTACAGAAATATCTACACCGTTTAAAACTTGTAAACTGCCATATTTTTTAAAAATTTGTTTCGCTTCTAGCATAAAAAAGATACTTATTAACTGTAAACATAACAATTCAAGAGCTACATTTTCATGATTTTAGGAAAATATTTACAATAACCAAAACATACATTTGGTAGTTTCGTTTATACAATTACTTTTGCAAAAATTTGTGCTATGTTTTGGACATTAGAATTAGCCAGTTATTTAGAGGAAGCTCCTTGGCCAGCTACAAAAGATGAGTTGATTGACTATTCTATTCGTAGTGGTGCACCTATTGAAGTAGTTGAAAATCTACAAGAATTAGACGACGAAGGAGAAATTTACGAAAGCATCGAAGACATTTGGCCAGATTATCCGAGCCAAGAAGACTTTATGTTTAATGAAGATGAATACTAATTAATTTAAATACATTATTCTTAAAAGCCGTTTCAGTATAATTGATGTATTGATGCGGCTTTTTTATTGCTTTTATATGCAAATTAGCTTTGAGTATAATAAAAATAAAACCATTCAAGCATTACGGTATCATTTTATTTCTAGAAAAGAAATTAGGGTGATGATTGTTTTGGTAAATGTGTTTGCTATTGTTTCTGCTATTTTATTTTATACAAAAAAAATACGACCAGAGCCTTTTTTATTGGGTACATTTATTTGGGTAATGATGATGGTAAGTATTTGGTATATTTTACCATTTAGTATCTACAGAAAAACGAAGGCATTTAAAGAGAAGTTTATGATTACTTTTAATGAAAGGGAAGTAATCTTAGAAAAGGAAGAAGGATTTGTAGAATGGCAATGGAGTTCGTTTTCGAAATATTTAGAAAGTCCACATTTTTTTCATTTATATTTTAACGAAAAATCGTTTTTTCTAATTCCTAAAGAGGTAATAAGAGAAGATGTTTTACATGAATTAAGAAGTATCTTTAAAAACAAAATAGGTAAAGTATAATGATACTTTACCTATTTTAACGTACTGAAGAAAACTGCTTGATTAGTTATTGCCACCAAAAATATTATCGACAGCACCACCAAGCATTGGAAATTTTTCTTTCACAAAATTGGCAATTGTTTCTATTGCTTTTGCAGCTTGTTCTGGTGTAAGACCAGCTTCTGTACTTAATTTTTCTATTAATTCGTTCATTTGTTGGTGTATTTAATGTTTTATTTTACTAGGCAACTTTTAATAAACTCATTTTGCTGTTGCTAAATTTGTTTTCAGCATATTCTAATGTAATGTTTAAAGTTTTTATACCAGAACCTGGTAATTCAAACATTGCATCGGTTAAAATACTTTCACAGATGCTTCTTAAGCCTCTAGCACCTAATTTGTATTCCATTGCTTTACCAACCATAAATTGGTAAACATCATCATCAAATGATAGCTCTATTCCTTCTAATTCAAATAAGCGTATGTATTGCTTAATCAATGAATTTTTAGGCTCTGTTAAAATGCTTCTTAGTGTTTCAGCGTCTAAAGGATTTAAGTAAGTAACTATCGGTAATCTTCCTAATAATTCAGGAATTAAACCAAAGCCTTTTAAATCTTGAGCAGTAATAAATTGCAATAAATTCTTTCTTTGATAATCTTGCGATTCTTTGTTTACGTTAAAACCAATAGCATTGGTATTTATACGTTTTGCAATTACTTTATCAATACCGTCAAAAGCACCACCACAAATAAACAAGATATTTCTAGTGTCTATTTTAATCATTTTTTGATCAGGATGCTTTCTTCCTCCTTGAGGTGGCACTAAAACTTCTGTACCTTCAAGCATTTTTAATAGCCCTTGTTGCACGCCTTCTCCACTAACATCTCTTGTAATGGATGGATTATCGCCTTTTCTAGCAATTTTATCAATTTCATCTACATACACAATACCTTTTTCTGCTGCTTGAACATCGTAATCGCAGTTTTGTAGCAATCTTGTAAGCATGCTTTCAACATCTTCTCCTACATAGCCTGCTTCTGTAAAAACGGTAGCATCAACAATAGCAAATGGCACATTTAACAATCTAGCAATTGATTTTGCAAGTAAGGTTTTTCCTGTACCAGTTTCTCCAACCATTACAATATTACTTTTTTCTATTTCAACATCGTCGTTGGTATTTTTTTGATTAATGCGTTTGAAGTGGTTGTATACAGCTACTGTAATAACTTTTTTTGCATCATCTTGACCAATCATGTATTCATCTAGAAATTGCTTGATTTCAGCGGGTCTTTTTATGTTTAGTTTAAGATTACTGTTATTAGCAGCAGCCGGACTATTATTCGTCTTTTTTTGTTTATTGGGTTCAAAATTTTCATTAGCCAACAATCCTAATTCTTGAGAAATAATATCTTGAGCATGTTCTACACAGTTTTCGCAAATATGTCCTTCTTGTCCTGCTATTAATATTTTTACTTCGTCTCTTCCTCTGCCACAGAAAGAACAATGTAAGTGTGATTGTTTTGCCATAATTTTTAACTACTAGGGGGTAATTGATTGCAACAAAATTACAAGTATTTCTTGTGATGCATTTGCAATTGTTTATATGAAAAAACGATAGAGATTACAATTTATCTAAAACATGGTCTACAATGCCATATTCTACAGCCTCGCTTGCATTCATCCAATAATCTCTGTCAAAATCTTTCATTACTTGTTCTACAGATTTACCACAATTATCAGCTAAAATTTTAGCACCTAGTTCTTTGGTTTTTCTAATTTGTTCAGCATGAATTTCAATATCTGCACTTGTAGCTTGAAAATATCCGCCAATACTTGGTTGGTGTATCATTACCTCTGCATGTGGATAAATATAACGCTTACCTTTTGTACCTACACTTAGCAAAATAGATCCCATACTCGCTGCTAAACCCATGCAAATGGTAGAAACAGGGCTTTGAATAAGTTGTATAGTATCGTAAATAACCATACCACTTGTAACAACCCCACCTGGACTATTAATGTAAAATTTAATTTCCTCACCTGGTTTATCTGCATCTAACAATAATAGTTTGGTAACTACGTCTTTTGCAGATTTATCTTCTACAGGCCCCCACAAATACACGGCTCTTTTTTCGAAGAACATTTTTTCCATCTTCTTCATCATCATTGCACCTACTTGTTCTTGCTTTTCTTCCTTTGGTTTTTCGTCTTCCTCGTCTTCCATTAAATATGGATTAACAATATATTTTGATTGTATCATTGTATTATCTTTTAAATTTTTTAGTTAAACTTTTGTCAGTTTATTTATTTAATGAAGCGGCTTTTCTAGGATTTGTAAATAATACTTCATCTACCAATCCGTAAGCTTTTGCTTCTTCTGCATTCATCCAAAAATCTCTATCACTGTCTGCAGTAATTTCTTCTATTGTTTTACCTGTATGAGATGCTGTAATTTCATACAGTTCTTGCTTTAGCTTTTTAATTTCTCTAGCTGTAATTTCTATATCAGATGCTTGTCCACCAATGGCACCACTTGGTTGATGAATCATCACACGGCTGTGTTTTAATGCCGTACGTTTGCCTTTAACACCAGCACACAACAATATTTGACCCATACTTGCAGCAATACCTGTGCAAATAGTACTTACATCTGGACTAATAAATTGCATCGTATCATAAATGCCCAAACCTGCATATACACTACCACCTGGACTATTAATATACATTTGTATATCTCTAGTTCTATCTACACTTTCCATAAATAATAGCTGTGCAGTAATAATATTGGCAACATAATCGTTAATTCCTTCTCCCAAAAAAATAATTCTATCCATCATTAAACGGCTGAATACGTCCATTTGGGCAATATTCATAGGTCTTTCTTCAATAATGTATGGAGTAAGACTGGTTGGGTTAAAATGAGATTGATAACTGTGCAATGTTGCACTGCTAATGCCTTGATTTTTGATGGCATATTTTTCAAATTCTTTTCCAATATTCATTGATTGTATTTTATGCGTTGAAGATAAGCGATTTGTTTTTTTTAAATGTTTTATATTGATTTCAAAATTTATGCAAATAAATTTAAGCGACAACTTGGCTGAAAAGTACTTTTTACAATTGAATTATTGTGAAAATGTAAGACAAGATGTATGTACTAATAATAAAAACGCCCCAAACCAATGAAGGTTCAGGGCGTTGTATAATTTATTTTAATAAATTAGTGGTGGTGATGGTGTTGTTTTTCTGCAAAAGCTTCTGCACTAATTGCTTCTTCTGTAGCAGCAATATTTTTTTCTAAAGCTGTAAACAATTTTTCAACGCTTATACGTTGGTAACTATCTTCTACAAATTTTTTGTCTTGCATCATTCTATTTGCATAATCATCTATCCATTGAACATTATCACCCATCATATTTATTTGACCACCCATGTACTGAAACAATTGGGCTTTTGCAAATTCTTTAATATCATCAGGTAATACTTCAACTTTTTCGTCTTGCATTAATTGGCTGCTAATTAAGCTCCATTTTAATTGGTTAGCAAATGATGGATATTCTTCAATAGCTTGTTGCTCCGTTTTTGGTTTTTCGCCTCCAACTTGCAACCAACGCTTTAAGAAACTTTCAGGCAACTCAATAGATGTATTATCTAATAAGTGATGATAAATTTGATCGTGTACTTGATTACGTGATTGAGATTCATAATAAGCAGCAATATCTGCTTTTACGGCTTCTCTTAATTCATTTTCAGAATTAATTTCTTTTGCTGGATAAGCCGCCTTAAAAAATTCTTCGTTAAATTCTGCTTTTTCAACTAAACCAATTTTAGTAATGGTCATTTTAAAAGTTCTATCAGCAGATGCAGGTTCATTTTTATCTAGTCCTAGATCTTCTAATACAGCTTCTCTTTCTTTATCTTCAAAAGCAGTAGCTAGATGCACATCAACAACGGCATCTTTTTTTAAACCCATTAATTTGGTTCTAAAAGAAGGCTCAAAATATTTAACGATTAGGCTATTGGCTTTATTTATTCCATTTTCTGGTACATTTCCTTCAGCATCAACTTCAGTAAACGTAACATTTAAAACATTTTCTTCATTATCAACAGCTTCAGGATCTGTCATTTTTCCAAAACGAGTTTGTAAACGAGCAATTTCATCGTTAATCATCTCGTCAGAAACGGTGATTACATATTTTGTAACTGGAATATTCGAAGCTGGAATAGAAAAATCTGGTTTTAAACCAATTTCAAAATTGAAACTGTAATCTTTTGCTTGGTTAAAATCTAGTTTAGCAGCATCGTTGTCTAAAGGCAATGGTTGTGCAAAAATTTCTAGTTTTTCAGTAGTAAGGTAGTTGTTTATTTCTTTTTCAACTGTTTTTAAAACTTCGTCGGTAAATAAACTTTGTCCGTACATTTTACGAATTAAACCCGCAGGAACCATTCCTTTTCTAAAACCAGGAATATTGGCAGATTTTGCGTATTGTTTTAAGCTTTTTTCAAATGTGGGTTGATAATCTGTTGGAGTTACAATAACGGTAAGTTTATCGTTTAATAACCCAATGTTCTCTCTACTAACTGTTGCCATTTTATTTAAACCCCATCCCCTCTATGGGTGCTGTTAAGTGATCAATAAAAAAGCCCCATTTAGGGGTTGGGGCTTTTTTTAGTGCGGATGATAGGGGTCGAACCTACATGCCTTGCGGCGCTAGATCCTAAGTCTAGTGCGTCTGCCAATTTCGCCACATCCGCATTTTCCAACTACCGTAATATAAACTACATTGCCAATTGGGCGGCAAAAATAGGGGATTGATAGCAATTTTAGAATTATCGATAATTTTTTTTCAATCTTATGCTAATAATTTACCTATAATAGGCATTTTTAAAAATTCTTTTCGTTCAACTTTAATAATAAATATGCTATATGCAAGCATTAAAATAGTGGCAATGGCATAACTAAATAGCTGATTTGCCCAAAGCAATGTAATTGCTTTATGTATATAAAAAAGTATTGTAACAATTACCAAATAGGCAATTAGTTTTTTGGTAGCATAAGGAATAAAATAATTTTTTTGTCCCCAAACGTAGCTTAAAACCATCATTGTACCATAACAAAAGAAAGTAGCCCAAGCACAAGCCATGTAACTGAAATATCGGATGAATACGAAATTGAAAACAATGGTTATTGCAGCACCAATTAAAGTAATGTAAGCACCTGCAATGGTTTTATTACCTAATTTATACCAAACACTAAGGTTATAATAAATGCCTAAAAAAATATTTGCCATTAATAAAATTGGAACCACTCTTAATCCTGTGTGCATTTTTTTATCTATAAAATGCTTCCAAACATCCATATATAAAGCCACTATTAAAAACATAAAGCTTAGCACAATAACAAAAAATTTCATAACTCTAGCATAACTTTTAGCTGCATTTGCTTCTTGTGCCTGCTTAAAGAAAAATGGTTCTGCCCCCATTTTAAAGGCTTGAACTGCTAAAGAAATTAAAATAGATAATTTATAACAAGCCGAATAAATACCAACTTCCGCTTTTGCTGCTGCTTCTGTAGCAACGGGTGCCCACCAACTGAGCATAATTCTATCGAAGGTTTCATTAATCATTCCACTAAATCCTGCAATAATAATGGGCATTCCATACAACATCATTTCTTTCCATAATGACCAATGGAATTGAAATTTGAAACTGAAAAATGTTTTTGATAATAATAAAAAAGTACAAAATGCTTGAATAAGATTTGCTAATAAAACATAACCTGTTGCCCAATTGGGTTTGTAAAAACTACTTAACCAATGATTGGGTTGTTCTTGAATTAATTTGGGACAAATGCTTATAAAAAAATATACTGCAATTATATTAATCAGTATGCCACTAATTCTTATAAAGGCAAATTGTACAGGCCTACCATCTTGTCGCAATTTTGCGAATGGAATTGCAGATAAGGCATCGAATGCTATAATTGAAGCTACTAGATATACATATTCTACATGATTACTCAATTTTAAAATTGATGCAATTGGTGCTGGAAACAACAATAATAATGATGTAACTAATAAAACTGCTGTAATTATAGAAATGCTTGTATTGCTATGTACTTGTGATGTATCGTTTTTTGATGAAGAAAATCTAAAAAATACAGTTTCCATTCCATGCAATACAAAAACGCTAATCAATGGTAAAAGTGAATAAACATTACTCATTTCTCCATATTCGGTATTGCTAAACTTATTTGTTAGATATGGAGTAAGTAAATAATTAATAAATCTTGCAGCAATAGAACTAAGTCCATACCACAATGTTTGACCAGCTAATTTTTTAATATTACTCAAAACAGAAAATACAATTTAACGGTAAATGTAATAAATGTACAGCTAGTGTATATGCATGA
>Ga0114938_1002244_pt1 | contig 12348 bp, 13 predicted proteins | sample AshMeaBigSpring_FD_88675 | JGI IMG/M metagenome (GOLD analysis project Ga0114938, IMG submission 88675) | Groundwater microbial communities from Big Spring, Nevada to study Microbial Dark Matter (Phase II) - Ash Meadows Big Spring | ecosystem: Environmental > Aquatic > Deep subsurface >...
GATCCGGCTTCAAAATCATACAAAGCACTACCGGGTGGTGATGCATTTATTGTAATGAGCAATTACACCGATAAGCAGGTTTGGAAAAACGGAAGCTGCCGGCTCTACGATTTGGGAAACGATGTGCTCGGTTTACAATGGTTCACCAAAATGGGAAGTATTGGTGGTGATGTGCTGAGTGGAATTCAAACAGCCATTGATAAAGCCGAGAAAGGTTATAAAGGACTGGTTATTGCCAATGAAGGTGCCAACTTTTCTGCCGGCGCCAACGTAGGTATGATTTTCATGCTGGCCATTGACCAGGAGTATGATGAACTGGATATGGCCATCCGCCTGTTCCAGAATACCATGATGCGGGCCCGTTATTCTTCAGTTCCCGTTGTAGTAGCGCCACATGGATTAGCATTAGGCGGCGCCTGTGAATTGAGTCTGCACGCAGATAAATGCTGCCCTGCTGCTGAAACCTATACTGGTTTGGTTGAATTAGGTGTTGGTCTTATTCCCGGTGGCGGTGGTACAAAAGAATTTGTACTCAGGGCATCTGATGAAATGCATGAAGATGAACCGGAAACAATCACATTAAAGAACAGGTTTCTTTCAATTGCAACTGCAAAGGTTGCCACATCTGCCCACGAAGGTTTTGGACTGGGTGTCTACAGAAAAGGATTAGACGAAGTGGTACCTAACATCAATCGCAGGATTGCAGAAGCAAAAAAATCGGTGATTGAAATATATGATAGCGGCTACACAGCCCCTGTTCAAAGAACTGATATAAAAGTGCTGGGTCAATCCGCACTCGGTGCCTTGTACTCCGGTATTCATGCCATGAAGACAGCCAACTATGCTACAGAGCATGATGCATTAGTGGCTAAAAAGCTGGCATATGTAATGTGCGGTGGCGATTTGAGTGAACCGACATTGGTATCAGAACAATATTTACTTGACCTGGAAAGAGAAGCATTTCTTTCTCTTTGTGGCGAAAAGAAGACACTGGAAAGGATACAGAGTGTGCTGAAGAGCGGCAGGCCGATTCGGAATTAATGCTATCTTTAGAACGACCAAAAACCTTTCACCATGCAAATATCTGTTGTTGATTTTGCAAAAGACCGTGTTGTTTATAATATTACGCAGTGTACCCGGGAAGAGTTGATGAATAAGCTCAACCTGTTCTTTACTTCCGAAGGATATAAACAAGGATCTACAGAAGGTGATACGACCTACTATACAAAAGGCAACCGGGTGCTTCGCCTGCTGTTTGGCGCATTTGTAAAATACCATAAGCAAAGTTTAAATGTGAAGCAGGAAGGTGAACTGTTCTCTGTAATGCTGCACAAAGATTCCTCGGGCATTTCCGGCGGATTAATAGGTATTAACCAGGTGAAAAAAGAATTTGCCCGACTGGCAGAAGCATTCAAGGAATATTTTACCTGATAACTATACTCCATCAAACATTTATCCAGGATGAAAAAGAAACTTCTCTTACCAGCATTGTTGGCCATTAGCATAATGGTGCAGGCACAGACAAATTATTCAGGCTCTTATGGATATTCCTTCAAGCCACAAGGTGATCCACCGGCTACAGAAAAAAACAGGGGGCCAAAGGGAAGCCTCGTTTTCTTAAAAATGGATGGCGATAAATACCGTTTCTGGCTGGATGTAGAAACAGGCTGGCCCCTGTATCATGTAGGTGAAACAGACGGAACAATCACATTTGTAAATGACACTGCTTCTTTTGATAATACATTTGAAGATGCCTCCAACCCTTGTATTCTAAGTTTTAAAGTAACCGGGAATATAGTCATTATTAATAGCCACTCTACTTCTTTTAATTGCGGATTTGGACAAGGAGTTCATGCAGATGGAGAGTATGGCAAATTAAAAATACAACCAGCACTGAATAACGCCTGGCTGAAGAAAGAATACCCGCAATCACCCGTTGCGCTGGTAACAAGTAACAGGGCTGAAATATTCCAGGACGAAACCTGCCTGCACTCCTTTTCTCCCAAACGATATTTTGTGAAAGGCGATAAATTCATGAGTATAGCCGAAACGGAAAAATGTATTTACACTGAATACATCCCTTCACCCGGCAAGTTCGTCTATGGCTGGATAAAGAAATCTGAAGTCAAACTATTGCCGGCAGAATAAAAATGGGATCAGCAGAAATAGAAAAGAGTACACTTACTATTTATTCTCACATTATCACCTACGGTAATGCGGCCACTCCGCAATTGACCGAAATGATCAGGGATGAAATAGAAACCATGTGGAATGAACCGGGTGGAAATTTAGTACTTGATGAAATTAAATTGAAGGTTGTTTTCAGCATAAGTGCAGCTTATCAGCCGGGAATTCTTGATATTGACATTTACCAGAATCTTGATCCCCGTAACAATTATTTCCGCATTGAAGAATTTGCCCATGGCAATATTTCATTTGTAGACGGACTGGGTTGTAACAGTGGCTATTTCAAATTGGAGAACCTGTACAAAGGATCCACTACAGCCGCCCATGAATATGGACATACGTTAGGACTGGAACATCCGGAGCAATTAGACATAAGGGGAAAAGGTGTTCCGGGTATTATGTATCCCCGGGGGACATTAGTAGATCCGCAATACCAGTATGAACCGGATAAACCGGCAGGTGCAAAGGGCGGCACTATTCACCCGATGTATCGCAGAGTATTACAACAGGATATTGATAACCTGAAATTGCATAAACTGAGCTTTGAGAATAACAAAGCTATACTGGGCGAATTCACCAATATCTGGCACCCGGATCACTCAGGCATGAGCTGGAACCCTTTTATGGCATAATCAGCAAAAACTTTTCACTGCCTCCTTAATAGCTGCATAACGAAAACTAAACCCCGCTTTCTCTGCTTTGGCTGAACTCACCGTTGCACTCTTCAGTATTTCAATACTCATTTCTCCCAGCATCATTTTCAAGACAAAAGAAGGAACCGGAACAGGTATATAAAATTTATTGCGGGCTTTGGCCAGTGTCAAGATTAATTCTTTATTAGAAACCGGTGAAGGAGCTACCGCATTATATACACCACGGATATCTTCTCTTTCAATAGCCGTGATAAACATATTCACCAGGTCATCTATATGAATCCAGCTGATGATCTGCCTGCCGCTGCCGAGAATGGAGGCAATACCAAACTGCAGAGGTTTGATAAACTCTTTCAGCGCACCGCCCTCTGTTGACAATACAATACCAATGCGAAGCTTTACCAACCGGTTGCCCATTACAGCCACCGGCTCAATACTCTTTTCCCATTGCTTGCAAGTTTGCCCGAGAAAGTCATCCGCTGCTTTATCAGTCTCTATAAATTTTTGGGTACTACTCCCCTCTCCATGCAATGGAGAGGGGTTGGGGGTGAGGTCATCCGCCCCATACCATCCAATTGCTGAAGCGCTGATCACCGCCTTCACTTTGTTGGGAATACTTTTCAAACTATGCACCAGCAATGCTCCGCTTTTCACCCGGCTGTCAACAATCTCCTGTTTCCTTTTTGACGTCCATCTTTTATCCGCCACCCCTGCGCCTGCCAAATGAACAATATAATCTGCTTTTGCGATGGCATCAGCATCTATCTCCTGCTTCACCACATTCCATTTCGCAAACGATAATCCATTTTCATATTGCCTGCCCGCCGTGGCAGGAGCTTGCCGAAGGTTGTCATTCTGAGCCTGTCGAAGGGTGAGCTTACCGAAGGACCCCCTCCCCATCACTATCACTTCATATCCTTTATCCAGCAAGGCCTTAGTCAAGGCCCTGCCCACCATTCCCGTTCCGCCTGTAATTAATACTGTTTTCATTTTTGTTTATTGAAGGTAGTTGCTATATAGTTATCTGCTCTAATTGAATTTTATAACCACAGCGCCACAACGACACAGTGATTCACAGTGTTTTTTTTGCTGCTTCCTGCCTATTAGTTAAAACACCCCGTGTTACGTTGTGTCTCCCTGCCTCTGTGGTTCAAAAACAACATACCATTCACCATATTGTTCTGCCTAATTATCCATAATCTTTTACCTTCACCGCCATAAATTTTATGGCATGAGTGTAGTGCTCTCAATAAACAATCTTTCCAAATCATACGGATCAGTAAAAGCACTGAACGGTATATCCTTCGATGTGCCGCAGGGCTCTGTGTTTGGTATCCTCGGCCCTAACGGTAGCGGCAAAACTACCCTGCTCGGTATTGTAATGGATGTACTGCGTGCCAACGGAGGACAGTTTTTGTGGTTTGGCCAGCCCGGTACTTCACCGCAATTGCGGCAAAAGATCGGCTCACTGCTGGAGACACCCAATTTTTACAGCTACCTGTCAGCCATCGCCAACCTCAAAATTACCCAGTCCATCAGCCGGCGTGGTAATAAAAAGGAAATTGAGGAAGTGCTGAAAAAAGTGAACCTGTATAATCGCCGTTTCAGCCGTTTTAAAGAGTTTAGCCTTGGTATGAAGCAACGCCTCGCTATTGCTGCAGCATTACTCGGCGATCCGAAAGTGCTGGTACTCGATGAACCTACCAACGGTCTCGATCCTGTCGGCATTGCTGAAATAAGAGAGCTGATCATTGAATTAAAAGACAGGGGCCATACCGTCATTATGGCCAGCCACCTGCTGGATGAAGTGGAAAAAGTTTGTACCCATGCCGCTATTTTAAAAACAGGACAGCTTATTGCCACCGGCCTGGTAGATGAAATACTGATGGATGAAGATGTGGTAGAAGTATGTGCCGCCAACCTGCCGCAACTGGCCGACCTCATGCGCAAACTCAGCGGTACTGTATTGGTGGATGAAAAAGCCGGCACTGTACAGTTAATGTTACCCAAGGGCACGGCCAATATGGAGAATATCAACCGCTATTGTTTTGACAACGGCATTGTGCTCTCGCAACTGATGCTGAAGAAAAAACGATTAGAAGCAAGATTTTTTGAACTGACTAATAACTAAACGTAATGTCATGCTTGTAAAGGTCAGATAATTCGGTAACAGAATCAAAGTGTTAACTTGATTTTGTTATGGCAATAAATACAAATGATTTGACAGTTGAACGTAAGTACTTAGATACTTATCGTTTTATGATTAAGGAGTATGAACAGGTGAAGTCCAAAACACATCCTGTTTATAGATATGTAGAAGCTCTTTATGAAGCCTGGGGAACGAACAGGAAGAGTTTTTTGAAGTATTACAACAGGTTTAAACAAAGCGGAAAGGCTTCAGCTCTGCTGCCTCAAAAGCGAGGTCCCAAGTATAAGACCAGGCGGCCATTAAAGTTCATTGAGAACAAGGTAATAGAGTTACGGCAACGGGGCAACTCAAAACATGAGATTGTCAGCATTTTAAGGCCGACTTTGAATAAATTTACACCTTCCGCATCCGGAGTTTATAACATCTGTAAGCGTTACGGCTTAAACAGGTTAACTCCGGCGATCAGGGAGAATAAGCGTAAAATTATCAAAGAAAGAATGGGCCAGCTGGGACACATCGATTGCCATCATTTAGGCAAAGCTATTATCCGGGGAGAAAGCCGTAAGCTTTACCTGGTATGCGTTTTAGATGACTACAGCCGTTTGGCCTGGGCAGAAGTAACAGAAGATGTTACTGCGCTGACGGTGATGTTTGCGGCTTTAAAATGTATGAATATACTTCACGATCAGTATAAGATAAAGTTCGAAGAAGTGCTTACAGACAATGGCCCGGAGTTTGGTCAAAGGAATAGTAAGAGCAAGACGCAGCATCCTTTTGAACGAATGCTTTTGGAGTTGGGGATTAAACACCGTTATACACAGCCCTATCGTCCACAGACAAATGGTAAAGTAGAACGTTTCTGGCGAACCATAAAAGAGGATTTAATAACAGAAACGGATTTTGATTCTTTGAATGAGTTTAAGGATGAAGTGCTCCAGTATATGGTTTATTACAATCATGAGCGGCCACATGGGGGAATAGAAGGTAAAAAGCCATATGAAATGACTGGCACTGAGAAAACGTAAAAGGAAACAAAGATGTTGAACGGCGAACGGAAATCCTTTCAAATTGAAGTGAGCCGTTCAACATCGGCTAAATATAAAAGTGTTACCGAATTACTAAACAATTACAATGCTGAGCTTGCCGAAGCATGATTACTATTATCACCCTTCGACAGGCTCAGGGTGACAAATACAACGAACTATGACCAATCTTATTCGCACCGAATGGCTCAAGATGAAGGGCTACCCCGCCTTCTGGTGGATACTGGGTGCCACTGCCCTCGCCTATCCCGCCATCAATTACGGCTTTTACAAGATCTATGAAGACATCATGGGCAATCCTACCGAGGCCGCCCAGATGGCAAAAATGTTTATCGGTAATCCCTTCTCTTTTCCGGAAGCATGGCATACCGTGGCCTTTGCCTCTTCAATGTTCACCTTTATACCTGCGGTAGTGGTCATCATGTTCATCAGCAATGAATATACTTACCGCACCCACCGGCAGAATATTATTGATGGCTGGAGCCGCAGCCAGTTTGTCACCAGCAAGCTCATTGATGTACTCATCATTACCCTCATCATCACCCTGCTGTATTTTGTTATTGCACTCATCACCGGTATCAATAACCAGGAGCGGCTGATCAAAAACACCTGGGGACAGGCACATTATATTGCCTTGTTTGCGCTGCAAACATTTTCACAGCTTTCCATTGCCTTCCTGTTTGGCTTTCTTATCCGAAAAGCATTTTTGGCACTCGGCATCTTTTTATTTCAGTATATGATACTGGAAAATATTCTCGCAGGCTATCTATATGCAAAGGCAGGTGATGAAGGACGTTTCCTGCCCATCGAAATATCTGACAGGCTGATACCCATGCCCACTTTTATGGCCCGCCTCAACCCGGAGCGGTACAAAACACTAGTAGACTCCATCCCGCAGCATGTGGTACTCACCGTTATCCTTACCACTATCATCTGGGCTTTTTGTTACTGGCTGAACAAACGGAGAGACCTGAAGTAGTTTGAGGTTTAAGGTTTGAAGTTAAAAGTTGAGAGAGACGGATAATTTTAGTTTTCTGTCTATTATTAACTACTAAAAAAAACATATGCTAACCTCCATTCACCCCAAGCTTCCCATGCGGGATAAAGCCATTACCAAAGATTACTATCTCCATCAGCTCGGCTTTACCCTTGGCGGCAACGCAGATTATGATGGTTATTTAATGGTGGAGAAGGACAACATACAAATCCACTTTTTCGAATTCAAAGCGTTGGATCCAAAAGAAAACTACGGGCAGGTGTACATCCGCACTAATGATATTGATGGTTTATACCAGTCGCTGCTTGCCAATAAGATAGCCATTCACCCGGCAGGACATTTGGCCACAAAACCTTGGGGGCAAAAAGAATTCTCTCTCCTCGATCCGGATAATAACTTACTTACTTTCGGACAGGCAGGATAATTATAAACCCCGATATAGAGATACCGGGGTTTGTAAACAGGAATCAAAACTATGAATGCAAGAGTTTATGTGTTTGGTGTGAGTTCTACGTCTACGGTTTTCATGATGCCGGTTTCTACTTCTATGTCGTTGAAGGTGACACCGGAGAAACCGGGGGCGGTGACAAGCATATTGTATAAACCCGCTGCGAGCTGCGGACATTCGTAATGACCGTCTTCGTCTATCTCTACTGTTTTATTGGATGGACCATTAAAGGAAACTTCTCCTGAAGTGACGGGATTATCTGTGCCTGCTATTACTACATTTCCTTTTATACCCTGGTTGCCGGGGCCTTCTACATTGAGCAATACCTGATCGAAGGTGAAGAGTTTTTTTACGGCTTCGTTCTTTTTGAAAATCCTTTGCCCATCTGCGAACATATCCATGACAGAAGCGAATATGCTGTTGTTGGCTTCAATCTTTGTTTGTGTTTCTACTTCGTCTGTTTGTGATGCAGTGATATAAGATGCATGGAGTGCATCGTAATCTGTTTTGATGGCGGCAAATGCGGCAGGAAAAGTGGCGGGCATGATGTTGCCTGCGGTGAGGTCGGCGGTGTTGGCCGTGGCGAATGCAACACCATCTGTTAACAACCTGCTGACAGCACCCCAATCATCTTTTAGAGACCGGGCATAGTGCGACTGGCCTGCTGCATCGAGTTTGATATCTACCTGGTCGGCAGCGTATGCTTTGGTGATGTAGCGTTTTAAGCGCTGCCACATTTCCATTCCTTCTGCTGCTTTGTTTTTGAGATTGACCCGGAGGGTGCGGCTGTCTTCTGTGCGCTGCTCTTCATCGGCGAGGGCTTCGGCTGCATTGACGGCAGCGATCTGCGTGGCGATGAAGGGGGCGGTGTACGTGGGAGAGAATGCGGCGAAGTCTGCGAGGTAAGTGGTGCATGATGCCCAGCCACTGCGGCATACGGCATAGAGAGATTGCTGGCTGCAATTGTAATTTGGTTTTGCCATTTTGATAAGTGTTTAAAGGTTAATGAATAAATGAAAGAGGTAAAAGATGTCTTCAGATATGAACCGGAGGCTTTCCGATACGATTCGGAGCTCTTCCGATGTGAACGGGAGTTGTTCAGATATGAGCCGGATGTCTTCCGATGCGGACCGGAGTCGTCCAGATATGGGCCGGATGTGTTCAGATGCGAACAGGAGGCTTTCCGATACGATTCGGAGCTCTTCCGATATGAATTGGAGGTCTTCCGATGTGAATGGGAGTCGTTCAGATATGAATCGTAGTCGTTCATATACGAGCCGGATAAGCCCAGAAATGCCGGTAAGTGAATGATTTTGAACACTTTCAAGGGAAGAAGGTCTTTACAGGATGAAATTAGGGATATATATAAAGCCAGACAATTACCTGTTAGTGGTAGTGGTAAGGGTAAGCCCTTATTATGAAATGTTAAAGTGCTAAAAAGGCATATAGCCGCAGCCAGGGAAAATGGGTGATTAAAGAGATGAGAAGATTACGGGGGGCTGCCAACGTTATATATGCGGAGAGTAGAAAAATATGGAGATATATAGAGAAAAGGGAAGATTTATTTTTTTATGAAATCAAAAAAATTACTTTTGAGAGGTATTAGTTGATTGTTTATTTAAGTTCTTATAAGCGTTAACAGGATACTTCGTTTACTGAAATCGTGGAAAATTTCGAGCACAACGGGGTATGGCACTGTGAACGCACCGGAAACGGTGTGTTCCTTTTGCTATATCAGTTGTGCAGGGCTTCCACGAGCCTCAGTAAACTATATATGCGTAAAGGACACGCCGTTTTCATTTTATAAAGAATTGTGAAATTGCTAACTGAACTGCATCCTTTACATTTGAGCAACTTACACAATCCGTCCCTTGTTTCCTGGTTCGGGAAACAAACTATAACACCTTGAGGCATGAAAAAGATTCACTAGGGCGGCCAGATGCAATGCATTTGGCTGAGCGGTCTGCTATGGCTCATCCCCACAGCGACTGATATGGAATAATTAATAAAAACTAATTGCCGATGATGACCTTATCCTGAAAATGAATGCATCTACTGATGCAACTAATTATCCTTATTAAAAATCTTTTAAACTAATTGATTATGAAGTTCAAACAAATTTTTTATTTAAGCTTTATCCTTATTACAGGAATTTTTGCATTCAATGCCTGTCGAAAATCCGATCAACAAGCTAATCAATCCCAATTACCTATTGATAATCCAAAGTTCTTTTCTAATCACCGGACAACTGATCCTACGGAAGCAGCCTTGGTAGATTTTATCAGGCGGAAAAATGAAAAATCTCCTTTTATTAATAAAGTAATCAGCCAGATTGGTTATCCTTATTGGGACAAAATGGTGGTAATACCAGCCACAAGTAACAAATCTGGTAGGGGTAATTCAGATTCATTACATACTACTTTTTTTATACCGTTTGTCAGGGAGTCACAGAACTTTGTCAATGCTTCGATGGTCATCCAGACTTATCCCGGAGATACTACTTTTTCTTATAAGTGTGACTGGCAATATAAGCAACGGATAAATGGCTCTCCTTTAGTAGACACAACTGCTGAGAACTTTGCTTTTCTTTTTATGTATCTTGATCATAATGTTTTTGGGCATACCAGGTTCACTATTACCGATACTACCTTATTTCAGGATATGCCTGTTCCTGCAGGACTTACCGGACGAGAAATAAGAATTAATCCTTCCGCTAATGGCAAAATTGCCTATAATCGTAACTCTTTAGTGACTGTAATGTATTGTTTTTATGGATATTATTGCGGTACACTAGATGCTATTACCTGTAATGATGAAAATGGGTGTGACTATCTAAATTGTGCAACAGGCCAATGTTATGCGACTGCTACTTGTTTTGACTTTGAGGTGGAAGAAGGAACAGGCGGCGGAGGCGGTAGTGGTACAGGCACTGGTGGTACAGGAACGGGAGGTACATCCGGTGGCAGTGGTGGTACGGGGAGCACTACACCGCCACCATGCCCAACAGGACCTGTGACGCCGGATAATGTAACTAATCCCTGTGACCCGGGATGGAATTCTACATCACTTAGTACAATTATTTCTTTTTTAAGTAATTATTTGTCCTTAAGCAGTAGTGAATCGACATGGTTAGCACAAAATCCAACTTTGGCAATACAGTTATATCAATACGCAACTACAAGTACAGTTGTAGAAAAGGTAACGATAGCAAAGGAGCATTTACAAAGAATGATAAGTGATATAGAGTATTATAATTTTGTTCAAAATCATATGCAAACGGGAAATGCTGGTTTAACTTGGTGGAATGACTTGACATGGATTGAGAATCCTAATAACTTTAACTTAGATATTACAAGAGCAGCTGAACAAATTGGTGATATTTCAGCTGCGGAAAAGGCACTTATTGCTATTTACCCCTTACAAGCCTACATAATCCGAAACAATGTTCCCGTCGCATTTGCCATGAGTGAGTCAAGAATTCCTACAGGTACAGGACTAAATGATAAAAGAGATGCATTTAGACATGCTTTTTTTCAAGCAATCAATACTAGAGATGTTCCGGGGCGTATTTTTCCTAATACAATTACAGGTTCAGCAATTGTGGGCCTATTTGCTACTGCACATGAAAGTGAAGTTCCTGCTCAACTTCAATTAGAGAAGGAGATGGATTTGTTTAATAATAATATCGGTATATCATATTGCTGGAACTGCTGGACAACTGCAAATAATAGTATTGCAGATGCTTTAATGATTAAATTAAATAATGGTGAACTGAAATATCTTAAGCCTATTTGGAGCCCAAAATTTAATCCTCGAGGTGAATTAATTAATTTAAACGGAGATCCAAATTTTTGGGGGCCTAATGGCGCAAATGTGCCATCTCAGGCTACACATGGCATTATCGTTAGTACTCAAATTATTCCTACTAATCAATAGTTTATTATGCGGATATTACTTGTTTCAGTTATTATTCAGTTTTTATTTGTTAGCTGTAGCTCGCAGGAAAGAAAAATTTTTTTTGTTAATAAGTCAGGCTCCACAGTTGATAGTACCATTATTAATATATTTTCTGCAACAGAATTTTCAATAAAAAAGGAAAAAATTATTAATAATGATACTATTGTAAACTTTATTCCAATTGGGAGACCTGAGTCTAATAATCATGATATTACAATACAGGTTACTGTTTATATTAATGGAGTGAGCCCAGTATCAGATTTTAGATATAATGATTTAAGCGGCTATCTTGGCTCGGATTATTTCATAATAATTAATGATAAGAAAAAACTAGAATGGAAAATTGCAGAATGAAATTAGAAAATATGTTAACTACACAAAGCTAAATAACGGAGAGTTGTTGTATATAAAACCATTGGATTTTTCTGCATCACCATATTCTGATGCAAATCATGATGATGTTCAATATTGCCCTACTTGTTTGAAGGGTTATTAAGTACCTTGGTTTTAACGCCAACATATCAATAATATGAGATTAATATTATTTTGCTTTCTTTTTGGATTATTGCATGGTTGTATTGAATACAAACCAGCTTATCTTAAAATGAAAGATGAAACTGGCAATCGGATTTTTGAAAGTAAAAAAGATTTTTTGAGAGAATATGCTTTATGTAGTTGTTTATTTGAAAATTATTCATCTGATAATCTCAAAGTAAAGGATAATAGTAAAAAAACTTATTATGACTTATCAGACGATGATTTGCTAATTAAATCAGTTGGTGAAAAAATTGATAGTTTTATTAAGGTTAGCATAAACGAGAAATCTAAGGTTCAAGGTCAAACCTATGAAGACAGAAAATCACCAACATTTGATTGCATACAATTATATAAAAGCAAAAAATTAGATAAGTTCA
>Ga0114938_1002246_pt1 | contig 12332 bp, 12 predicted proteins | sample AshMeaBigSpring_FD_88675 | JGI IMG/M metagenome (GOLD analysis project Ga0114938, IMG submission 88675) | Groundwater microbial communities from Big Spring, Nevada to study Microbial Dark Matter (Phase II) - Ash Meadows Big Spring | ecosystem: Environmental > Aquatic > Deep subsurface >...
CGTTTTCCCGGAGCCAACCTCACCTTGCAATAGTCGATGCATGGGATGGGCCGAGGCGAGGTCCTGGCGGATCTCATCGATCACCCGACGCTGGGCGCCGGTCAGTGGGAACGGTAGCGCCGAAAGGAACTCCTCCACCAGTCCGTCGGCTGCCACGTGAGCGATCCCCTTGGAGGTTTCAAGCTGATGCCGCTTGCGCAGCGCCAGCGCCAGCTCGAGGCGGAACAACTCATCGAACACCAGGCGTCGGCGTGACTGCTCAACTTGATCGAGGTCGCTCGGAAAGTGAATCCCAGCCATGGCTGCCTCCCGGGTGATGAGGTCCAACCGCAGCCGGAGCTCATCTGGGAGGGGATCTGGCAACGGTTGAGCTCGGTCGAGCGTGACATGGATCGCACGCCGCAAGACCCCGGCACTCACCCCCCCTGCCACCGGATGCACAGGAACTATCCGTCCAGTAACCAGCGACTCGGTGGGTCGATCCAGCACATCGGCATCCGGACTGGTCATTTGCAGCCGACCCTTGCGTCGCTCCAGCTTGCCGGAGAGAGCCACCTCCACTCCGGGCGTCAACTGTCTTTGCCGGAACAGCTGGTTGAACCAGGTTGCCACCAGGTAGCCGGAACCGTCGAAGACGAGTGCTTCGATGATGGCGAGATTGGCGCGCACCCGCCGCACCTTTAGGTCCTTGACCTCCCCGATAACGGTCAGCTCTTCCCCTAACGGAGCCGTCTCCAGACCCTCGGTTCGACTGCGATCGATATAGCGGCGAGGGACATGAAACAAAAGATCAGCGGCGGATGTGATTCCGGCCTTGGAGAGCTCGGCGCTGCGTTTTCCAGCCAGTCCAGGGATTTGGCTCACCGGGACAGCCGCCAGGGAAGCCAAACTGCGGCTCATGTATGTGCGTACCAGCTATTTTGCAGCACTAGTGCTCTGTCTGGGAAATGGCGTAAGGGCGTCGTGGGTCGGCTAGTCCCCACGATCTTTTCCCAGACGGTGCACAAATCGACGACGAGGCGCAGCCGTGTGCTGCGTCGAGGAGGAGGACGCCGCCAGAGGCGTCGTGGGCCGGCAAGACTCCTGACCTCTTTTTCCGGGCGGTGCACTATGATCCCAGCCCCCAAGGAGGTCGATGTGTCGGCGCGATGTGAGATCTGCGGAAGAGAGCCCTGGGTTGGAAAACAGGTGAGCTTTTCGCATCGTCGGTCCTCCCGCCGCTGGCTTCCCAACATCCAGCGAGTACGGGTTCCCGACGGCACCAATTCGCGGCGGATCCGAGTCTGCACGTCCTGCATCAAAGCCGGCAAGATCCAAAAAGCGTAGGCACAGGCGGGGAGGCCCACATGCGGAGAAGCCCCGCAGGCCCCCGAAGGAAAAGGCCCACCCCAGAAGGAAAGAAACCGCCTGAACAGGAGGAATTTGCGGATGGTGGACCGTCAGTAGCCGTCGGAGCCAAAGCGCAGACGGGTGGCGTAAGCCTGGCCGTCCACCGTCTCTAGGTCGAAAACTACGCGCTGACCTTGGCGCAAGGTTCGGAAAAGACTTCCCTGCAGCGAACCGGACCGTAGCCAGACCGCGGCTTGGTCGTCATCTCGAACAATCACTCCCAACCCGGTGACGGGATCGTAAACCTTGACTACCCCTTGCATTATCCGATCGAGTATAAGCCGCGCATGAGCAGTCACCCCGTCACACCTCGGTCTGATCATCTATAGTCGCCCCCAGCTCAAGAGGAGGAGTCATGGTCGAGGCGTACATTCTGATTCAAACCGAGGTAGGCAAAGCCGCCCAAGTAGCCGGCGACGTTGGCAAGATCACCGGAGTGTCCCAATCCGATGCGGTTACCGGTCCTTACGATGTGATCGTACGGGTCGAAGTGGATAGCGTCGACAGTCTTGGCAAGTTGGTGGTTACCAAGGTGCAGGGCGTTTCCGGAATCACCCGGACCCTCACCTGCCCAGTCGTCAGCCTCTGAAATCCTCTTAGCACTTCACGGTCGCACGCCGCCGCGCCGTGAGCGTGCCAGCTGCACCAGTTCGTCGCACAACTCCGGATAGCTCATACCCGAGGCCTGCCACAGCAGAGGGAACATCGATCGAGGCGTGAAGCCGGGCATGGTGTTGAGTTCGTTGACCACAAACCCCCTTCCCCCTTGTTCGTAGAGGAGATCGACCCTGGCCAAACCGGAACCCTCGAGCGCCTCGAACGCCATCGCAGCTAGCCGTCGAGCAGTGGCGGCCTCAGCTTCGGTGAGCGGAGCTGGCACCAGCAACTGGGTCCCAGTGTCGAGGTACTTGGCTCGGTAGTCGTACCACTCGGTGTTGGGGATCACCTCGCCCGGCACCGAGGTACGCGGCCCTTCCAATACCCCAACCTCGATCTCTCGTCCCGCGATTGCCTGCTCGACCATCGCTTTCTCGCCATGTTCGAGGGCCAGCATGATGGCGTCCTTCAGTTCTGACTCGGAGTGCACTTTGGTGATACCAACCGAGGAACCCAGCCCGGCCGGTTTCACGAAGTTGGGAAAGCCAATCCGGTCTTCGATCAGCGAGACCAGGGCACCCGGCTCATTCTCGAAGTTGTCCATGCGCACCACCACCCATGCCGCCACCGGCAAGCCAGCCTCTCGCAGCAGCCGTTTGGCAACCGCCTTGTCCATCGCAACCGCGGAGCCGAGCACCCCTGCCCCCACATAGGGAATGCCAACTGTCTCGAACAGACCCTGAATCGTCCCGTCTTCACCAAAGGGTCCGTGCAACACCGGGAACACCACTTCGAAGATCTGGTCGCCATGCGGGCCGCGCAGCGCGCCAGTCGGCACGTCCAGGTGGACCTCGGGACCAACCGCCTCCAGCGGGTTGCGCTCCTGGGCCAAGTGCCACCCGCCCTTTTTGTCGATTCCTACCAAGCCGACCTGGTGGCCACCGGTTCGAAGCGCGGCTGCCACCGCCTGCGCGGATAGGCAAGAAACCTCATGCTCGGCCGACCTTCCGCCGAAAAGGACTAGTACAGAGGCCATCTTCGAGCCTCGAGCCTAGGCCACTTGGTTAGGAAGGGCATGCAGGAAGGGTTCTACCGCGAGTTCGATCGGCTCCGCCCGGCCCCCAAGCAAAGCTCAACCGCGCCCGAAGTCTCAACCCAGCCTCCCGGCTCCCGCAAGAACCGCAAGCAGGCACGGCGAGAGGCTCGGGCGGTTGCGCAAGATGCGATCAAAGCCACCGACGCCAAGATCAGCGAACGCATCGCTTTGGAGAAGGAGGCCCTGGCGGCAGCCTTGACTCCTCGCCCCGACGAGGCAAGCCATCGTCGCCAAACCAGGGGCATTCGGGCCGATTCTGAGCGAGAGATCAAGCGCCTCACACGGCTAGGGAAATCCGAGCGACAACGTCTGCGCAAGGCCGGCAAACGTGGAGCACTTGCCGAGATTCGCCTGGCTGGCGAGCTCTCAGTCGAACGCCAGGGCCGCCCCAATGCCGGAGCCACTGCTGAGGAACTCGTCGCCGACACCACCTTGGCGGTCGAAAACAAGATCGCATACTTGGCGAATGCCCTGGAGGCAGCTCAACAAATCAGTGATGGCGAGCGTCGTCGTCAACACCGGCGTCGGGTCAAACAGGCAGAGGCTGGGTTCGCCTCCGAGACCAAACGCCTGCGGCACTTGCAGCGCCGAGAAATCAAGCGATTGCGCCAAGCGGGGCGGAAGGGTGATTGGGAAGCGATCCGAATCGCCGAGGAACTGCGGTCCGAGCAAGCCGCCTGGGATGCCGTGGAACAGGATCCTGAGCTGGCCATCCCCGAACCCAACCTGCCGGCTCCCCCCAGCTCGGGGATCTTGGCCGAGTCGGTCACCCGGCCTTCACCTCCCCCCCCCACAACCCTTAGCGGCGCTCGCCGTAGATCACTCGCGGTGATTCTGGGCCTGGCCTGGGCCGGCCTCGGCGGTGCCGCCTACCTGGCCTGGAACCAACACCGACTTGACGACCATTTGCTGGCGGGGGCCTTGGCCGCCACCGGGGTGGGACTGCTCGCCTTCAGTTTGATGCCGTGGCGGCGCATAGCCAGCCGCGGAGTCGCCACTACTTTGTTGCTTGGTTTCGTGCTGATGCTGACTGCGGGCATGGTCGCGGCTGCCTCCCTGACTACCTCCCAACCGATTCGTTTCAGCGCCTTCACGCTGCTAGTCATGTCAGCCGCCCTGCTGCTCCCTTCGCGGGCGTACGTGCCGCTGGCAGCTATCGCACTGGCTGCCTACCTCCCTGCCTCATCGTTCAACGGACTGCGCGAAGCGGCACCCAGCCTGGCAGCTCTGGGTGTAATGGGGGTGCTGGCCGGCATTTTCGCATTTGAGCTTCGCGCCCAAGCCCGGCGAGGGGATGCCGACCTCCAGGCGCTGCGAGCCCAGCGAGACGAGCTCCGGGACCGGGAAGTGGTGCTCAATCGACTCTACGAGATTTCACGCACCATCGGGGCCGGACAAGACCTGGGCGAGGTGCTCCCCGAGCTGGTGGGGCGGGCGGCCGGCTACGTCAACGCCCGGGTGGGGCTAGTGCTCTTGTACCAGCCCAAGACCGAAGGGCTCGAAGTTCAGTCCCCGATCTGGGTGGCGGGCCAGGCCCTCGAGGCGGAGGGCTACACCTTCAACCTGCGGGATCGTTCCACTGCGGTTCGCGTCTTCCTGCAAGGACGCCCAGTGTTCTCGAATCACCTTGACGGCGACACCGAAGTGGTGGACGCCTTCCTCAAGGATCTCGGCGTACACCGCATGGCTGCAGTACCACTGGCGGTAGAGGGTCGGCCGGTGGGGGTGCTGATGGTGGCAGACAAAGCTGTCGAGTTCACCGAGGAAGACATCGCTTCGTTGCAAACCGTGGCCGGCCCGGCTGCCATGGTGCTGGATCACCTCTCCCGTTACGAGGACGCCCAGGAGACCTCACGCCGGATGGAAGAACTAGCTCGCATGAAGAGCGATTTCGTCTCGACCGTCAGTCATGAGCTGCGCACGCCACTCACCTCGGTGATCGGTTCGCTTGCCACCCTGGCTCGCCCCGAGCTGGCTCCCCCCGACCTCAAGGCCCAAAAGCTGATCGCCAGCGCTCAAACTCAAGCCAACCGACTCAACCGACTCATCGAAGATCTCTTGATTCTTTCCCGGCTGGAGAGTCGGGCTCTGCACTCCCAACCAGAGGTCGTCGACATCGGTGAGTTGATCGCCGAGACCATCGCCGGGTTGCAGGAGTGGCAGGGCCTCACCATCCGCGTTGAGGTCGCTCCCAATCTGCCTTCGGTACTCGTCGACCCCGAACACTTCCGGCGCATCACCATCAACCTGCTTGACAATGCTCGCAAGTACGCAGGCCGTTCAGCCATCGAAGTGAGCGCCCTCCAGATCGTCGATGAGGTGCGGATCTCGGTGAGCGATCACGGCCCCGGAGTTCCCTTCCACGAGGCCGACCACATCTTCGAACGCTTCACCCAGCTTCGCCGGGACGAGGCAGCGGGGGGGGCCGGACTCGGCCTTGCGATCGTGAAGGAGTTAGTCGAGTCGATGCAGGGCAAAGTTTGGTACGAGCCAACAGTCGACGGGGGCGCAACCTTCGTGATCGCGCTTCCGGTGAGCCTCACCCAGAAATCACCTCGCCCATCCGCTGTCTGAGACCCTCGCCCCCCCTTCCGCCCAAATTGGTGCCGAAAACGACAATAGTTGTCGTGTCGTTCCGCCCAAATTGGTGCCGAAAACGACAATAGTTGTCGTATGGTTCCGCCAAATTGGTGCTATGGCATTCTTGCGGGGGTCCGTGGGGGTTCCCCTTGTGTGGGGGTTCCCCGCCTGTGCGCCTTCGTCGTCGATTTGGTGCACCGCCAGGGAAACAATTCTTCGGGGGTTGGCGGGGCTTCCCCGCCCGTACTAGTCGGACGCCACCGCGATTGCGTGGAAACCACCATCGACGTGGATGACCTCGCCGGTGGTCTTTGGGGTCCAGTCGGACAACAACAGGCACACCATCCTCCCCACCGGCTCCGCGTCATCCTGATCCCAGGTCAGCGGCGCTCTTTTCTCCCACTCGTTGGCGAACTGATCGAATCCGGGGATGGCCTTGGCGGCGACCGTGCGCAGCGGACCGGCCGACACCGCGTTCACCCGGACCCGGTAGGCGCCAAGGTCGCGGGCGAGGTAGCGGGTGACCGCCATTAGGGCCGCCTTCGCCACCCCCATCCAGTCGTAGGCAGGCCAGGCCTGGCGGTTGTCGAAATCTAGCGTGACTAGAGACCCCCCCCCAGCGGTCTTGAAGAATGGCAACAGGGCGACCGCCAGGGTCTTGAAGGAAAAGGCCGAGGTCATGAACGTGGTCTGGGCGCTCGACGGCGGAGTGGTGAGGAAATTACCGCCTAAGGCATCGTCGGGGGCGAAACCGATGGCGTGGAGCGCACCGTCCAGACTCCCCCACCGCCTCTCCACCTCGGAAGCCAGGTCGGCAACCTGAGCGGGGTCGTTGATGTCGAGCTCAACCACATCGGCCGGCTTGGGCAGACGCTTGGCCGTACGCCGGGTCAGCGAAAGCCCACGACCAAAACCGCTGAGAAGAACTTCGGCCCCCTCCTCTTGCGCAATCCGAGCGGCTTGGAAGGCGATCGAGTCGTCTGTCAACACCCCGGTGATCAGTAATCTTTTTCCGGCCAGGAGCATGTCGAGATCGTACTGCTAGAAGCTCTTGCTAACTGTCATCACTCCCCTGATCCCCAACCCCATCACGAAAAGTAGGAGCAGACCCCAGCGCAACCCAGGGCGCTTGGAGAGCTGCTCGCGGTAAATGTAGGCAAAACTCAACGTGAACAGAATCACGAATCCGTAGAACGTGTGCTGGCTACCGGGTTTGGTTCCCCGCTGATAGAGCAGGACCCCCATCACCGCCTGGGCGGCCATCGCCGCCAGCGCCACCCAACTCGCCAGCCGGAAAGGGGTTCCCAGCACCCGGCGGCGGCCAGCCGCTGCCAACCCGTAGATGCCGACCGCTCCATTGGCGACGATCGCCGCGTAGCCAAAAAGTTGGTGGAAGTCACGCACCGAAGACCCTGAGGTTACCCGTTACCCTCAACCGTTGTGGATCGCCATCACAAACGCCTGCTCCGCCTCGCAGATGAGTTGGCGGCGCTCACGGAAGAAGAGCGCCTCGCACTCGAGGAACTCAGCTTCCACCGTCACCTCCACGATGACGCGGTGCGGGATGCGGCGGTGACGGAACATCCAATCGACCGTGAGGACGCCCGTCTCAGCCAAGGCGACGTGGTCCGCATGGAAGCCCATGTTCGCCGGCTGCGGGAGCGACGGGCTGAGATCGAACGCGAACGCGAACGCATACTCGTCCAACTCGAGGGATAGGCGTGGAGACAAGGCCGGCCCCCGCCGACCCCTACCGATAGGGAAGTGCAGCCGTGCGCTGCGTCGAGGAGAAGGACGCCGCCAGGGGCGTCGTGGGTCGGCTAGTCCCCACGACTATTTTCCAGACCGTGCACTAGAGCTGACCGAGGAGTTTGGCTTTCTTTTCTTCGAACTCCTCGGCGCTGATTACGCCGGCCTTGTGGAGTTCAGCCAGCTTGGCGAGCGAGTCCAGCGAGGCAACGTTGGCTCCGGTTAGGTCCTTGGCCCTCGCCTCCCGGGCGGCATACACGGCCTTCTGAAAGCGCTCCGGGTGGGGGATGTTGGAGAGCCGGCTCTGTCCGGCCTGGCCCGCCGACTCCACCAGCAGATCGCCATAGCCCAACATCCGCTCGATCACCGTCTGGCTGAAGCCGACGTTCTGGATGACCTCGAGCGGAATCTCCATACCGTGGCGGGCGATGACACCGCGGCGTACGATTAGCCGTTCGTCAGTGAGGACGTGGCGAGAGAACCACCACCGCACGAATGGCGCCAGACCAAACACCAACCAACCCACCGCCAGCACCCCCGCTGCGATCCGCTTGAAAGTGGTGCCGATGTCCGGCAGCGAGGTGAAAAGGAAAATGGTGCCCCCCACCGCCACCAAGGTCCACAGGGCTGGGAGGATCAGCGACCTCCAGTGTGGGCGAAAGCTGAGGATGACCTGTTCGTTCTCGGAGAGGTTCTTGGCGGGATAGCTCATGTCGGTTGGATGATAGAGCCGACAAGCTTGGAGCACTAGTGCACCGTCTGGAAAATAATCGTGGGGACTAGCCGACCCACGACGCCCCTGGCGGCGTCCTCCTCCTCGACGCAGCGCACGGCTGCGCCTTCGTCGTCGATCCTGGCCAGGGACGCCGTGGCATCGCCTATCCCCTCACGCTATTTCCCAGACAGAGCACTAGTCACGTCAAGAAATTTCGTGTGCGAACCGAGACACGATGTCGTAAACTGATAGTTGAGTAGAGGGAGGGAAAACCGTGCGCAAACGTGCTTTCGCAATCGCAGTCGCCACCGCCTTGCTGGCAGCACCGGCACTGGCGCAGGAGTCAACTACGACCACCGCGCCGACCACCACCACAACCTCCCCGGGCCCGGTCACATTCGGATACGACCCGGCCACCCACACGCTCTTCTACAAGTTGCGCCAGTTGGTTGCCGGCGCCCTCGATGCCGCTTCTGCGCTTGCCAACTGCGCAGACACCGCCCAGCGGGCGTCGTGTTTGGCGCTGTCAGTCACCGGACCGCAAGGACAGGTCAACCACGGCACCATCATGTCGGCGTTTGTCAATTCGCTCCCGGAGGGCCGCGGCCGAGGCTGCGTCGTGCGCCTGCTGGCTCACTCCTCACTCGGCAAGGGCGACCAGAAGGTGACCGCTACCGCCACCACCATTGCTCCTACCACGACTCCAACCACTCTCGCCGCCGCCGCACCCTCGGTGGATTACAAGGCGCTGTGCGCCGCTACCCAATCTTCTTCAGCCAAGGGCAAGGGGAAGGCGCTCGGCAAGGCCAAGCCAAAGCCGGCCGACGGAGACTAGACCGAGGCAAGCCGGCCGGGCTGGGGAAACTTCACCAAAGCCGAAACCGGTGAAACAGTCGGTTCCTGCACCTAGGCCACCCGCGCAACCAGTCCACACGGCCGGCGCCGAACTCGAGCTGACCTAGGCGGACCCCATTGCTAGGCGGGCAACCAGGCGTCGAACGGTTCGTCGGTAGTGGAGTGCCTGCAGCTGAGCCCCCAGACTGGTGGCGAAGGCGTTACCGCCAGCATGCCGATGCTCGACTGAAGCCCACCGGTCCAACGCCACCAGCACGGAAAAGAGGTCGATGATCTGTGACGGGATCGGTGCTTGAGCGAAGTAGCCGGCGAACACCGCATCTTTCAATTCTGAAAGAAACGTGGCGGATTGGGCGACACCGAAGCTGAAGGCCTGGGATCTGCTGGTCGCCAGATCGACAATGAAATAGGCCAGGTCCTCATACACCGGAGCCCGCCAAGCAGCCAGCATGTCGAGAGCAGTCACCCGACCGTTTGCATTCACAAAGATGTTGCGTGGAGCACTATCTCCGTGGGCCAAACCCAAGGGAAGCCGGGTGGGCAGTACCGCGGAAGCCGCTCGGCGGAGCGCTTCCTCAACCGTCACAAAGAAAGCTCGAGGCCCCCGAACCTCGGCGAGATAGGCGCAGAAATCGCTCAACGCTTGCAGGAACTCAGATCGATCCGACCTCACGTCCCGAGCGTGCGAGGGCGGAGCGATCGAGTGAAACTCGCGTAACCAGACCCCGGTGTTGAAGCAAGCAGCTAGCAGGTGCTCACGCTTGTTCCTGCCTAGCCGATGATGGCCGATCAGTTCCTTCAAGGTAGGGTCGTGGACTACCTCCAGTGCAAACGAGCGACCATCCTCGCCCACATCCAGCAGGCGCAGCGCCCCCAACCGTGGATCGCCGAGGCCATGAAAGTGTTGGTAGGTCAGCTGGATGGCCTGACGTTGATGAATAATCGCTTGACCCAGTTCGGCCAGCGGGAGTCCTAGTCGAGGGCGATCTCGGTCGGCGGGCATGCCTCCGGAGGCCGCGCCTTCGGAAAATTTGACCACAACTTCGTGCGTCGAGCGACCATCGCTTAGCTCGAAGAATTGCAAAGAGGATTGACGTCTCTGCTCGAAATTGGTCGGCTCAACGCGCAGGCCGGTTGCATATAGATCCGGGTAGTACTCAGTCGCCCGCTGCTCCAGCTGCTTGACCCACGTCTCCAGCTTCTCCGTGTGGTCCGGACCGCTTCCCCTCTTGGTGCGCACCTTGGTTGACCCCAATCACGAAGTAGAGCTTTTCGCCTGCCAAAACCCAAACCACGCTGAGCCTAGTGCCTGTGTCTGGAAATAGCGTGAGGGGATCGTTGAGGCCACGGCGTCCCTGGCTATTTTCCAGGCGGTGCACTAGCCCTCGTAGTATGTGTCGTCCTGATGGCTGACCGATTCTCAAGTCGAAGCATCTCCCAACTGTCACCCGATCACCAGGGCGTCAACCGGCTGGTTGTCGCCTTGGGAGCGAAGAGGAACCATGCTGGCAATGGACCATGGGTACTGGTGATCGACGATGGGCGGGATGGTCAGAGCCGATCCGCGCTAGCAGCTGTCCGCGCTCTCGCCTTAGCCGGGTACCGACCTGCGGTGACCGTCAGCGGACCCCTTTCGCTCGCCGGAGCATCTCGCTCCTGCGCCCGCAGGATTCCGCTATCCAGCGTCGACAGCCCAGGGTTTTCTGAGGCGGTAGCCGGAGAACGCGAGCGACACCAGTATCTGACGCTTTTCCCGGCAAGCGACGCCGCGCTGGCGGCTCTTGACTACCCAGTCGGGCACCTGCTCGACAAGGCGGCTCTCACCGAGCAAGCAGCCTCGGTTGGGCTTTCAACCGTGCGCTCCGTCGTCGTCGAGAACCCAAGCGTCCTACGCACTGCAGCCAGAGCGCTTGGCTACCCGGTATTGATCAAAGGCCGGCTCGAAAAGCTCCCGGTTCGAATTGCCCGCAACGATCAGGAACTACCCGAGGAGGTTACGACCCAGTTGGTGGTTCAACCCTACATCGAGGGAACCATCACGGCTTTCGCCGGCCTGCTGGTTGATGGCCAACTGCTTGCCCAGGTCCAGCAGCGCTGCCTGCGGACTTGGCCGGTGCCCGCCGGGGTGTCCAGCGCGGCCGTCACCACCACCCCCGACCCTGACCTGGCACAAGCGCTTACCCGACTCCTGGATGGCTACCAAGGTCTGTTTCAGGCCCAGTTTGTTGATGGCAAGTTGATTGATTTGAACCCCCGCGTGTACGGTTCGCTTCCATTGGCGGTGGCTGCTGGAGTCAACCTGCCAGCGATGGCGTGTGAAGTAGCCAGCGGCGGCCGTCCCCACCCGGTGGTTGGCAGCAGCGGCGTCCACTATCGCTGGGTCGAAGGTGACATGCGCCATCTCGTCCACCAGGCGCGCCGACTCGGGCTAGGTGGTGTAGCGGCGGCCCTGCTCCCTCATCGGAACACTGCGCATTCCGTGATCTCGTGGTCGGATCCGGGTCCGCTCATCACCCGTCTCCGCCACATCGCAGGCAGGAAGTCGTGACGACCCTCGAATTGGACGACGACGACAACCTTCTGATCGAGCGACTGCCGCCCCATCTCCGCGACCGCAACGGAATTCCATCCGAAGAATCGCGGGTACGGATGCAGCGGGCCTACCAGTTGGCAGATCAGGCTCTGGCCACGCTTGGTATCGAGGAGGTAATCCGGGTCTCACCACTCGGCCCTGGCTGGTCGCAGGATCTCGACGTGCATGTTCGCCAATTACCTCCCGCCGCTTCCCTCGAGCGAGTGGGATGGATCTCGCTCGACTCGCTCCTGGCAAGGCTCGGGTCGCCCGCCACCAACGTCTGGTGCATCTCCGAAGCCGGGGTGCCGATGGCTGCGGTCGATCTCACCGCTGAACCACCTCCGCCGCCTGTCAAGGCAGTAATTCAGCGCTGCCAACGGCGGCGCCAAGTTCGACTGCGCGAGGTGCTCGAGCTCCGCGCCCTCAAACGCAACGGGGCCCAATTCCCTCCGCATCATGAGATTTTGGAAGTGGCCTCTCGGATCGAGGCCCATCTGGGTGGGTCCTTGCTGGCAGATGAGTTAGTCAGCGAAGGGTCACCGCCACCGGTCGACCTATCACCGGCGCGGTCGTTAGCGGATTCAGTGCGGGGGCGGCTGCAGCCCAAGCTGGTGGTGGCGCTCAGCGGCGTCGACGGAGCCGGCAAGTCGAGCCTGGCACAGCTTGTTTCCGACTACCTCGATCATGTCGGCATCCGCTCCGCCATCATCTGGACGCGTCCCGGGATGCGAATGGATTGGCTCACACGACCGATAGTCCGCCTGCTTCGCCTCTTC
>Ga0114938_1002247_pt1 | contig 12330 bp, 5 predicted proteins | sample AshMeaBigSpring_FD_88675 | JGI IMG/M metagenome (GOLD analysis project Ga0114938, IMG submission 88675) | Groundwater microbial communities from Big Spring, Nevada to study Microbial Dark Matter (Phase II) - Ash Meadows Big Spring | ecosystem: Environmental > Aquatic > Deep subsurface >...
CGTTCACAGCCCGCGGGACGATTTTGCCTGATTCCAGGGGGTCAGGTCGATGTTTTCGGCCGGCGCGTATCCGCGAGGTCGAGTTTGTCGGCCGAAAAATGGACCAGACCCCGGCCCGTGGACGGCTACCACGCAGGCTGGAAGCCTGTGCCACAAAATTCCTGACAGTCCCATTCCCGCCGCCTGGCCTCGACCGCCAAGGGCCGCGGAGCGGGGAACCCAGTCATCCCCCAGCCGACGCCGCCGAGCCGCCGGGTCGATGGCTCGGCAGGCGCTTCGCCCTGCCGGGACTGTGCGAATTCTCATAGACAGAATCCGAGATTCTGTCAAGGAAAGTGCCCGCGCCGCCCGGGCGCGTGGCCTGGCCGGCTGTGACGGGCGCGTGGGGGCCGTATGATGGTGACACGGCCCGTTCACGGCTCGCCGTGTCCGGCCGGCTGGTCAGCGGCTGACCAGGCATTTCAGAATCCCCACGGACCGGGGCGACGGGCCCCGCCCTGCCATGCCCGCGTCGGATCTCGTCGTCAAGGGGGCCCGCCAGCACAACCTGCGCGACGTCAACCTGGTCCTGCCGAGCAACCAGCTGATCTGCTTCACCGGCGTCAGCGGCTCGGGCAAGAGTTCGCTGGCCTTCGACACGCTCTACGCCGAGGGGCAGCGGCGGTACGTCGAGAGCCTCTCCACGTACGCGCGGCAGTTCCTGGGACAGATGCCCAAGCCCGATGTCGATTTCATCGGGGGGCTGCGGCCCTCGATCTCGATCTCGCAGAAGACCGCGGGGTCGAATCCGCGCTCTACGGTCGGCACGATCACCGAGATTTACGACTACCTGCGGGTGCTCTACGCGCGGGTCGGCACGGGGCATTGTCCCCACTGCGGTCGGGCCGTGGCGGCTCAGTCGCGGGAGCAGATTCTGCAGCAGATTCTCAGCCTGTCGGCCGGCACGCGATTCGTGGTGCTGGCCCCCCTGATCCGCGGCCAGAAGGGCGAGTATCGCGACCTCTGCGAGGACCTCCGCAAGCAGGGATTCGGGCGGGCCCGCGTCGATGGCCGGATCGTTTCCCTGGCCGACGACTGGCAGCTGGACCGGCAGATGCGTCATGAAATCGAGGTGGTCATCGACCGGCTGGTGATGCAGCCGGGGCTGCGCCCGCGGCTGGCCGAGGCGGTCGAGCTGGCCCTGAAGATGGGGCAGGGGACCCTCGTCGTGAGCCCGTTGGACGACGAAGCGCCTTCCCCCGCGGGCGTCCGCGGCGCTGGCCGGCCCACGGCGGGCGGCCGCGGGCCGGCCGGCGGCAAACGGCGGGAACCGCTCGCCCGGGAGCTGGTGCTGTCGGCCGACTACGCCTGTGCCGCCTGCGGGGTCAGCTTTTCGCCGCCTAGCCCGCAGCTGTTCAGTTTCAACAGCCCGCAGGGCATGTGCCCCGTATGTGACGGGCTGGGCGAGCAATACACGATCGATCCCGAACTGCTGATGTCCGAGCCCCAGCGCTCGCTGAGGGAGGGCTGCTGTGCATTGATCGGGGCTTGGCGCGAGTTAGGCCGTTGGCGGCGGCACATCTACCAGGGGGTGGCGGACACGGTGGAGCGCCAGCGGGGGCTGGCTGCCGGCGTGCTGCTCGATACGCCGTGGGCCGAGCTCGACCCCGCCCTGCAGCGGCTCTGGCTCTGGGGCACCGGCCAGGAGCACATCACCTTCACCTGGCGCGGCGGCAGCGCGCCGATCAAGTACGGCGGCACGTTCCCGGGGATCATTCCCGACTTGCTGGCCCGCTACCGCGGCACGAAGAGCCGGCTGCAGGCGGCGCAGCTGGAGAAGTACATGCGGACGGTGCGGTGCCCCGCCTGCCAGGGCGCGCGGCTCAACCCCCAGGCCCGCGCGATGCTGCTGACCAGCCGCCACCCGGCCTTTGCAGATCGGCCCCAACGGTCGCTGCCGGAACTCTGCGGCCTGAGCGTGGCCCAGGCCGTGGCCTTCTGCAGCGACCTGGCGCTGGACGAAACGCGCGGTTTGATCTCGGTCGAACTGCTTAAGGAGGTGCAAGGACGGCTGGGGTTCCTGATGAATGTCGGGCTGGATTACCTCACGCTGGACCGCACCGCCCCGACGCTCTCCGGCGGCGAATCGCAGCGCATCCGGCTGGCGGGGCAGATCGGCTGCGGGCTGGTCGGCGTGCTCTATATTCTCGACGAGCCGTCGATCGGTCTGCATCCGCGGGACAACCAGCGGTTGCTGGCGACCCTCAGGCACCTGCGGGACATGGGTAACACGGTCGTGGTGGTGGAGCACGACGAGGAGACGATGCGGGCGGCCGACCAGATCGTGGATTTCGGTCCGGGGCCGGGCGTGCGGGGTGGCGAGATCGTCGCGCAAGGACCGGCCAGTGCTCTGACCCGTTCGTCCCGCAGCCTGACGGGCGATTACCTCGCCGGTCGGAAGAGCATTGAGGTGCCTGCCCGGCGGCGGTTGCCGGAGGCCGCGCCACGGCACGGGCAGCCGGCGCCGCGGGCCCGCCGCGAGCGCAGCCCGGGCAGCGGCCCGCAGCACGTCCGTCCGCTGCCCGCGGGCGTCCCCGTGTTGTCGGTGCTCGGCGCGCGGCACAACAACCTGCGGGATATCGACGTACACATCCCCCTGGGGGCCCTGGTCTGCGTCACGGGCGTGTCCGGTTCGGGCAAGAGCTCGCTGGTCAACGACATCCTGGTCGAGGCCCTGCGGCGGGACCTGAACGGCGGCGAGGGACAACCCGGGGCGCATCGGCGAATCGAAGGGCGGGAGCAGCTGGACAAGCTGATCGCGATCGACCAGTCGCCGATCGGCAGAACGCCGCGCTCCAATGCCGGCACTTACATCAAGGTGCTGGACGACATCCGCCGGCTCTACAGCCAGCTGCCCGAGGCGAAGCGGCGGGGATACCGGCCGGGCCGGTTCAGCTTCAACGTGGACGGGGGCCGCTGCCAGGCCTGCGAGGGGAATGGCGCGAACCGGCTGGAGATGGATTTCCTGGCCGACGTCTGGGTCACCTGTCCGGTCTGCGAGGGACACCGATTCAATCGCGAGACGCTGGGCGTGCGGTTCAAGGAGCAGTCGATCTCGGACGTGCTGGAGATGGACGTCCAGCAGGCGCTCGTGCTGTTCGAGAACATCCCGGACGTGCGCCACAAACTGCAGACGCTGCACGACGTGGGGCTGGACTATCTGAAGCTGGGCCAGCCTTCGCCGACGCTCTCGGGCGGCGAGGCCCAGCGGATCAAGCTGGCGCGGCAGCTGGTGATGAAGAGCCGTGGGCGAACGCTGTACCTGTTGGACGAACCGACCACGGGCCTGCACTTCGCCGACATCCAGCTTCTCCTGAGCGTGTTGCACGGTTTTGTCGATGCCGGCCACACGGTGCTGATCGTGGAACACAACCTGGACGTGGTGAAGACGGCGGACTGGATCATCGACCTGGGTCCCGAGGGCGGCGACGCGGGGGGGCAGGTGGTGGCGACGGGGACCCCGGAGCAGCTCGCCGCCTGCGACACCTCGCATACCGGGCGGGCCCTGGCCGCGGTGCTTGCCTCGGCCGGCGGCGAGCGGCCCACCCCGCCGGGGCGGTTGCGCCCCGCCGCCGCCCGGCGCGCGGCCGGGACCGTGCAGCGGGCCCGGCACATCCACGTGCAGGGGGCCCGCCAGCACAACCTGAAGGATGTGGAGGTGCAGATTCCCCGCGACCGGATGACGGTCTGCTGCGGCCCGAGCGGCAGCGGCAAGAGTTCGCTGGCGATGGATACGGTCTACGCCGAGGGGCAGCGGCGGTACGTGGAGAGCCTGAGCGCCTACGCGCGGCAGTTCGTCAGCCAGATGCAGAAACCGCAGCTGGATCACATCGAGGGGCTCTCGCCCGCCATCGCCATCGAGCAGCACAACCTGGGCAGCACCCCGCGCTCGACCGTGGGCACGACCACGGAGATCTACGACTACCTGCGGATCTTGATGGCCCGCCTCGGGACGCCGCACTGCCCGGACTGCGAACTGGCGATCGGCACGCAGTCGGCCGACGAGATCATCGACAAGGTCCTGGACCATCCCGAGGGCACGGAGTTGCACCTGCTGGCCCCGGCCCGCGTGGACGCGGGGCAGGACTACGAGACGCTCTGGGAGGAGTTCCGCGGCCAGGGGTTCGTGCGGGTGCGGATCGACGGCCAGACCTGTGCCCTGGACAACCCGCCGCCGATCGACCGGCGGCGGCGGCACAACGTCCAGCTGGTGCTGGACCGGATCGTGGTCCGCGGCAAGAACCGGTCGCGGATCGCGGAGAGTGTCGAGGCCGCGCTGGCGCTCGGCCGCGGCATGTTGCATCTGGTCTACCCGCAGGAGGCCGTCCCCGAGCCGCGCTGGCCGACGGTGGTGCACAGCCAGCACCTGGCCTGTGGGCGTTGCGGACGCAGCTTCGAACGGCTCAGCCCGCAGCAGTTCTCCTTCAACAGTCCGCTCGGCTGGTGCCCGGCTTGCGAGGGACTGGGCACGCAGACCGGTGCGAACCCGGCCGCCTTGCTGCGGGAGGAACGGTTGTCGCTTGGGCAAGGAGCGGTGGCGCTCTGGCCGAACCTGGATCGCCAGGTCTCGCAGTGGATGCTCGCCGCGCTCTCGGCCGGCAGCGGGATTCCGCAGGATCAGCCGCTGGATCAGCTGAGCCCGCGGCAGCGCCGACTGCTGCTGTACGGCACGGGCGAGACCTGGTTGGACGTATGGCCGCCCGGGGCGGGGAAGCGGCGGCGCGGCCGCCCCCTGTTCCGCTTCCAGTTCAAGGGCCTCTACCCGGCGCTGGAGGAGGCGGCCCGCCTGTCGCCGGGCCTCCGCGGGCGCCTGGAACACCTGACGGACGAGGTCGAGTGCGCCGCTTGTGGCGGCAGCCGCCTGCGAGACGATGCGGCCGCGGTCCGCTTTCGCGGACGTACGCTCGATGCCTACGGCCGATTGCCGCTCGGTCAACTCCACCAGGTCGTGGACCAGTGGCGCTTGTCGGCCCGGGAGCGGAAGATCGCCGGCGAGTTGATTCACGAGGTCTGCAGCCGCGTGCGGTTTCTCAACGACGTCGGCCTGGAGTACCTCACCCTCTCCCGACCCACCGCCACGCTGTCCGGCGGCGAGGCCCAGCGGATCCGCCTGGGCAGCCAGTTGGGCAGCGGCCTCTGCGGCGTGCTGTATGTGCTGGACGAGCCGACGATCGGGCTGCACCCGCGGGACAACCGCCGGCTGATCGCGGCCCTGCACAAGCTCCGCGACCTGGGCAACACGCTGCTGCTGGTGGAGCACGACCGCGAGGTGATTCGGAGTGCCGACGCCGTGCTTGACTTCGGCCCCGGGGCCGGCCGGCACGGGGGACAGGTCGTGGCCCGCGGCAGGCCGGCGCAACTCGGGCGTCTGCCGACGTCCGTCACGGGGCCCTACCTGGCGGGCAAGAAGGCGATTCCGATCCCCGCCAACCGCCGCCCCAGCGCGGCGCGCCGCCCGGACGCGGCGCCGGCCGACACGAACGGAGCCGCAAGTCCGCCCGCGGCGGCCAACCGCGCGGGCCGGGACGGGGCGCAGCCGTCCAGCGGGCCGCCCCCCGCGATGTTGGAAATCGTGGGGGCTCGGCACCACAACCTGCGGAACGTCGACGTCCAGATTCCGCTCGGCACGCTCACCGCGGTCACCGGCGTCAGCGGCAGCGGAAAAAGTTCACTGGTGGACGACGTGCTCTACGCCGTGCTCGCCCGCACGCTGCACCGCGCACAGACCTTGCCCGGCCAGCACACCTGCCTGCGGGGCGTGGAGCAGATCAACAAGGTAATTCGCGTCGACCAGCAGCCGCTGGGCAACTCGCCCAGCTCCAACCCGGCCACCTATACCGGCGTGTTCGACCTGGTGCGCGAGCTGTTCGCCCAACTGCCGCAGGCGAAGCTGCGCGGGTACACGCCGCGGCGCTTCAGCTTCAATGTCCCGGGCGGGCGCTGCGAACCGTGCGAAGGGAACGGCCAGCGGTGCATCGAGATGCACTTCCTGCCCGATGTGTGGGTGCCGTGCGAGGCCTGTCAGGCAAAGCGCTACAACCCGGAGACCCTGGAGGTCATCTACCACGGACGCTCCATCGCCGACGTGCTGGAACTGACCTGCCGCGACGCCCGGGAGCTGTTCGACAACATCCCCAAGATCCGCCGCATCCTGGAGACCCTCTGCGCTGTGGGCCTGGAATACCTGACGCTCGGCCAGCCCGCGCCGACGCTGTCGGGTGGCGAGGCCCAGCGCGTGAAGCTGGCGGCCGAGCTGGCGCGGCCCGACACGGGGCGGACGCTCTACCTGCTGGACGAGCCGACCACCGGGCTGCACTTCGACGACCTCGCCCGGCTGCTGGACGTGCTGCAGCGGTTGGTCGACCTGGGCAACACGGTGGTGGTGATCGAGCACAACCTGGACGTGATCAAGTCCGCCGATTGGGTCATCGACCTGGGCCCCGAAGCGGGCGCCGACGGCGGCCGCGTCGTGATCGCCGGCACGCCGGAACAGGTCGCCGAGTACGCGCAGCGCGTCGCGCGGCAGGGGGCCGCCCGCGCCGCCCGCCGCGCGCCGGCGCCGGGAGCGGCGCCGCCGGACCGCTCCTACACCGGCGAGGCCCTGCACGAGGTCCTCGCCGCCGGACCGTACCGCCCGCGACCGACATACGACTTCCAGGCCGACCAGCTGCGGCGGCCGAGCGACCTGGAGATCGCCGAGGTCGGACGCGAGGCCAGGATGCCGTGGCAGATCGATGGCCCCCGCTGGCACACACGGGACCGCGTCGGCCGCGACGGCCAGCCCTGTCGCTGGGACGGACGCATCCTGGCCCAAGTCGTCGAGCGGGTCCAGCAGCTGGGCACGTTCAGCGAAACCAACTGGGACGCGCGGAGCATCGTCGAGATCGCCGCGCCGCGCAAGAGCGACGGCTGGTTCCTCCATGCCCTGACCGGCGAGACCTGGCTCCTGAAGCTGAAGTTCCGCGTCACCCGCAAGACGTTCCAGCAGGAGGTGCTCCAGCAACAGCTGCCGCTCAAGCCGCTCAACGAAATGCACCACCTGCCGCTCTACGGAAACCGGCCGCGCGTGCGCTGCAAGCAGCTCCGCGGACCCTGGCAGGAGGTGCAGATCCACGTGCACGCCTGGGACGAGATCGACACGCCGGACTTCTGGCAGTTCCTGGAGCAGGCGGTCAGGTCGTTCATGCGCTACACGCAGCGCGTGGCAAGTTCCCCGGAAGAGATGATGCCCTGGAAGGTGCTGGGCGAGAAGTGGCACCTGTCGCGGAAGGGGTTCCCGCCCGGCAAGCCCGCGGCATGGGACGTCGGCGTCCTGGAAGCAATCTGCCGGCTGCTGCGCCGCGCCGTGCCCGAGGCCCAGTTCCTGTGGACGCAGCAGCAGGTCGTCCATGTCAGCCTGCCGGGGCGGGAGGAGCCGTGGGCCAGCCTTCACACCAAGCGTCCGGGCGGTCTGGACCTGTTGCTGAGCAGCCCCCCGGGCCGCTTCGCTCTGGGACGGGCCGCCGCGCTGGCGGGTGAACGCCACATGGAAACGGGCGCCGACCGCGACGTCCTGCACCTGCGCTTCCGCAGCCTGCGGGATCTGGCCAAGGGCGACCTTCCCGAGTTTCTCCAGGAACATGCGAACCTCTTGTCCGCGGCCCAGGTGTGAGCGATGACCGAACGGCTGATCCCCCCGACATTCCTGTTCCGCTTCAGCGTGCCCTGCCTGTACAGTCCCGCCCGCTGGTCCCCCGGCGGGCTGGCGTTGAGCGAGGCGCATCGCCTGCCCAGCTTCCACGCGGAACTGGGCGACGGTCCCGCCATGGCCGACGTGCGGCTGGGCTGGAGTGAAACGGGACTGGCCGTCAACCTGCGCGTCGTGGGAAAAAAACAGACGCCCTGGTGCCGCGATACGCGGCTGGAAGACAGCGACGGGCTGTCACTTTGGATCGACACCCGCGACACGCAGAACATCCATCGCGCCAGCCGCTTCTGCCATCGCTTCATCCTGCTGCCGCAGGGCGCCGGGCGGTTGCTCGATCAGCCCGTGGCCCGCCTGGTGGAGATCGCCCGCGCCAAGCAGCACCCCAAGCCGGTCCCTGCCAACGCCTTGTCCGTGCGCAGCGAGAAGCGGATCGACGGCTACCTGCTGGAGGCGTTTCTGCCCGCAACGGCCCTGACCGGCTACGATCCGGCCGAACATCCGCGACTGGGTTTCACCTACGCCGTGATCGACCGCGAATTGGGATGGCAGACGTTCAGCCTGGGCGCCGAGTTTCCCTTTCCCAGTGACCCCAGCCTCTGGGGCAGCCTGGAACTGGTGCGCGGCTGAGCAGTGCGCCGGCCCACCGTGTCGGCGGCGTTCTCCGAACGCCGCACTGCCGCGCCATCCGCCATCCACCGCTGCCAGAGGCGCCGGCCGAGCGCTGCGTCCCGCCGCTTGGCCCGCGCGAGCCGCCAACGTACCCCTTTCGGCCCTCGGAAAAACCCGACCACTGTTCTGTCCATTTGAAAAGTTCGGGTTCGGCCAATCAGCCGGAGGGCGCTAGCCCCCGGTTTTTCCCGGACGAACCGCGGGCTAGCGCCCGGCGGCTGATCCGAAGAGTGAACTTGGACGATGCACGACACTCTGCGTCGACCTGGAATCGCCGCGCGGAGAGGGCTTACGGCGCGCCAGACCCGTCAGCACGCTCGGCCGCGGCGTCCCGCTGCCGCGCCGCTTCAAACAGAAGTACCGCCGCGGCCGCAGACACGTTCAAACTGTCGGCGACACCCCGCATCGGCAGGCGGACGGGGGTGACCTGGCCGGCTTGCCAGACGGCCGACAACCCGCTCGATTCACTGCCCAGGACGATGGCCGTGGGGCGCGTAAAATCGACCTGCGTATATGCCGGCTGGGCATCGACGCGGGCGGCCAGCACTTGCAGCCCGTGCTGTTGCAGCCAGGCCCGCGTCTCGATCGCCGAGGCGGTCGACACCGGCAGCGTGAAGATCGTGCCCAGGCTGGCGCGGATCGCGTTCGGGTTGTACAGATCGGTGGCCGCGTCGGCCAGGATCACGGCATCGACGGCGGCCGCGTCGGCGGTGCGGATCACGGCGCCGACGTTGCCCGGCTTGGCCACGCCTTCCAGCACGGCGACCAGCGGGCAGCTGGACAGCGGCAGTTCGGCCAGCGTCCGGTGCGGTGTCTGGGCCACCGCCAGGATGCCTTCGCTTCGCTGGCCATAGGCCAGTTTTTCGTACACCTCGGGCGTCACCCAGTGCAGGGGAACACGGCCGGCCAGGAGCTGGTCGATCAATTCCCGCGCCGCGGGGTGATCGCAGAGCGGCTGGCAGGCAAACACCTCGCGCCAGCGGACGCCCGCGCGGGCCGCCCGCTGCAGCTCCCGCGTGCCTTCGATCAGGCAGCAACCCCGTTTGCGCCGCTGGCGCCCTGCGCGCAGGCGCACCGCCTCCTGAACGCGGGGGTTTTTCAGGCTGGTGATCAGCGGGTTCACGCGCTCGGCCTTCGACGGGGCCCCGATGATGGGGACTGTCAGGAATCCCGTGGCATCGGCTCCCAACCTGCGTGGAATCACGGTCACAGTTCGCGGTATTTCGCCCTTCGACACGTCATTCGGTCAAGCCGCCGATTATGGATCTCGCTGCGCACCGGAGCAAGCCGATGCCGCCAGCGGTTTGCAGGGGGTCGGGTCCGTGTATTCGGCGGAACCGTTCCACGAAGCCGAGCGATCTTCCCGTCGAACAATGAGCCAGACCCCGGCCCGTGAACGGTAACCCGCCGGGGTTCCTCACGAGCGCACGGGTCGGTTCTGATCGGGGCCTGTACGGATTTTTCTGTCAATGGCTCTGCCAAAGGGGACAGTCCCATTTTTCTGGCATCCATGCCACAAAAATCGGGACAGTCCCTCTGATCGGCTGTCGGCGCCGCGGGGGCGGGGTGCCTGATGCTCGTCCGGCCCGCCAGGTGTCATTCCCGGCGGTCGGGCCATCGTGCCGCCAGCCCGCACGGCAGGCGTCGACCGTCGGGCGTGACCAGCGCCAGGGCGCGGACCGCCGGTCCCGCGCCGCAATGGCCAAAGAACGCGTCGGCCACGGCAGCCGACAGTTCGGCGCGGCCGAAGGCGGGAGTGTGGCAGGTGACCAGCAGCAGGGTCGGCTGGGGCTGCGTCAGTTGGGCGCAGCCGCGGAGCAGCGGCAGGAGGTGTTGGGTCAGCTTCCAAACCTGGCCCTGGGGCCCGTGGCCGTAGCTGGGCGGGTCGAGGATCACCGCGTCGTAGCGGCAGCCGCGGCGCACCTCGCGGCGGACGAACTTCGCCGCATCCTCCACGATCCAGCGGATCGGGGCGCGGCCCAGCCCGGAGAGTTCCGCGTTCCGCCGCGCCCACTGCACGACGTTCCGGGCCGAGTCGACGTGGACGACCTCTCCCCCGGCGGCGGCGGCGGCCAGCGTGCTGCCGCCGGTGTGGGCGAACAGGTTCAACGCGCGCGGGGCCGCGCCGGCCTGGTGCAGTTGCCGCGCGAGCCACTGCCAGTTCTGCGCTTGCTCGGGGAACAGCCCGACGTGCCCGAACTCGGTCGCCTTCAGTTCGAGCTGCAGCGGCTTGTGGTGCACGGTCCAGCGATGGCCGAGGAACGACGCCGGCAGCCACTGGCCGCGGCCCTCCCCCTCCCGCTGGTAGCGGGCGTCGGCCTGTTTCCAGGCGGCCGGGTCGGCCCAAGCGATATCGGCCGCGGCGGGACAGGGGCGATCGAGCACGTGCGGGCCGAACCGCTCCAGCTTACGCCCCTGGCCGAAATCGAGCAGCTCGTACTGCGACGACTCAAACATCGCTCGCGTGGAATCCGTCTGGCATTTTCCCTGTCGGCGGGGGACAATATGATGGTTGCTCACACGGGAAGAGGGCCGGCACAGAATGCGTTCTTCGCTGCTGTTGATCATACCTGCCGCCTGGCTGCGGGTGCTGGGATGGGTGTCGCTCTGTGCGGCGCAAACCGCGCCGGCGGCCGCCCCCGAGGCTCCCAGCGCGGAGCGGGTGCAGGCCTGGGTGCGCGAGTTGGATGCGGATCGCTTTGTGGCCCGCGAGGCGGCCACCGAGCACCTGATCGCGGCGCAGCTGGCCGCCGTCCAGCCGGTGGCGGCGGCGGTGACGGGGGGCAGCCTGGAGCTGGCCACGCGCGCGATCTACGTGCTGCAGGAGCTGGCCCTCTCGAGCCACCCCGAGACGGCCCAGGCGGCTCGGACCGCGCTGGAGGCACTCGCGGCCCCGCGGTTCACGGCCTCGGCCCGCCGGGCCGAGGCGGCCCTGGCATCGTTGAACGAGATCCGCCGCGACCGGGCCATGAAAGAGGTGCAGCGGCTGGGCGGCAGGATCGGCACCCGTCACGTTCAGGTCGGATTGCAGATCGTCGAGGAGATCTACTCCGTCGCCATCGACGATCAGTGGCGGGGGGGCGACCAGGGGCTGGCCCACCTGCAGTGGCTGACGGGGATCGAGCAGCTCTCGCTCGAGGGGCCGCAGGTCACCGACGCCTGGCTGACGAATATCCGGTTGCTCGAGGACCTCACGAGCTTGACGCTCAAGCGAACCAGCATCACCGACGAAGGGCTGGCCCACGTCGTGGGGTTGCCGCGGCTGGAGCAGCTGAGCCTCTTGTACCTTCCGATCGGTGATAACGCCGTGCAGCACCTGGGCCAGCTGAAGAATCCGCAAATCTTGCGGATCTTCGGCACCCTGATGACGCCACCGGCGATTGCCCAGCTGCAGCTGGCCCTGGCCGGAACCAAGATCGATTACCGGCGCGGGGCCTTCCTGGGAATCGGTTGCCAGCCGAATCCGGAGGGGGCGGGATGCTTCGTGACGCACGTCCAGCCCGATTCGGCCGCTGAGAAGGCCGGCTTCCAGATCGGCGACGTGGTGACGATGTATGGCGGGGAAAAGGTCGCCGACTTCGAGAGCCTGACGGCGCTGCTCGCCCGGAACGCGCCGGGCGAGGCGGCCGATGTCGAGGTGCTCCGCGGCGATCGGAAGTTGGTGATGCGGGTGACCCTGGGCGAGTGGGACTGACCGGCCGGGATGCCAGGGTGCCGGGCGGGCCATCGCGGCGGGCGCCGCCCCGCGGACGGCTGCCTGCAGGACAATGGGTCAGTTGGGGTGCACGATCGTGGGGCGAAGCCCCTGCTGTGCCGCCGCGGGAGGGCGAGGCTCCTGCCGAGCCACGGCGGCTCGGCAGGAGCCTCGCCCTCCCGGAGCCTCGCCCTCCCGGAGCCTCGCCCTCCCGGAGCCTCGCCCTCCCGGAGCCTCGCCC